>Ga0315908_10004222_pt1 | contig 10353 bp, 3 predicted proteins | sample LakEriMetagenome_12_FD_203520 | JGI IMG/M metagenome (GOLD analysis project Ga0315908, IMG submission 203520) | Freshwater fungal communities from buoy surface, Lake Erie, Ohio, United States - Buoy 4 MA124 | ecosystem: Environmental > Aquatic > Freshwater > Lake > Lake biofilm | place: USA...
AGAAATTACGGTTTAGGTTGAGCTGATCAGTCACTTGACAGTGTCTGATGTTCAACATGTGGGCTTCGATGGAGGATTTAAGAAGAGATTGGGTGAGGGTGGGTTGGGATTCTTGATAGGATTAGTGATGTTTCTTTGAGTCGGAAAACAGAATGTTCTAAAGGCAAATTTAAATTAGAGTAAGACAGATTGTATTGATTAAAGAGTTATAATAAAAATAAAAAAATTTAATAAATTAATTAATTAAGATTTATTTTATACTGAAAAATAACTCAATTTATTATTTTATAAAAACTTATATAAAATTTAAATAATATAAAATAAAATATAAAATATAATAAATAATATATAAAATGATGATAATAATAATGAGATAACAATATAATAATAAAATATAAATTAAAAGGATGCAAAGATTATTGATGAATTATAGTAAGAAATTAATAAACATAGCAAGCAATTAACTACACACAAACACTTCATCAGTGGCTCATGGAGTCCACGATAAACCTGGGCTAGTAGCTAAAAGAATTATAGATTGTGTTGGAAGAAGAATGAGACAGATTGATCCTTAAAGATGGGACAGTGTACCTATAACTTTTAACACCCACTTCAGAGATGAAGCAGGCAATGCTGATATTTACACTAGTATTCATATTCATGATGCTTTGGAAAAAGAATTTGGAATCGATGTCAATGATAAAAAACTACTTATTTCAGACATTGAAACAGCTTTTTATGTTGTCATTAATGGTCATGACTCAATATGATTATCATATCATTTCATTATCATATTCTAATTCATATTTATTAATACATCTATATCTTACCTAAAATTTTCTTTTCCTTTATTCTTATTTAATTTTTCATAATATTATATTTATTAATGATATTGAAAAATAAAAAACAAAACGTTGAAAATTAGACTCATTCTCCAAGGGTCAATAATATAATTTCAATGAGTCTTAATTTTTAGTCTAAAATCCATCCAAATCAAAGTTCCAGACTTAATTAGGAAATCCTTAATGACTTCTAAGTACAAAACCATCCTTTATAAAATAATAATTTTAATCATGATTAAAATTATATTTCCCCTAAAAACACTTAAAATAATTATAATCATTTCTAAAATTTTTCAGCTACTAATAAGAATAATTTAGTTCCTAATAATAATTAATACAATAATAAAAATTCAAATATTAACTCTAGATCTACTTCATAATAAAACATTTAATAAAAGTTTGATTAGATTAACAAATAGTTGAAAAATTTAAGTCCTAAGTTTAATCTCAGTCAAAATATGTATAATTAAACTTCAAAAGAAAAGAAAGAACTATTAATTAATAATAATCAATTAAAAAATAATAAAATTATAAATAAAAATGAGTAGAAATTGAAAATAAATATAATTACTAATAATCATAATTTGGCTAATAAAGCTAATAATAAATAAATGAAAAAGCAAGAATAAAATTTGAATGTCTATAAGAATTATAGTCATAATGAAGATATTGTAAAAATTTATGATTATATTTCTTTGAAAAAAGAATCTGAAGTATAGCAATAATTAAATGAATATTCTTGGAATAAATAATCATTTAATTATGAAAACAACTTAAATTATTATGAGCCTTAAAAAAATGTTGAGAATGAAAAATTTGCAAATCTTAAAATGAAATTAAAATCTACGATTTCAGAAAAATATGAATATTAATAGAATAATAATCCATAAAGATCTCAATAAAAAATAGAAAATAATAATTTACTATAAAATATTGAATAAATGCAGAGTTAATCAATAAATAATAGCAATACTAATATTTAAAATAATTAAAAAACACTCAAATCATAATAATATCAATAATAATAAAATATGATTATTAATAATAATATTAATAATAACAATATAAATTAAGAATAATTAAAAACTCATATTAATTAATAATAACAACTTTTCTAATAAATAATATAAAAAAATAATACAAATTAAATTAATAATTTAGTAATTAAATAACAATCAAATTAGTAATAATATCAATTATAATAAAAATAAAAAGAATTAAATAATTCATAAAATATTTACATAAAACAAAATTAAAAAAGTATTTCTAATTTTTCATTTGATGGATAAATATTTGAGGAAAATATTATTTCTAAACAAAAATAAACTCATTAAACATAAATTTAAGATAATTAACAACTAAAAGTATAAAAATGCCAAAATATAATATAATAATAAAATGATATAATAATGCATCATCAATAATTATTATTGAAAAAGTAATTGAGTTAAGATTAATTATTATATTTATGAAATTAAGAGAATACTTCAAAAAAAAGTTAAACAAATCTTTTATAATAAAACAATATATTTAGTTTAAAAAACAAGGATATTCAATAATAATAAATAAAAATGTAATAAATTTATGATAAGATAAGATAATTGAATAAAATTTATTAAGAGAAGGAAGAACAATGGATAAAGCAGGAGAAAAATTATCTTGAGATAATCAAAGGTTTATAGAAGAAAATAAAAATATTAGAAAATAAATGAAAAAGATAATATAAATATAAATTGATAAAAATAAAAATATTGAAAAAATTGAAATATAATAAAATAAAAAATTTAAAATAAATAGAATATTAAAGAAATAAAATAAAAAAAATGATATATTTGATATATAAATATATAAATCATTTATGATAAGTTAAGTATTTAGAAAGATCAAACGGTAACAATTACCAATAAGAAGTAATAAGGACATCAGAATCTCTATAAAGATAATCCATGCTAGATTTGAGGGAATATTACAACTGATTTCCATCCAACTCATAAAGAAACATAACAATGGCCCATACCCCACTTGCCAAATAAGGATATACTGTGTAGTTAGGAAGTTTACCTTACTTCACCAACAATTCACAAATCCCAATTATTATTCTACTTAACAAGTACAGCACTATCTACATGTTGATGCTCGTTTTCTTTCGGAACACAATATATCCTAATATTATTCATCTATTTCTCTATTTATTTTTATTTTTCATCTTATTTTTTATTTTTTATCTTTCATATTATCTATATTTACCTGCTACACTGCCAGATATTAGGGAATGTATCGGTTACTGCTTTTTCCTTAGTTTGTTTAACATACATACTAATAGTTTATAAAGGAATACGAAGGATCCTAGTTTACGAGCATGTTCCAATGTGTTTTCTAATATCTTCTATATTTTTTCCTTTAGAGATCCATTGTGAAATAAAATCATCATCACTATTGAATGCATCAATCGGACTCTATTTTTATTTTATTATTTATTACCTTCCTCCATAATATAAACCATTTCTTAATCCTCTCAAAGCTGATATTAAACAGGATTTATGAGCACAAACACTCATTATTTACATATATATTTATTATTTTATTAATATTATATTTTATTTTATTATATTATTATATTATTATTTTAAATTATTAAATCATAATATTTATAATAATTGTTATTTTTATTATAATAAATAAAATTATCTTTTTTTCATTTTTAATTATAAAAAGGTTTTAAATAACTTATTAAATTTGTTTTATTCATTATTTAAGATTGTTAATTTTAGTCAAGTATTTTTTTCATTTAAGTATTTTTTTTCATCATGCTGTTTATAAAAAACTATTCTTTACTTACATTTGTTTTTTATTAACATTATTTATCAATAAGAAAATTTTGTTTTTCTTTTTTTTAAAAAATAGTTATTTAAGGTTATAATTTCATTTCTTATTGTTGCAAATCGGCATAAAAAAAATTTATAATTTAAAGTTATTTGTATCTATTTAAATTAGAGTTATTTTTTTAATATTCTTCATTTTAAATTTCTTTTATAATATTTCAAATAAAACTGAAATCTTATTATTTGTTATTTAACATATTCTTTTAAGTTTATAATTAAAAATTAGTATTTCTTAACAAAATAGATTGTTTATTTTCCTATTTTTTATCAACTTATCAAAAATTTTAAATTTATTAAAATTATTTTTATTTATTATGTTGCTTATTTAATTAATTAAAAACTTTTAATTATTAAGTCATTTAAGGCTGTATTAAAGTAGATTATTTTAACTAATTTTAATTTTTTTTATTTAAACTTAGACTTTAGCTTATTATACTAAATTTATATTAATTATTAATAGCGTTATTAGTGTTTTATTGATTTATATTTTTATCGATTATAATATTATCAATGATATTATCATTAATAATATTAATTTTATTATTACTGTTATTATTATCAATATTATAAGTATTATTAAATTATTTAGCAGTCATAGCTCTTTTATTTTAAGCCATAATTTTTTATGAATTAAATCATTAATTAACGTAAAACGATTTACTTAATTTAGGTTACTAAAAATTAACTCTTAAATTATTATTTTTAATATTATTATAATAATAAGGTGGTGATTAGTTAATTAATAATTAATTATTTTATTATTGATTGAAAATATTAACATTTTATACTTTAGCCTACAAAGATTGATTTAAATAAATCGAACTATTTTATTTGCTAGTTGACTATGAAGGAGATTTATTATCATTAATAATTTTATTAAGTTTAATAAAATTAATTTTCTATTTATTTAATATATTTTTTTTCTTTTTTTATTTCTATAACTCTTATTATTAAATAGGAAAATCATTATCTTCACTTTAAACTGAATTTTTATTCCAAGGAGAAATAAAATTAAAAAAATCAATATCCTTATGAAAGTGTTTGGGAGTCTGTTAAATTTAAGATTAATTATATACAAAATTCATGAATAATAAATAAAAATATAATATAAAAAAGGAAAGATAAATCATTTCTTACTTCTACTTCTGCTTCTAGTGTTATAACTGCTTGAAGAATCAGAACTGGAAGAGTCTTAATCACTTGAACTTGATGAAGAACTTGAATTATCATCATAATCTGAATACACATGCTTTTAATATTTGAATCCACACAATTCTTTGTTTTTTATTCGACCCAATTCTGATTTATCTTCTAAAAATTTATATTCCTTTTAAACTGTTCCTCTTTTCAGATCTTCTACAAATTACTTGCCTTCATTATACATGACAAACTTATCACTTAAAATAATAATAAAAATAATGTAAAAATAATATAACAATAAAAAATATATGTCTTAATAAAAATAATGAAATATCAATGATGATAATGATAATAATTACAATAATAAACTGAAAATATTATGAATATAATTACTTATAATTAAGTTGAATAGCCTATTAATACTACTTTTATCTATACTTACTCAATAAATTAATGAATCTATGACTTAACTTGGGTCTACTCTTCCTCATATCGATCCATACATCCTTAAAATTAATATTACTGCAATAATTCTATGTAATAGCCATTGTATTATCTAAATTCAGTACAGCATGCCATACTCCTCCAGGCACAACAATTGTCTCTCCTGGTTTTTAAATGCACTCAATTATACCATATTTTTCCTTAAAATCATTATCTTCTAACTTCAATCCATAATTGTTCTTAAGTTTTTCATAATAACTATGGAAATATATTAGAGCCTCATCATCTATTTTCTTTCCACTTGTAATTTGATTCTCAACTTGTTAATATTATTTGCATTTCATCATACTTTTTGGATACTTTTAACTCATTAAAATCCATAACTTATGGCCCTGTAATGAGATGTTCCAGGCAGTAGTGTTTAAAGGATCTTGATGCACTTTATTTATTTTATTTATTATTATTTTTTTATTGTTTTCTATTTTTATTCATTATTATTCATCATTATTTTTATTATTAATTATTTAATAAATATAATTATTATTAATTACAAATATATTTATTATTAATTATTTAATTCAATTATTATCAATTAATCATTACTTTTAATTCTTTATTATTATTAATTACTTTAAAATATTGTTATTAATTATTATATTAATATTTATTTTAAATTATTAATAAAACATATTTAATTATTACTTACCTGTGGAACCCGATCTGACTGGTCCTATAAGAAACCAACGATGTGGAGGTCTTTCTTTTTCTTTAAATAAATCAAAATTATCCGATTAGAATATCGGGGGAATTTCATATTTCTTCAACATTTTTTTAACTATTTCTTAACTTTCTAAAGCTGACTCAAATAAATATAAAGGACGATCATCTTTCTGATAAATCATATATTCTAAATAATATTTAAGTTTGACTCTAAGTTTCCTACCCTTATCATCTTCTCCAACTTTTAACTTTCCATTTTTATATCTTTTATATAATTAATCCCAAGTCCAGTATTTATCAATATTAAAGTATTTTTCACATCCTTTTATTATAACAGGCTATCCTTTTCCTTCATATTCTTTTTGAAATTCTTCTATATCCTTTATATCTTCTATGTTTAACCTTTTTATGTTATCACTGAATTTTTAGTAAATATCCTACATATTTATTTTGTTGAAATAATCATATTATTACCAATCCTCTAATTTATAATCTATTTGTTAATATTTTATTTATACTTGAAATATGCTTTTGCTTTACTTCATTTATCTATTTATATGCTTTTTCACTCATTTCTTCTTTCTAAAATCTATTTGATTTTAATCCTAGCTTTTATGCTAATTTTTTACCAGTTAAATAAAAATTTTCTTTGTTATTTTTATCTACACTATTCAAATTTAAATTTTATATTTTATTTGTATCCATTTCACTATATATATTTAAAGATAATAATATAATAATCTAATTTTTTTGCATTATTAATTTAAAATATAAAATTGTTAAAATCATTATTTATATATTAATCTAAAAATAAATGAAAATATCATTTAATTATTATTATATATGTGATTGATTATAATAAAATCATATATTTCAACTTTGAAAATTAAATTTGTTTAAAATTATGATATTAATTTTTATTTTAATTTTATTATCTAGATAAATTAATATAAATAGAATAATAATAACTCTAAAATTTTAAAAAAAATTATAAAATAATCATAAAAAATAATTAGTAAAATTAATAACTTATTTTAAACTTTTTAAATAAATAAATTTTTTTTAAAATATTTTTAAATTTATTAAATCATTTTGATTTTTGAATTAAATATAAAAATTCATTATCATTTTTTAATTCTTATGATGCAAAATGTAAAGCGTCTCTATAAGATTTAACAGCTTCAATGACAATTTCTTTATCGTTTCTTAATTCTTCAACTGTAAATTTTAATGCCCATTCACTTTATTTAACAGCCTACATCACAATTTCCTTATCTTTTTTCAATTCTTCAGATGCATAAACTAATGGAGATGATTCACAAAATTCCAGGGTTTAGTTGAGAGCATCTATTAAAATTTCCTTATTATTCGGATGAATTTTAATAACTTCCATCATGAAATTATAATCATAATATAATTAATATGAGCAAAACTCTAAAGCTGTTGGATTTTCTTTAATAGCATTTAGCATAAATGTTTTATCATTTTTAATTTTTCTGAATTATCTTCTTATCTATTATTTTAAAATACAGATTATTTATTTAATAACATTAATATCTCATTTTATCTTTGTTAATTTTTTAAATCAACTTAATTTTAAATTTTTTATTTTTCACATTATTTTTTCAACTCTTCAATTTCCTATTATTAATTATTTGATCTATTTCAGATTATTGTTTTTCTAATTTTTCTTCTAACATTTTGACATAATCAATAATTTCCTTAAATGAAACTTCGTTTAACATATTAAACTTATAAATAAATATTTATTTTAAATTTAATATAATATATAAAATTTTTTTATCTAAATTTGTGAATGAGGTGGTATTAAAAAGAAATAGCTTGATAATATTTTTGTTTTGTTAAGGAAAAACTGAATTATGAGTAGCATCTTAAGACTTCCAAATTTTTAGTATGAATTACAAATATATTTTTTAAAAAATGAATCATTAAAAAATATTTAATATATAAAAAATAATTAAATAAATTTAAAAAAAATTAATAATAATAATTATAATAATAATAATAATAAACATAAAAAATAAATTAGTAATAATCTGTTATATTTTATAAAATAAAATGAATATTCGATTTTACGGTGAACATGTAGATAGAGAAGTGAAAAATCCTGTTTTTTTTTAGAAATTAAATATAGGTGGTAGTTAAAGTTAAAATTAAAATTAATTAGATTATATAAAGAGTGTTTAGAATGAAGAAAGAGGTTTAAAAAATGAAAATAGCACAATAAGTGCAAGTTGATCATCAATTAATTTCAATATCAAATCCACAATGCATAAGAGTTTCAAAGATATTTAAATGCTTAATTATAGAATGACTTTACTCAATAGAGAAAGTATAAAAAAACATTACAGTGTTTAAAAATTAAAGGAAAGGACTCATCAAATTTATGAAATCAAATTACATGCTTAATAAAAAAGAAACCAAGTAAATTTTAAATCTTATTAATTATTGTTAATATTATTATTATATCTTAATTATTTAGAATTTTATCATTATTAATATTAGAGATATAATTTTTAAAAAAAAGACAATGGCGAAATCGAATTGAAAAAGTAACAATTTTATTAAGAGCGAAATAATAGATAATAAACTTTAAGAATGGTTTAAGATTCTTTGAAAAAATCAAGATATTTGGAAAGTCTTGAAATAAGAAGGTAAAGAGAAGAAAATGATTTAAAAATAATATAAAACAGATAAGATTTGATAAACCAAAAACAATAAAAAAGAATATGTGTTTAAGAAAGATTAAAATAAAGTTAAAATTTAGTAGATAGTTATTGGGCTAATAAATTATAATCGTTTTATGATAGCAAGCTTTATGAAAATTATGAATCTGAAAAAATATTAAGAAATAACATCAAATAGATATAAAGACTAGAGAAAAAAGAATAATAAATAATTGAATAATTAAACGATATTCAAAATAAATAAATTTAGTAACATAAGAAATTGGATTTCGTTTTCAGAAATACTGTTGATTAATTTAATGAAAAATATAAATATGCAGAAGAGTTATAACAGTCATAAAAAAGAATAGAATGTTGATATAAAGAGATATTATCAGAATAATTTATAAAAAATAATATATAATTATTAGCAATTCAGTCTAAATCCAAATTATGAAGTGCATTATGCAAATAGTTAACAGCTTAGTTGAAAGGACATTTAGCAACATATATTTTGTTATTCTAATTCAAATAGAATAAATAAGCTTACTTTATCATTTGGTTTATTCTTATTGAGAATAGGTTCTTGATTGTAAATTGTTTTGATGCTTTCTAGAATAATATAAAGTAAATACTTTTCGAAGGATTATTAGAAAAAATTAAGTCTTTCCTTTCTTTCTCCTATTTTGCTATGTGCTACCTCCTCATAAAACTTTCAAATCCTTTAGAACTTGAAACTTATTTGGAATTGAACACGCTATCCAATTTATTGTTATTTGACACTTACGGTCTGAAGGTGCAATGCTACATTTCTTAAATCTGGGCTTGTTTTTTCATGTTATCTATTTTATCTTGGATTTATTTTTATTTCTCAATGTTGTATTAGTATTAATCTACAGGGTTTCTCTTTTAATAAGTGTTAAGTAGTTATGGTTTGAATGTGCATTCCACATCATTATCTTTTTCTTCTTCTACTATTTTCTTTATCAAATCTCTGCTTTATATTTTCTTTTAATTCATCTCGTATAATTCATCCCATCGTTATTTCGGCTTATTTTTAAATTCTGTTAATTAATTATTAAATTCTTCTTGTTATTATTAATAACCGAAAGTTATTAAATTATGTCTTAAGTCATTATTATTCTTTTAGTATTTTTAATTATTAATTTATTTATTATTATTTTCAACTAATTATTAATAATTTTAATTCTAATAATCATCGATTTAATTAAATTAATTTTCTTTTTCATTTTAATACTATATACTATTCTATTCTTATTTTTATTAGTATTATTAAATATTATTTGAGTTTTTATTACTCATTTATTCTTATTATTATTAATAATCCAAACTATTCTAAAATTGCATTATAATGTTTGTTAAAGGGAATATAATACTTATAAAAATATAAATAATATTAATAATAATAAATATAATAAATTTTATTTTAATAAATAAAATTAATATTTAAATGTAATTAAAATTATTTTTCATAATCAATGTAATTTATTTATTAAGAATTAAATATTAAATATATAAATTTTAATAATTAGTAACATTTAAAATTAGATATTAATAATTGAATTAAATATGAATAATTAATAATAATTAATAATAATAATAATAATAATAATGAGA
>Ga0315908_10004226_pt1 | contig 10350 bp, 9 predicted proteins | sample LakEriMetagenome_12_FD_203520 | JGI IMG/M metagenome (GOLD analysis project Ga0315908, IMG submission 203520) | Freshwater fungal communities from buoy surface, Lake Erie, Ohio, United States - Buoy 4 MA124 | ecosystem: Environmental > Aquatic > Freshwater > Lake > Lake biofilm | place: USA...
CCAGGCAATTGCTTCGCCGCCGCAACCGCTTCTTCAACGCTGAGCGCCGCGATACCAGCGGGACACGCCACACCGAATTTCGCAAGCAGTTCTTTGGCCTGATATTCATGGATATTCATGGGAGATTACATCCTCGACAATAAAGAGTTTCGCCGGTCGCTTAAGCACAGACGGGCGCTGAATGGAAGGGCTTGCGCTGATGTTTTTTGGTTGATGCAAAGGCGCAGAGCACGCAGAGAATTTGTCCTAAATTTTGCCTCATCCACGCATCTGCGTGCAAAAATTCAATGTAATAAATCGAGGGCAAGCAATGCACGACGAAGTGCATCGGCATCCATAAAGTGATGGGTAGCAAAACCGTTTTGGCCCGCGCTTAAGACATTATCATGATTATCATCGATAAAAATCGCCTCGCCCGGCTTTAGCCCGAAACGCTGCAACGCCAGCGCGTAAATGGCGGGGTCCGGCTTCACCAATTTTTCGACTCCTGATACAATTATGTCCTGAAAACGGTCGAATATCGGCTGTGTCGGACGGAAACCATCCCAGAATTCTGCGCCGAAATTGGTGATCGCAAATAACGGCACATCGCGTTCGGCGAGTTCCTCTACAATTTCCAGCGACCCTGACACAGGCCCGGGAATGGTTTCATTGAAACGGCTAGCGTAAGCCGCAATCCAATCGGCATATTTTGGAAATTCAGCGACCCGCTCGGCAACCATATCGCCCAAGGCGCGACCTGCATCATGCTGAAAATGCCATTCGGGGGTTACAACATGCGCAACGAAATATTCTAGCTCGTCCTTGTCCGTGATCAGCTTTGCAAAAAGATGCCTGAGATCCCATTCGAACAGTACTTTGCCGACATCAAAGACCACGGCGGTTATTTTAGTCATGCATTTCACCTCTTCTCGGTAAGGACTTAACGAAATCAAGGCGCAAAAAAACCGCCCGCGATCAGATTCGGAGCGGCATTTTGCCTGTTGTAACTGCCCGCATCGCGCAGGCAGGAGCAAATTAACCCTGGCGCGCCTTGAAGCGTGGCTGGGTCTTGTTGATGACATAAGTGCGGCCACGGCGACGAATCACGCGGTTATCGCGATGGCGGCCCTTGAGCGACTTCAGAGAATTAACGACTTTCATCGGATTTACCCGTCTAATAAATGCATAAAGCTTGAATTGAAGGCGCGCTCCTATGGGTCGGGCTGCGGAAAGTCAAGCGCGATTGGCGCATCTATGCGGATTCAGCCTCCATACATCACTTGATATGGTAAAGGATGGGCCTAAGGATAACTGCATAATGAAATTTGCCCGAATTTTGATGCTTTTGACACTTTCTGTGTTGACCGCTTGCGTCGTGCCAACCGGACCTGTTGAGGTAACGCGCTTCAACCGCGCGGCCGAAGGCGTCCCCTATGGCAAGGGAAGCTTTGCAGTCGCGCTTGTGGGCGAATCGGCTTCGGACCGGTCTCTTGCTGGGTCGCCGTATTTGGCCGCTGTTGCGCGCGAAATGCAGCGTATCGGCTATCGGGATAACACCGGAAATTCCGACGTGATCGCCGAAGTGCGTTTTGGCGCAACCTTGGTTCGTCTTGACCGCCGCGCGCCTGTGTCGGTTGGCGTGGGCGGGTCGACGGGTAGCTATGGTTCGGGCGTTGGGGTTAGCTTTGGTTTCAATTTGGGCAATGGTACAGCAGCGCAGGTACAATCCAGCTTGGCCGTCCGAATCGTCCGGCGCAGCGACCAGGTGGTGATTTGGGAAGGCACGGCTGTGCAATTTGCCAAAGCTGGTTCACCCGCCGCGCAGCCGGGTATCGCGGCATCAAAATTGGCAGAAGCCTTGTTTAAGGACTTCCCCGGCGTATCTGGTGAGACTATCCGCGTGCCATAAACTTCATTGCGAGAGCGAACCCAAAATGCCGATTACTGACATTAACGCCGCGTTCGATAGCGGCAACATCATAGTTCATGCCGTCGATGGCCATGTTGCGACACTAGGTATCCGTAAGGACAAGGATTCGGAATTCGCGCAATGGTTCCACTTCCGCGTGGCATGTGCCGCAGGCGAAGAGCTTGAGTTGCGGATTACAGGACTTGAAGGCAGCGCCTATCCCGGTGGCTGGCCCGATTATCGCGCGTGTGTGTCCGAAGACCGCGATTATTGGGGACGCGCCGATACGACTTATGACAAAGGTAAGGACGGCGGGACGTTGACCATCCGCTACACCCCTGCAAGCAATCTTGCATGGTTTGCCTATTTCGCGCCTTATAGCATGGAACGGCATCATGACCTCATTGCCGAAACTGCATCGCTTGAGGGCGTAAGCTATCGCTGCCTCGGCCACAGTATTGAAGGGCAGTCGATTGATTGCCTCGAAATAGGCCATGGCGACACGCAGGTCTGGCTATATGCGCGGCAACATCCCGGTGAGACTCAGGCGGAATATTGGATGGAAGGTGCCATCGATATGCTTACCGACCTCAGCGACCCGCATACGCGCATGCTGCTTGAAAATTGCCGCTTTCACATTGTGCCCAATTGCAATCCGGATGGAAGTTGCCGCGGGCATTTGCGGACCAATTATCTAGGCGTCAACCTGAACCGCGAATGGGCCGAACCCTCCGCAGAGCGCAGCCCCGAGGTGTTGGCCATTCGTAACGCAATGGATGAATCCGGCGTGCATTGGGCCATTGATGTGCATGGCGACGAAGCCATTCCCGCAGCGTTTATGGCGGGTTTTGAAGGCATCCCTTCATGGACCGATGATCAGGGTGATCGGTATAACGCCTTCATCAACCGTCTTTCGGCGCGCACACCCGATTTCCAGACAGAGCTAGGTTATACTAAGGCTGGTCCCGGAAAAGCCAATCTGTCGATGTCGACGAACCAATTGGCAGAACGATTTGGCCCCTCGCACCAATGCGTCTCCATGACGTTGGAAATGCCCTATAAAGACACCGTCCACGGCAACGATCCCGACCAAGGCTGGTCCCCAGAGCGTTGCCGCTTACTCGCCCGCGAATGCCTCGCGACCTTGGCAGAGATGGTTTAAACACTACTGCATCACCGGCTTCGCGCAAAATCGCATCGCTGATTTCATAACCTTGGCGATATAAGCAATTTGCGTTAGGGCGCCGGCAAATAATTTAGGAAAGCAAATATGCCGAAACTTATCCTCATCCGTCACGGCCAATCGCAGTGGAACCTTGAAAACCGCTTCACCGGATGGTGGGATGTCGATGTCACCGAAAAAGGCGCGGCTGAGGCGTGGGCAGCGGGCGTGTTGATGAAGGAAAAGGGCATTGCGCCCGACACCGCCTTTACCAGCGTGCAGACGCGGGCAATCAAGACGCTCAATCTGGCGCTGGAAGCGATGGGGCGTTTGTGGGTTCCGGTGACCAAGAATTGGCAATTGAACGAACGGCATTATGGAGGGCTAACGGGTCTGGATAAGGCAGAGACAGCTGCTAAGCATGGCGAAGATCAGGTGAAGATCTGGCGCCGCAGTTTCGACATTCCGCCGCCACCGCTTGCGGCAGGGTCGCCATATGACCTTTCATCTGATCCGCGTTATGCCGGCATTGATATTCCGGCGTCTGAAAGCCTGAAAGACACAATTAATCGCGTTTTGCCATATTGGGAAAGTGCGATTGTGCCGGAGTTACAGGCCGGAAAAACCGTTTTGATTTCGGCGCATGGCAATAGCCTGCGCGCACTCGTCAAACATCTGTCGGGAATCTCTGATGCCGATATTAACGGCTTGGAAATTCCCACGGGTCAGCCAATCATATATGAATTGGATAACCATCTGAACGGCGAATATTATTATCTTTCGGAGCGGTAAATTCTCTTTACCCGCGCGGGTATTTAACGCCGCGTTGCTGGATTGCGCCTTTTGCACCACAAGGCTAAGGCCATTGCCATCGAATTTGTCAGGGGAGTGACACATGACCGACGCAGCGCCGCTCATTGGCATCATAATGGGAAGCCGTTCGGACTGGGAAACAATGCGAGAGGCGTCGGCGACGCTGACTTCGCTGGATATTCCCCATGAATGCAAAGTGGTGTCCGCGCACCGCACACCCGAACGTCTTTATGATTATGCCAAAGGTGCAGCTGGCCGTGGCCTGAAATGCATTATCGCTGGCGCAGGTGGCGCGGCGCATTTGCCGGGCATGGCAGCGTCGATGACGCGCCTGCCCGTGCTGGGCGTACCCGTGCAGTCCAAGGCGCTGGACGGCATGGATAGCCTTTTATCCATCGTGCAAATGCCCGCTGGCATTCCGGTTGGCACATTGGCAATCGGCAAAGCGGGCGCTACAAATGCGGCGCTTTTAGCAGCGGCAATGCTGGCGAATGACGATGCCGCGCTGGGCGAGCGGTTGGACGCCTGGCGCGCGGCACAGACGGCTTCGGTCGCCGAAACGCCTGAATAAGGTTCGGTTATGGCGGCGTTACCCCCGGGGTCAACTATTGGTATATTGGGCGGTGGTCAGCTTGGCCGTATGCTGGCGACTGCCGCTGCGCAATTGGGTTATCGCTGCCATATTTACGCGCCCCCGGGGGATAATGTGGCCTTCGACGTCGCAGCCGCTTATACGGTCGCCGCATATGATGACCTGGTTGCGCTGAAGGCATTTGCAATAGCCTGCGACGTGGTGACTTTCGAATTTGAAAATGTGCCTGTGACGCCGCTGGAATCGATCACGGGCCTGGTTCCGGTCTACCCGCCGCTCAAGGCGCTTGAAGTGGCGCAGGACCGCGCCGCCGAAAAGCAGTTTGTCCGCGCACTTGGCGGAAAAACGGCGGAGTTTGCTGTGGCGCAGAACGAAAGCGCCGTACCCGCTGCGACTGCGGCCGTTGGCATCCCGTGCATCCTAAAAACCATACGCATGGGCTATGACGGCAAGGGCCAGTCGCGGATCATGGGTGATGGCGACATTAAGGGTGCGTGGGAACGCACAGGCGGACAACCGCTAATCGCCGAAGCTATGGTGTCGTTTGATGCGGAATTCTCGGTGATATTGGTCCGCGGGCAAGACGGTGAAATCCGTTTTTGGGACAGTTCGCGCAACGTACATGTCGACGGCATTTTGGCGACATCTATTTTGCCGTCCGGGTCCATGGTCGAAAGCCAGCAACAAGCGGCGCGTGATATGGCAGCAGCTGTTGCATCGGCGCTGGATTATGTCGGCGTGTTCACCGCCGAATTTTTTGCCAGTGCGACGGGTCCCTTGTTCAACGAAATTGCGCCCCGCGTGCACAATAGCGGACATTGGACCATCGAGGGCGCAGCCACCAGCCAGTTTGAAAACCATATTCGCGCGATTTGCGGACTGCCTTTAGGCGCGACGGAAACAATCGCTATGCGCGTTGAAATGGAAAATTTGCTTGGCGCTGATGGCGCTAACTTTGAACAATTTTTGGCCGACCCTACGGCGCATCTGCATCTTTATGGCAAGACAGAAGCACGACCAGGCAGAAAAATAGGCCATGTCACCCGCTTGTATAGGTGAGAAAAAATCGGCAAGACGGGCGCATGAATCATCCCGAAATCGTTCTTGTCCTCGCCCGCGCCGCAAACGGAACAATCGGGAAGGATGGTGGTATGCCATGGCATATCCCCGCCGACCTGCGCCATTTCAAGCAAGTGACCAAGGGGCGGCCGATGATCATGGGGCGCAAGACCTTTGACAGCCTGCCGGGGTTATTGGAGGGCCGCCGCCATATAGTGCTAACCCGCGATCATGACTGGGAAGAAGAAGGCGCTGAAGTTGTGTATTCGGTCGAGGAAGCATTGAAGCGCGCCAATGGGCCGCATGTCTGCGTTATCGGGGGAGCCGAAATCTACAGCCTATTTCTGCCACTGGCGGACCGCATTGAGCTCACCGAAATCGCGGCCAGTCCTGATGGTGACGCGAGCGTCCCCGCGTTTGATATGTCGATCTGGCAAGAAATTGCGCGGGAGAGCCATGCCGCGCAAGGCGCTGTTCCGGCCTATGATTTTATAACGTTATTGCGGCGGGTGGCGACCTAAACATCGGCGTCATAGGGGGGATTATGCGTAAGAAAATTTGGATACCGGCGACGTTGATCGCAGCGGCTGCTTTGGGCTTTTTTGGCTTTGCCCCCGGCTATGTCGAAGGGGCAATGAACCAGATTGACGGCAAACCGCTGATTGTGGTTAGCGATGAAGCTAAGGCCTTGCACAAGACACTCAACATTGTTGACCTACATAGCGACACGTTGATGTGGAACCGCGATCTTAATGACAGCGCGTCGCGCGGCCATATGGATTTACCGCGTTTGCAAGAAGGTAATGTCGCGCTGCAATTATTCTCGTCGGTGACAAAGACACCGAAGAACCAGAATTATGATGGCAATGGGGCCGACACCGACAATGTCACCTTGTTGACCATTGCGCAGCTGCAACCCGTAAAGACCTGGAGTTCATTGACCGAGCGCTCGCTATATCATGCACAAAAACGTGATGCGGCGGTTGCGGGATCGAAAGGGGCGATAAAGGCCGTTGATACCGCAGGCCAGATGGAAGCGCTACTTGTCGCGCGGCAGAAGGATAAGCGGGCCGTCGGGGCGATGCTGACCATCGAAGGCCTTCAAAATCTGGAAGGGAAGGCGGCCAATTTGGACCGGCTGTACGACGCCGGTTTTCGCATGGCGGGGTTAACCCATTTCTTTGACAATGAACTTGCGGGTTCGATGCATGGCCTGAAAAAAGGGGGGCTGACCCCTTTTGGCCGTGACATTGTTCGGCGGATGGAAGCGAAGGGTATGATCATCGACATCGCCCATTTGTCGCATAAAGGTGTTGCCGAAATATTGGCGATGGCTACGCGGCCGGTCGTATCCAGCCATGGCGGCGTGCAGGCGACCTGCAATGTCAACCGCAACTTGACCGATGATGAAGTGCGCGGTGTTGCCAAAACGGGCGGCATCATCGGCATCGGCTATTGGGACGGCGCCTTGTGCGACACCAGCCCGCGCGCGGCAGCCAAAGCGATGAAGCATGTCCGCGATCTGGTGGGCATCCAACATGTCGCCTTGGGATCGGATTATGACGGCGCGACCACCGTGCGGTTCGACACCTCGCAATTGGTTCAGGTTACACAAGCCTTGATGGACGAAGGCTTCACGGCACAAGAAATCCGGGCCGTCATGGGCGAAAATGCTCTGCGTGTTATCCGCGCTGGGTTGGTGCCAAGGGCAAGCGCTCAATGATGATTCCCCGCCTTTCTGCCAAGGACCGTATGCCTGACGCCCTGCGCGGTGGTGTGGTGGCTTTGGGCAATTTTGACGGCTTCCATCTCGGGCATCAGGCGGTCGCAGGCGAAGCTATTAGGCTGGCGAAGGCGGCAGGTCGTCCAGCTATAATTGCGACCTTTGATCCGCACCCTGTGCGTTTTTTCGCGCCGCAATCACCTTGGTTCCGGCTGACGACGCTCGACCAAAGGCAGCAACTTTTCGAAGATGCGGGCGCCGATGCCATGTTGGTGTTTGATTTTGATGCTGAACTAGCGGCGACCAGCGCGGAAGATTTCATCGTCAAATTGCTCATTGAGCGACTTGGTTTTTCCGCTGTTGTCACCGGCGAAGACTTCACCTTTGGCAAAGCCCGTGGCGGCAACATACATGTGCTGCGCGATATTGGCGGCGCGCATGGTTTATCCTCCACAGCAATGGGCCCAGTGGTTGATAATGTAGGGGTCATCTCCTCAAGCCGCATCCGCACGGCATTACAAGACGGCGATTGCGCAACTGCCACGACCTTGCTGACGCGACCCTTCACCGTCCAAGGCGTTGTCCAGCATGGCGACAAAAATGGTCGTCTCCTGGGCTTTCCCACCGCCAATATCGATATGGGCCATTATCTGCGTCCGCGGTACGGCATTTATGCGGTGAAGGGCCGCTTGCCCGATGGCCGCGTTTTGAACGGCGCGGCAAATCTGGGTATCCGTCCAACCTTTGACCCGCCTAAAGAATTGCTTGAGCCGCATTTTTTCGATTTTGCCGAAGATCTCTATGGCCAAAATATTGAGATTGAATTCCATGCCTTCATTCGCGGAGAGGCGAAGTTTGACAGCCTCGACGCACTGATGGCGCAAATGGCGCAGGATTGCGACGAATCCCGCCGGATATTGGGGGCATAGTGGGCGGAGTGATAAACCATCGCTTCCCCGGCTTCGTCACCCTGAACTTGTTTCAGGGTCTTAATTCCGGACCGTTTGAAAAAGTAAGATGCTGAAACAAGTTCAGCATGACGGTATAAGATACATCTTCCCAAACCATCGCCACATGAAGCGGTGCGTGTAACTGCGCGGATACAGGCTTTATTTGCAGCGCCATATCCTTTAGGCACCCGCACAACATGACTGACCCTATCGACTATCGCGACACCGTTTTCCTGCCGAAAACAGATTTCCCTATGAAGGCTGGCCTTCCACAGAAGGAGCCGGGCATTTTGGCGCGCTGGCAGGAACAGGATTTCTATGCGAACCTCCGCAATCGCCGCCGTGGGCGGGAGAAGTTCATTCTGCATGATGGCCCGCCTTACGCAAATGGTGATATGCATATCGGCCACGCGCTGAACCATATCCTGAAGGACATGGTCGTCCGCACGCAGACCCTACTGGGCAAAGACGCGCCTTATGTGCCCGGTTGGGATTGCCACGGTCTGCCCATCGAGTGGAAGGTCGAAGAGCAATATCGCAAGAAAAAGCTCAACAAGGACGAAGTTCCCGCCGTTGAGTTCCGCGCCGAATGCCGGGCCTATGCGCAGCATTGGGTCGACACGCAGCGCGAACAATTGAAGCGGCTGGGCGTCAATGCCGATTGGGACAATCCCTATCTGACGATGGATTTTCAGGCTGAGGCAACGATTGTTTCGGAGCTGTTGAAATTTGCCGAAAGCGGCCAGCTCTATCGCGGCGCGAAGCCCGTGATGTGGTCGCCCGTTGAGAAGACCGCCTTGGCCGAAGCCGAAGTTGAGTATGAGGATATCACCTCGACGCAGATCGATGTGGCGTTTGAGATTGTGGAATCGCCAAATGCGCGGGATCTGGAGGGGGCTTATGCCGTTATCTGGACCACAACGCCTTGGACGATTCCGGTCAATCAGGCGATCGCTTATGGGCCCGATGTTGAGTATGCTCTGATAGAGCTTCACGAAGCTCGCTTAATTCCCGTCACCGAGCGAGGCGAGGCAAGGCCTAAGATTGATGCAGATCAGGCTCGGCGAGTGCTAATTGCGTCGCAATTGCGCGAACAATTCCGTGAGCGACTAAATCCTTCTGTTTGGTCTGTCGTGCGGGAGCTGGGAACCTTTAAAGGCTCCGACCTAGCCGGAACCATGGTCCGCCACCCGATGCACGAACTCGGCGGTTTCTTTGCGAAGCCGCGTCCGATGCTGGAGGGCCATTTTGTCACTATCGAGAGCGGCACCGGCCTTGTCCATATGGCCCCTGACCATGGCGAGGATGACTTTGACCTGTGCAAGGCGCAAGTGCCATCGATCGACCCTGTTTTTGCGGTCGAGGGCGATGGTAGATATCGTGCGGACTGGGGCTGGCTGGGCGGACATTCTTGGTCAGTGATTGACAAAAAATTAAACGCGTCTGACGGCCCGATCTGCACGGCTTTGCACGAAGCTGGCGGGCTGCTTGCGGCGGGGGAATTTAAGCATAGCTATCCGCATAGCTGGCGGTCAAAGGCGAAGGTCATTTACCGCTGCACCCCGCAATGGTTTGTGCCTATGGACAAAGCCAGCGCCGATGGCACGTTGCGCGAAAAGGCAATGACCGCGATTTCGGACACCCGTTGGGTACCTGAAAAGGGCCAGAACCGCATCACCGCGATGGTCGAAGGCCGCCCCGACTGGGTGCTGTCGCGCCAGCGCGCATGGGGCGTGCCAATCACTTTGTTCGTGGACCGCAAGTCCGGCCAGTATCTCTGCGACGCAGGTGTTAACGCGCGTATCATCGCGGGCGTACGTGAAATGGGCGTCGATGCCTGGTCCGATGAACGCGCACAGGCATATTTGGGCAGCGATTACGCCTTGGCTGATTATGAGCGCGTCACCGATATTTTGGACGTGTGGTTCGATTCGGGCTGCACCCATGCATTTGTTCTTGAAAGTGGACGCTGGCCTGACCTGCAATGGCCTGCGGACCTCTATCTCGAAGGCAGCGACCAACATCGCGGCTGGTTCCAGTCCAGCCTGCTGCAAAGCTGCGGCACGCGGGGCCGTGCGCCCTATAACGCGGTGCTGACCCACGGCTTTACGATGGATCAAAAGGGCATGAAAATGTCCAAGTCGCTCGGCAACACGATCA
>Ga0315908_10004228_pt1 | contig 10350 bp, 12 predicted proteins | sample LakEriMetagenome_12_FD_203520 | JGI IMG/M metagenome (GOLD analysis project Ga0315908, IMG submission 203520) | Freshwater fungal communities from buoy surface, Lake Erie, Ohio, United States - Buoy 4 MA124 | ecosystem: Environmental > Aquatic > Freshwater > Lake > Lake biofilm | place: USA...
GCCGTCGGCATGGCCTCCGCACACTGCCTGCCCCCCCACGCATCCTCTGACGCACTCCCCTGGCGCACGCTGACGTGGAACGCCCCTCCATCCCTTGCGCCTGCCCCTGCAGACTACTACATGGACAAGCTGGCCGAGCTGCTGTCCGTCAAGGAGAAGGTGGCGGCATGAACGGTGTTCACTGAACACACCCCTCCTGCACAGCGTGTGAGAGCGAGAGCACTGGGCTGCACGCACAGGGAGGCAGCAGCAGCAGCAGCTGCAGGCCACCTGCCAGCGTGCAAGAGAGGGATGCCCCTGCATGAGCGTGCACACGGCTGGCTGCCTGGCAGCCGCGGCTGCAGCAGGAGTTTTGGCATGGTCAGAGCGTGTGTGCTGGGCTGGCGCAAAAAACAGGGATGCAGGCGTGGCAGTGTGCCCCAAGCCTGTACATGTGCACACACCGCCGCACCTGCAGCTCAATACTGCTGCATCAGCTGTGTAACCCCAATGTAGCTCATCAGCTCCCCAACTGCTTCCCGGCTGCTTCCCGCACCGCCTGCTGCGGTGCCGGCCGCTGCTGGCACACAGCGCGCGGATCTGTTGAGAACCTGCAGCAGACCTGCGCTCCTGCCGAGTCCGGCTGCAGGCACACGCACAAGTAGTCTTAAGTCCGCGCTGCATTGAGTGACCAGCCCCACCGCCGGTTTTGCCGTCCCCGGTGGCTCATGCCTCCCCGGTGCCGGCCGCTGCGGCACCCATCCCTGCTGACGCAACGCTAGGCATGATAGCCTCCAGGGCAGCTCAATTGCATCGCTCCGGGGGGCGCAGCCGGTGCTGGCTTCGCCGCTGGCATTTTGGCCGCATGGGCGCGATGGGCGGCGGCGCGCCCCGCCAGGCTGCCAGCCGCACGGCGCCTCCCGCCGCGCTCGCGCCCTTCCTGTTCCCCCACATTGATGAGTTCGAGATCGCCCAGGGCCGCCGAGTGGACTCCACCACCGTCATCAACATGCTGACCGACCAGCTGTCCGCCGGTGAGGCATGGCTCAGCTGCAGACCACGCTGAATGGGTCATCCCAATCATCAGGTGTGAATCATCTCCATCCATCTGCTGACCGCAGAGCGCCTGGCACGCATTGATGAGGTGCTGCGCATCCGCACCTACAAAGTGGTGCCTGTGGTGGAAGGTGGGTTGGCACCAGGAAGGGCAGGGTGCATGCAGCAGGCAGCCACCGCCATCCCCAGAAGCCCCAGGGGGTGTGCTCTCCCCTGAGGTCGTGAGGTCGTGCAGCACACCCCTGAAACAAAAGGGTTGTGTTTTTTCGGCCGCAGAGCTGTACGACATGGGCAACCTGGCGGCAGTCTGCAGGTCGGCCGATGGTGAGTGGGGGCTGCTGCGCACGGGCAGCCGTGTCCCGGCGTTCACCGTGTGTGCAGCATGGTGTGCATGGCTGCCGCGGCTTGGCGCACCACCTGCAGCGGTCTCCGCCCAGGCGGCACACGCCCACGCTGGACCCCCCCTCCCCCCCGCCGCCGCCGCCGCCGCAGCCTTTGGCTTTGGGTCCGTGCAGACCATCCTCCCCCCCGGCAGCACGTACAAGCAGTCGCAGCGCACGGCGGGCGGGTCGGACAAGTGGTTGGACATGCACGTGTGGGACAACACGCGCGACTGCCTGGGCAGGCTGAAGCAGGAGGGCTACCAGATCGTGGCCACCCACCTGAGCAGCGCCTCCATCAGCATGCAGGTGGGTGCGGCGGCCGTCTGGCGGGGCGGCCTGCGTGCCAGCTGGCGGGAGGGAGGGAGGAAGGGAGCACCCTTGCAGCCGGCAGCTGTCTCGACCCGTCACCACCCTACCTGCCGGTCTCCTGCTGCTGGCGCCGCAGGACGTGGACTTCACGCGCCCCACCGCCTTTGTGCTGGGCAACGAGAAGACGGGCGTGTCGGACACGGTGCTGGACATGGCGGACCACACCGCCATCATTCCCATGCATGGTTTCGTGGAGTCGTTCAACATCAGCGTGGCGGCCGCGCTGACCATGTACGAGGCCAAGCAGCAGCGCCTGCGCAAGCTGGGCCCCGACGGCGACCTAACCGACTGGGAGAAGCAGCTGCTCAAGGCGGTGTGGCTGCTGCGGGCGGTGGTGGGTGCCGGCATGCCAGCCTGCACGCCCGCAAGCCCAACTGTGCGCCCGCGCCTGGCCACGCATGCCTGTGCATACTGCAGATCTGCAAACCGCATGCCTGACCTGTGAATCGACCTGGAAACCAACGGAACCCTACACCCTGCCACTCTAACCTGGCAGAAACACAGCGAGACCATCGTCCAGCGGCTCCTGGATAGGCCGCCCGCCAAACACCAAAAGCGCTCCTTCCAGCGCCTGGCAGAGGAGCGGCGCGCACAGGCAGAGCTGAAGAGGCTGGCAGAGGTGGCCCGCATGCAGCGCGGCCTGCCAAGCAGCCTGCAGGATCCGGAGGCCGTGGCGGAGTTGAAGAGGCTGGCAGAGGCGGCGGGCGTGCGGCGCAGCCTGCCGAGCAGCTTGCAGGAGCCGGCAGCCACGGCGGCAGGCGCAGCCAGCGAAGCAGCGAGCGAGGCAGCGCTGAGCACGGCTGCGCGGACATCGTGACAGACAAATGCATGCAGCGGTCTTGGCATGTCTTTTGTTTGCTTGTGACTACAGCCGCCAGAGCGCTGTGATGCGCCCTGCGCCGCCAAGGCATGGACGACAGGGCACCTGCCCGCCACGTGTTGTTACTGCCGGGAGGCTGCATCCCTGTTCATCAGGAGCTGCGTGGTCTGCTGTGCGATGGACTGCCAGCTGCTGCATTTCTGCTGCCATGCGGGGGGCACGGCATCAGGGCCCAGCCACGCCCCCAGGCAGGCCCCCAGGAAGCAGGCTCGGCTGGCGCAGCAGCCACCGCCGGCCAGCGCATCGCACACCGCGCTCGCGAACAGCTGCTGCTTTTCGCTGGCAGGCAGCTCTTGCCGCGGCTGCTGCTGCTGCTGCGCGAGGCGCCACTCCGCATGCAGCAGGCCGTGGATGGGCGTCTGGCATGCGTTGGGCATGTGGCAGTTTCTGCCCAGCTGCTGGATGACTGCGGCCTGCGGCTGCCCCCGCAGCTGCAGGACCTGCTGCAGGTGGCCAGCGATGGCTGCGGCTCTGTCGGGGGTGCAGGCGCCCGTGAATCGGCCTGCGGGCACCAGCCACCGGGGTGCCTGAGCTTGCTGGCTGTGGCAGGCAGGCGCAGCTCCTGCCGCAGCTGCTGGGCGCCAGCATGAATGAATACACGCAGTGCGTCTTGAGCGCATGCTGCCACACGCGAGGTGAATGGCATTGACCATGCATGCTGCTCCCGCCCGCCCACCTGACGCGCACGTCAGCTCGTCCACGACCCGCGCCACGGCTTGCTGCGGCTGCTCGCCAGCGACCAGGTGCTCTAGCACCCCGGCACCAGCCAACGCCCAGGCGACCGCATCGTCATGATTCTGCACGGCGTGGCGTAGGCAAAGGGCTGGGCATGGCTGGCGGCAGCCGCTGCATAGCAGTTGTAGCTGCATGCAGCTGCAGCAGGGAGGCCGGCCAGCAGGCGACCACTCTCAGCTGCACGCACCTGCGTGACCCGCGTGGCCGCCTCCACGCAGAGGAACAGCTGCTCGTCGCCCGCAAAGGCCGCCAGCAGCGGCGCCAGGCGGGCGACGCAGTCGGCCTGCTTGTCGTCCGCCCCGGTGGCGGGCGGCCGCAAGCCCTGGCTGGTGGCCCGAATGAACCCCTGCGCGCACTCTGCTGGCGTGAGTGGCGGGTTGTCATGCGCGCCAGCTGCTGTGCACCTGGGGCCTCGGCACCCAAGACACGCGGGGGCGCAGCAGCTGCTGACCTACCCTCATGGAGGCGTTGCTGTAGCCCGTAAAGACGTCACCAAACGCTGCAGCACAGGCAGCTGCGTAGTGGTTGCAGTCCAGCCCGCCTCGCTCCGCCAGGCTGGTCAGCAGGGGCACGACCGCCTCAAAGTAGGGCGAGAAGCGCCCTGCAGGCGGGCAGCCCAGGTGCAGAGCTCAGGCAGCGGTTGACAGCATGGAAGTGGCGGCAGAGAGGGCGCCACTGCGGTGTTGCTGTGTTGAATGCCGGCTGGCTGGTGAGCCAACCTGTGGTGTAGCCTTGCAGGAAGGGGCTCGCGGGGGGCTCGTAGAAGGCCAGGCCCCAGTCAGCTCCACCAGGCTGCAGGGTGTGTGGGCAGCGCAGGGGCAGGTGCACGATAAGTCATGCCGACAGTGCTGCGACCAGAGATGCCAGGACAGCCGTGCGCCAGCCAGACACACCTGCTGAAGCCGCGCCTCGGCAAGCTGCTTCAGCACGTCCAGGTCGTATATCCACTGCACGCCCATGGCGGCTGCATCGCCGACCGCTGCACCATGGACAGCGCCCTCGGCCCTGCGCATGGCTGCACCGCCGGGCGGGTAGGCTGCCTGCCAGCTGCTGCCAGGTCTGTGCAGGCGCGCGTACAGCTCGGGCTGGGGCTCGGTGCCGGCAGCGGCGCTGCCACTGGTTGCAGCTGCTGTGCCCATGATGCAGCTGGCGCATCCTGCGCCTTTGGACAGCTGCAGCGCATCGTTCTCCAGCCTGGCCATGCGCGCGTACTGTGCTTTGGCCTCTGCAGCGCAGGTGTCGGCGCGGCTGCTCGTCGCATGGGGCCGCATTTTTGCTGGGGCCTCCAATCTTGGCAATTGGTTGGGCGCTGCAGGCTGCCTGCAGCACGGCATGCCCCAATCGGCTCACCGTCAAACTTGCCGTCCTTGTTCAGCTGCTGCGCGGCGTGGTGCGCCTGATCGGCTTGTGCGGTCAATCGTTGGATGTGCTCCGCGACCTCCGCAGCCGTGGGCTCACGTGCTGCCATCCGCTGCACGCGGATACGCGCGTGCAGTGCACGTGGCTGGCTGGCACGCCAGGAATGCGACAAACGGTTCAAGGGCATGTGACTCCGCGCGCTGATCAATACAACACATACACATTCTATCACGGTAGCCAGCGAGGAAAGCAGTGGAGCAGCTGCTGGCTCGGTCGTGGCTCCCGGGGAAAAGTCAGACCGCGATCTGACTGAATTTGGCTGGCCGTTCTCCCAGAACCCAATTTGATCAGCTGCCCACACCATGTTGTCAGCTGGGCGATTGTTTATGAGAGGAGGCGGCACGCTGGCGCACGCGCTGCCCCAGGGCGCGTGGAGGGGCTTGTCTGCACGCTTGACACGCAGCAGCAGCGTCGTGGGCACTGGGCTGCCAGGTGAGCCCGCTGGCGCCGGACGACCCGCTCGGCACGTCTGCAAATGCATGGGCGTCCCAGCATGCAGACGCCCAGCCAGGCAGCCCTCACCCCGCCCGGGCGTCCCCTGCCTGCGCAGTCTCCGGGCAGCGCACCTGCCACAAGCAGCCGCGCTCATTTCACACCCGCCCCTCCGCTGCGGGGGGCGAGGTGGGGCCCAAAGGCAAGCCCAAGCGCCCCGGCCATGGCGGCGGCGGCAGCGGCGGCGGCAGCGGCAGCAGCGGCAGCAGCGGCTCAGCAGCCCCCGCGGGGCTGAGGGATGCACGCGAGGAGCACGATGAGCTGGAGGAGGAGGAGGAGGCCTTCCTGGTGAGGCTGCGGCGGTGTGGGCGGGCGGGCAGCCACTGCCACGCTGGTGCCGCGCCGCAGCGCGCGCCCCCAGCAAACGCCCCGCCCCCGCCCCCAGCACCATGATCATGCAAGGTCATCACCGCCCGCCGCCCGCGCCGCGCCGACTGCAGGCGCCCTTCATGGACGCGGTTGTCAAGGTGTACTGCGTCCACACCGAGCCCAACTACAGCCTCCCCTGGCAGCGCAAGCGCCAGTACACCAGCAGCAGTAGCGGCTTCATCGTGCAGGCGGGCAAGAAGCGCTGGCTGCTGACCAACGCGCACTCCGTCGACTACTTCACGCAAGTCAAGGTACACAGCACCCCGCTGGCTGCCCGACACCACACCGCTGCTCCCCATGCCCCCGCGTGCCACCTGCAAGCTGCATGGGGAGCCCTGCCGAGACGCGCGGCGACCCGCAGCGCAGCGGCGGGGGCCAGGTTGCGGGGCGGCAACGGCGCCCGCAAGGCGCCGCCTGCAGGTCAAGAAGCGCGGTGACGACCAGAAGTACATCGCCCGCGTGCTGTCCGTGGGAGTGGACTGCGATGTGGCGCTGCTGACCGTCGATCACGATGACTTCTGGTGCGTGAGGGGATGCACAAAGCAGCCGCCGACCGAGGCACAGCCCCCCGCCCCGGCCCCTCCCTGGGTGCGGCGAGTGCATCGGCCAGCGGTGATGCGCCGGCTGGCGACGCCTGACCGAAACTCGTTGCCCCCAGACGTTTGTGCTTCTGCTGCTGCGCGCGCAGGAAGGGCGTGACGCCGCTCAACTTTGGGCCGCTGCCGAAGCTGCAGGACAGCGTCGCGGTGGTGGGGTACCCCGTGGGCGGCGAGACGATCAGCGTCACGGTCGGCGTCGTGTCGCGGATCGAGGTGCGTGGCTGCGCCTGTTGTGGCAGCTGGCAGCGCGTGCATGCTGCAGTGCAGCAGGGGTGGGCGGCTTTGAGCTGGCTGGAGCATGTTGATCGGCTGGCGGGCGGCGTGATGACCGAGCGGTGCCCATCTCTGTGCAGGTCACGGAGTACGCCCACGGCAGCACCGACCTGCTGGGTGTGCAGATCGATGCAGCCATCAACGGTGGGTCCGGCACTGCATGCTGCCAGGGTTGGGCGGGGTGTTGCATGGCAGGTCCCAGGGCTTGGCCTGTGGGTTTTGAACCCTGCGTGTCCTGCCCTCACACGCACGCCTGATGCGCTACGCTCCGCCGCAGGCGGCAACTCCGGCGGCCCCGTCTTCAATGGCAGGGGGCAGTGCGTGGGCATAGCATTCCAGGTGCGCGGTCGCAGCATCCCAGGCGCTTGAGCATGGCACGCCCCCTGTTTTGTAGTGACGACAGCACTCGCAGCGTGCAGGCGCATGCATCTCAGCCGAGGCTGGCACGGCATCTTTCACACAGCCGGAGTCAAACTGCAGCTTGCAGCAGCGCACCGCCCGCCCACGCCACGCCGTTTCCCGCCCGTGCACAGGCCCTGAACGGCAGTGACGTGGAGAATGTGGGGTATGTCATCCCCGCCGACGTGGTCAACCACTTTTTGACCGACTACCAGCGCACCGGCAGCTTCAACGGATTCCCGGCCATGGGCATCCAGTGGCAGCGCATGGAGTCGGCCGCGCTGCGGCGGGCCTACAAGATGGATGCCAAGCAGAAGGGTGGGGCGGGGGGCGGGGGGTTGGGAGGGAGTTGGGGTGTTTGGGAGCAGGAGTGTGGGCGGCTGGAGCCAGGTGAAGGGGCGGGCGCAGGGGACGGGTGCCCAAGGGGCGGCGGAGGAGGGAGGGGTGAGCCCATGAACCCCTGAATGACCCCTCCCCCATCCATGCCGGCTGCTGCAGGCGTGTTGATACGGCGGGTCAACCCCACGTCCCCAGCCGCGGAGGTGCTGCAGCCAGATGACGTGCTGCTGAGCTTTGATGACATTGTCATCTCCTGCGACGGCACGGTGCCCTTCCGCACGGGCGAGGTGGGGGCGGCAGCGCGCGGACGGGCGCACGGAAGCGGGGCTGCCTAGCGCTGCAGCCACCACCTGCGTGTGCCTCGTGCGCTTGGATGGCGTGACACAACGCAGTGGGGCTGAAATGCAGAGCGTCAGCAGTGCACAGCAGCGGGGCAGCAGCATGCAGCTCTCAGCCGGCAGCCCCCTGCTGCTCCCTGCAGCACGCTGCTCTCTGCTGCGCTGCGGCACCCTGCTTCGGGTGGTGACACAATGCCCTGATTACCTTTCCTGTTCCTGTGTGCTGTGCTGCAGCGTATTGCCTTCAGCTACCTGATTAGTCAGAAGTATGTGGGCGATGCCGCCCGCTTGAAGGTGCTGAGGGATGGCAAGGAGCTGGAGGTCGCGGTCAAGTGAGCAGCTGCAGGGCAGCTACGCCAGTCAACCGCTGCCAGCCAGCCCCCAGCACGCAGCCAATGTCCAGCCACACCTCGCACCAACCCCCCCCCCCCCCCCCCCCCTCTGTCCGCCTGAGCGGCAACGCACATGCCCTCCTCCCTGCACCCCCACCGCAGGCTGTGCAAGCCCATGGCGCTGGTGCCCCCCCACCTGAGCAACCAGGACCCCTCCTACTTTGTGGTCAGCGGCCTGGTGTTCACCACCACCAATGTGCCCTACCTGGAGAGCGAGTACGGGGCAGAGTACCTCAGCGACGCGCCCGTCAAGCTGCTGGACAAGTGAGTGCCCCCCTGCCGGCCGGCCCGCCCGCCGCCAGCAGTGTGCTGCTGGCGGCGGCTGCTGCTGTTATGTTCTTGTTGCTCCCAGCAAGGTTGCTCCCAGCAAGGTTGATCCCAGCAAGGTCGCTCCCAGCAAGGTTGCCCCAGCAGGTTTGCTCCCAGCAAGTTTGCTGCCAGCAATGTTGCTCAGCATTGCGCCGCTCAGAAAAAATGAGCTGCCTGCATGCATGTGGCTGCAGGCTGTACCACGGCCAACCCTCCCAGGCTGATGAGCAGGTGGTGGTGCTGAGCCAGGTGCTGGCCACCAACGCCACCCTCGGCTATGAGGACATCTACAACGTGCAGGTGCGCCGCTGCCAGCTTGACTTGGGTGTGTTTGGAACCAGCCAGGACGCACGGCTTGCGTCAGGCGGCGGGCGGCTGGCATGCGGCCACCGGGCGAAGCCGGTGTGAATCTCACGTGCCGCTGGGGTGCCTGCAGGTGTTGCGCTTCAACGGTACCACCGTGATCAACCTGCGTCACCTGGCGGAGCTGGTGGCGGGCTGTAGCGATGAGTTCCTGAGGTTTGACTGTGACTACGGGGAGACGGTGCTCATCTCCAGACAGGTGACCCCTTGGGCATTTGACCAGCCTTGGGAGGGAGTGCGGCGGCAGACGCGCGGACGCATGCTGCAGGGCCGTTGGGCGTGGCCGGCGGCTGCGTGGCCGTTGGGTGGTGCGGTCCAGGCAGCGAGTGCGGTGGGACCCACCCGCCCGCCGCCGCCTGTTTCCCTGCAGGAGGCCTGGGCGGACACGCGGGAGGTGCTGGGCTCCCACTGCATCCCTGCAGCCATGTCCCCCGACCTGCAAAAGGTGCTGCCCAACTGGCCGCCACCCGAGGTGGTGCCGCAGCCAGCGGCGCAGTAGCAGGCATGGACGCGCAGCCGACGGAGGGCCCCGGCAGCCTCTCTTTTTCACAGTTTTGGTAGCGTCGATGGCGGCGCCGCGTGCCACGCGGGAATGCCGCCGTGGGGCCCTGCGCCATGCCGTCCCTCACGGCCACCACAGCCTCACGGCCAGCGGGCAGCGTGACCCAGGCCACACTGCAGCCAAGTGAGCAGGAGAGCTGGAGGGTCCGCCGGAGGCGCGCAACCTGGCGAGTGCTGGGCTGCGTGCTGTGCGTGCTGGGCAGCAGGCTGCCGCGGAGCGCGCGCGCTGCTCGCTGCCCCTGCGCGAGCAGGTCCGCGGCTTGTCGCGGATGCCGTGACCTGCTGGCTGCGGCGCCTGGCGGCGCCCGGGAGGGCGTTGAGCAGCTGAAATGACTGCTGCTCATCATGCTTTCACAGCCCTGTGCCAGCCGATGCAACCCCTGGGTGGGGCGCCTGCGCGGCGGCTGCAGCATTCGGCCAGCCGCCACACGGCGGCCCGCTGCCCCCCAGCTCGCTGATATGCGACCTGTGCTCTCCCCCACCCAACCTTCAACCGGGGTTGCTGTCCCCGGGGGCCCAGCAGCAGCCGGCGCGGGCACTCGCAGGCCGAGGCTCGCTCGATCATCGCACGCCCCGCCCCGGCCCCGCGGTCCAGCTGGGACCGCCGGCACAGCCGCCGCGGCCATGCAGTGTCGCCGCTGATGCCGCTGAGCTTCTGCGCGGGCCGCATTTCTCGAGTCACCTTCCGGCCGTGGTCAACCAAAATCACCCGGCGGAAGGCGACTCGCTCGTTCATTCCTGCCGCTGCCACGCAGCCTCATTCCCGCGACGCACCGTGCTCAATAGTACAGCCACACACGCTTCCTGCAACACCCCCACACGCCCAAACGCTCCTCCCGCCCAAGCCCACGATGCGCTCCGCCGCCGCACGCACCGCCGCCGTGGCATGTGTGGTCCTGATTCTGGTTTCCGCCGTGCACGCGCGGTCGCTGGGCGATCCGAGCACCTCCGGCACCGCTCCCGCCCCGCCTGGTCAGCGGCGCGCCCTCGCCCGCCCCCCCCCCCCCCCCCCCCCCCCCCCCCCCCCCCCCCCCCCCCCCCCGCCCCCCCCCCCCCGGGGGGGGGGCCCCCCCCCCCCCCCCCCCCCCCCCCCCC
>Ga0315908_10004232_pt1 | contig 10346 bp, 1 predicted proteins | sample LakEriMetagenome_12_FD_203520 | JGI IMG/M metagenome (GOLD analysis project Ga0315908, IMG submission 203520) | Freshwater fungal communities from buoy surface, Lake Erie, Ohio, United States - Buoy 4 MA124 | ecosystem: Environmental > Aquatic > Freshwater > Lake > Lake biofilm | place: USA...
TTTAGATTAGAGAATATATAAATACCAGATAAATTGGCCTAATTACCTTTTTTGCGATTTAAAAGTGGTATTATAGGTTTATTGGAAATAAATTTAAATTGGACTTAGTTGTTAAAAAAGCCAATAGAGATTAAGTTAAAGGATGTTAAGGTAATTATGTAACTAGAATTGAATTAAAATGAGAAAGATATGGGTGAGGAGTTGCGGAATTTGTAAAATCATATCGAAACATAGGTCAAAACAAGTATCGATGATGGTTTATCTGAAAATATTAAATCCAATAAAAGTATTCTTATAAAAATTTATAAAAAAAATATTTTAAAATTTCAAAGAATCATACATTTAAAAAATAACAGAATCGCTAGCGTAAAATTTATTGGTGCATATAGAAAATATAGAAATATCAATTTGGGATATATGTGGGATTTGTGATATAAATTTTACACTGAAGAGCCTAGATCTTAGCAATGAGAACTATTAGACTTTTATGAGAACAACACCTAAGATAAATCAAATATAAAGGAAATTAATTGATATTTCAACTGTTAGTTTATATATAAATGATAAAAGAATTGAAGAAAAGATTGAAATTTTTAAATTTAAATTGGATTAAGTTAAGTTATACTATGTTTAATCGATAAAAAATGCTGGTGAATACTTGATTGATCTATATGTTGGAAACCTTAAATTTATCCAAAAAAATCGTTAAGAAATATATAGTTTAATAGGAGAGCTATTTTCAAATACAAATTAAATTTAAGAAATCGAGAGTTATGCACTAATAATTCATTTTTGTAAGAAGGAAGATATTTAGTTTTTAGAAATAGATATTTAGATAGGTGGCTTAAATGTATTTTGGAGGGCTTATTCTATTTTTCAATTGTAAAGTCTATGTTAGCAAATAATTAAAGAATAAAAATAGAAAAACATAAATAAGAATGATTTTTAAGATGAATCTAATATTAAAGGTATTTATATATATATAAATATATAAATATATAAATATATAATAAAAGATCATCAGATTTTAGAAAACTCATAGCGGATTCACTTAAATGGTACTATTTCATCTATATAGATTTACTTTATAAATCATGATATATATCTTGGGGTTTTGAGATTAGATACTGGTGTTTTTAAAATATCATTTAGCATATATAATGTAGAGGTTGATTCAAATGGATTATGTGTTGAATATTTAGATCTCACTAACTATCCCCATATCAATGATTCTAATTAAAGTATTAATCATATAGTTGGTGAGCCAATCATTTCTAATGTTTGCGATTTTCGATTGTATCTCAATATTTATGATAATAACTCACCTATTTAACTGATAAATGATTCAATTTATAATTTTGTATTAATTGAAGGACATGGTGTTCAATTATATTATTTTTAGTAGCCATTTTTAAGATTCATGGATTTTTTAATATGCTAGTTTATTGATATACTTACGGATGATTTTGGCCCTGATTGTAAATCAAAACAATCTAATGAAGAATGCAGATAAAAATTTATTAATCCGAAATTCACTGATATTCAAATCAATTTTTTAAATAGTCAAATTATATGCCAACCATTAAAATTTCACTAAAATGAAACTATCAAAATAAAATTTGATAGCTTAAACATTTGGACCAAACCTAAAACCACCTTATCTAGATTAAATATTGATCCATAATAATAACTTATTTCGTAAATCAAATCTAATTCAACAAGTATATATATTATATATATATTTATATAAATGTATTTGTATGTAAATAATTATAAAGGGGAAAGTAGCATATTTAATATAGAGTCAATCTGGGAGTTGCTTATGGTTATAGAGCTTAAGAATGTTTAATTTTCGATGTAGGGTGAGGGTGATAGGTATAGATGTTTGACAAATTAAATAGATTTAAAATTTTAATTCGCTAAGTTATTATTTGGATGGGAGTATAATTAGTGGATAGTTGGTATAGATAGAAGATATGATATTACTGGATATATTGATGATTTGAGATTAAAGGCTACTAGATTTGATTATTTGTTTATAATGAAGGTGTTATTTAATAATATATTATATGATGATGGATAGGATTAGAGATTCGTGCATAAATATTCAATTCAATCAAAAATGAATCCAAGTAATTTTATTTTATGATTTTTTATTAAAAAAAAAAAAAAAATTTTTTTAAAAAATTAAATAATATAATTTTGATAAATTGAGCTCCTATTAGGTATTAAATGGTAATAAATAATCTATAATTGGATATGGTTGATTAAAAGAATGAGGAGTTAATTAAGCTAATTACAATCTAAGCAGAGGATTTTCGATTTTTATATAATCGTCACAGTGATGCCTAAACAAGTTTGGAGTTGAGTATAAATAAAATATACGGTGATTAGTGGAATCCGTTTGAGCTAAGTTTTGATGTTACTGGAATAATTAATAGGAATATATTATAATAAAGTGAAATCTCAAATTTAATCACAAACAATGATTATGAGCCTTCTATTCATACTGAATGGTAGGATAAAATAAATATACTCAACCATGAAAATTCTATATACGAAATCTAAAAAAATTCATAATTGAATTATGCCTAAAAAAACAATAATGATGGTGAGAAGTATATTCAAATTAAATTAAAAGATATGCAGGTTGCATTAAATCTATAATGGTTTTTTACGATAGTTAATTTTTTTTTTGTTGATGATTCAGTCTATATATTATAACCAACATAAACTATTAAGCCATTGATTTTGGAAGCAGTATCTGAAGAAATAATGATATTTCTTCAGTGTCCTGATACAAATGAATATTTAATAGCATAGGGTATTGTTTATATATATAAAATAAAATTAATTATAAAAAAGGTGATTTATTATTTGGTTTTTAGAAAAATATGAGCACAGAATATCATGAAGGATATCATAAATTAAATAAAATTGATCCTTAGCTGATAAAAATATCATACGCCATGAATTGTGCGGGTTAGTTATTGTAGGGAATAAATGAAGATGATGAGTTTAGTGAAACTAAGAATGAAGATTAGGTGATAGGTAGAATGCTTAGGGCTTTAATAGGGTAAAGTCCAAGATCATCGCTGAAAGTTGAATCGGGTAATCTGCGTATAGCAAGTTGGCTTTTTAAATAGGATGAATAGTTTTAATTTAAGGTAAATAAAAAGAGAGAGCTATTTTCACCTGTATAGGTATAGTGGAAATCTGAGAACTTTTAATGTGGTTGCCAACCAATAATTCACAATCTCAACGAGTAAATGTTGACTTTAGAAAGATTCATAGCCCAATTAACATTGAATGAATTAAATCTATTAATTAAAACTGTCATATATCTTAAAGATTCCATGTACGAGTCAAATTTATTTCCTTATTCATATATATCATTTATCAAAGGTAATAATATAATTATATAAATATATATATATATAAATATATATATATATATATATATATATATATATATATAGCTAGAGAATTGGAGAATTCGATTGATAGTAGCTTTAACCTATAATAATCTAATATACTAAAAAATTCCAATTAAAGGCAATTAGATTTTTTGATTGAGTAATATTAAATGATGTCAGGTAGTAGAAAACTTTTCAATATAGAATAGGCTCAGATATTATTGGTAGATGATAGTGATATGTCATTTGTACCATTATTGCTACTTGAAATTTCTAGTGTCCCACTAATGATTGAATAAAGTTATATGAAATTTATACTAAGCGGATCTATATAGGGGGCCCTCTCATTCTATAATCTTGCTTGTGGTTAATTTGAACCAGTCATTGAGCGAGTATAATTTGAGATAGCATTGTTGCGTAATCATAATACCTATCCTCGGGTATCATTTTAACTTGAACTACCAAATAATGCTTAGTTTAATATAAACATACATTTTAGATTCATGAGAATGTTTTCTAAGATTTTAGAAAAATATAATTAAAGCTAAGAAAAAGTAAGACATTTATAGAAATAATTAAGTAGTGTTCAATAATCAATGAAATCATCATCGAGGCGTAATATATTCACACGATAAAAAGTAGTATAGGAAGAAAAAGTTACACTCCTTCAGATTGAAAATTATACAGGTTATAGATTAAAATTGATTTATGATCAAGCAAAAACCATAAATGAAAAAAAGGCTAATTAAAATAATTCATTTAATTACTGCATTGTTGAAAGTAATAGCAGAGTTAATTATTCAAGAATATTTGAAGACGATGAATAATTGAATAACTACTCCCAAGCTGGTACCGCTACAATTCAATTTCAAGATCTCAAAAATCAAAACATTATAATCCGTAATGTAAGTTCAACTTAAAATTTTTATTTAAATTTTTTTTATTTCTTTCCTCTCTATAAAAATTAAATAATTAAAATTTAGATGATAATGGAATCTTTTTAGGGTAGATCTGAAGTATGGTGTAAAATAGATCTGGAAAAATAGCTGCATCCATTAAACGGCCTAAATTTTTTAGTTTACAGCTATGTATCAGATATTAATAGGGTTTTTCTGATCACCAGCTCATATATATTAGTTAATAACACAGAGTACGACGTTATTGTAAATTTTTATAACGATGAATTAGAATGGACATCGAAGCCATTAATCAAGGGGGAAAAACATAGTATCCCTGTTGAAATAATTAATGATAGTACATAATTTTAATTTGGATTCAATGATCCACAACTTAACTCATAAAACTCATCATTTAGCGATAAAATAAATCTATCACAACTACAGCAAAAATAAATACAATCAATTTAACATGGTATATTTCATACAATAGTTACGCTATAGAAGGATACATTATTTTCATTAAGATCGGTTATCACATTCGATCCACCGTTCACCATATTTAATTGCCTACCTCATCAGATGTCCATAAGATTATAGGATCATAATACCAAAACCCTACAACAATAATAGGGCTCAAATTAAATCACAAATGAGGGTGCCATGCTGATAGGAACATAATAGTTGATATAATTGCATACTTGCTCACCTTGGAATTTATTAGATATGAGTTTAGAAGTCAATGGTCTTCTAAGTGACCCATTTCAAGTCGGCATGCATGAAGACACTAAAAAAATTAAAGTTTTTCAATAGGTATATTTATATTTCTATATCTTCATATATATTATTTAATTAAGTTGGCATAGAGTAAAAATTCAGCTTAGCTTGGGGAGAGTAAAATTTATGTCAAAATAACTGCAAAAATATAAAAGCTCAACGGGGCATGGAGGATATATTTTTACGCCCAGACTGTTCTAATTAATACTACCAAATTAAAATTAGAGTTCTATAGTCTAAACAAGAACACCGAATAAAAATAGAGGATAGCAAAATAATTAAATGAATAGATACTCTTAATGGACGAGTAGCCTAATTTAATGGTTGTGTTATAGGGTGAATAAGAGGCTTAGACCAATGAAGTCTCTATCAAAGGTGTTGGTGAAACATCCTTCGAGTTAAAGTCCTCAAAAAAAACAGATGAAAAAATTTAATATTAGCTGATAGAGTTTTCGCTTTATATTACACTAAAATGCAGCGTTCCAGAGCTGGGATATTATAGCAAAATAATAGAGATAGCTCCTAGATATGTAATAATAAATGAATCCCAGTTTCAATTAGAGATATAATAAGAAAATGCTTTTGGTGAACCATAGAGAGTTCAAAAAAATCAAAGAATAGCATTGGTCTGGTCAGATTGTAGAAAAGAGTATTTTTATATATTTTCATTCTATAAATTTTTTTTAAAAAGGAAGTGCATCGTAGTAAGAGTTTATTATGAAAACTAAAGTTCTAGGGTAAGATGGAGTGGTAATATTTATGTAGCAGAATTAAGAACGGTTAATTTCTACTGTGTAAATAAAGATTTCAGATAAAAAATATTTTTTAAAGCAATTATAACCAAAAATAAATCTACCTTCTATATAACCATACACAATCTAGGCGAGGATCAATACGCCTACAAGCTCATAAATAATTGCATCAATTTCAATATATACTATACACAAAAATCCCCTTCTACCCTTATGGTTTAAGACGAATAAAATCTACCCCCACATACTACTTCACCTTTTGCTTGGCCATTTCCAAGGTTAAATTTATATTAATATAACAATATAATATAATATAATATAATATAATATAATATAATATAATATAATATTATATAATATAATACAATATAATGTAATAGTTCTCCGCCGATTTTGGTGGCTAAAATAGTTTCTGATCTTCATCCTAGGTAGCAAAACCAATTGGTTATAAATTTCTTCAAATTTTATACTCAATAATCAGTGATTATAGGTGATTATAGGGTGTCTGTTAGATTCAGATATGAGAACTAAACTAAAATAATTGAATTTAATGAATCTAAAATAATTGATTCGTAGATTGATTTATCGATGAATGAACCGGAATAGGTTTATAAGGTATTTTATTTTCGTCTACCTGTAGTAGCAATTTCTATAATTAGTGGTATAGTACCTATAGAATTGAATTTGATAACATTGTTGAATGTGGAATTTTGTATGTAAGAATAAGAATTGGATACAGATTATTAATTAAGGGTGAGATTTATATAGATAGATTAAAACCATCCATACGATTGCGTGAATCCTGTTAATCTTACACCTGTGAACCATAACTCTCTAAGACTTGAATAGTAAAATTAGAGGCATATATTAAACTTATCATGTAAAAAAAAAAAGAATTAAGACTCTGTGTTGGTTTTAGAAGGATTCAATTTGGAAATTATGCCACTAGTTATATAGGTGGATGAGTAGTATATATAAATGTTGTTGGAATTTTTGAAATTGATATAAAATGATAGTGATGATTAAAAGAATAGAATTTAGCGGGACTAATTGTTACAGAGTTATGAGATATCCAAGCTACTCTTTATGAGTTCTGCGAGAAGGGTAATATATATATTTTTTTTAAAAATATAAATATTAAAAGGATTATATAATAAGATTACTGAAGGATTAATTTGAGCATCAAATAAATCCGTTACATGAATGGGAAATAGTTAACGTACCTAATCAAACAACTATAGTTTATATTAAGGATTTAATATTGTAGCCATTAAAATTAAATTTAAGCTTTTAAAAGAATTTTAATTCAAATTAAGAATAATTTTTCCTATTTCGTCTATTAACAAATGCATTTGGAACAGCAATCTCTAATATAAACGATGCACCTATTATATTATATGGATTTCGTACATAAAATGTTTATGATACCACAGGTGGAATTCTAATGTAATTAAAAGAGCATTATCTATATGCATTAGCAAAATAAATTATTAAATTATTGGGATCAATTGATTTGATTGGAAATCCAGTTAGTTTTTTAGGAAGAATCTCAACTGGTGTTTAGGATTTTATCGAAAAGCCCATATAAGGTAATATTTTTTTATATTTAAAAATATAAAAACAAACAATTAAATCAGGAATATCTAAAGGACCCTTAGAATTAGGTTTAGGAATCATCTAAGGTGCTACATCATTGATAAAAAATACAATAGCTGGTACGTTTTATTCAGTAAATCGTGTTACAGGTGGTATAGCAACGTAATTGTCAATGCTTACTTTGGATGAAAATTTTATGTAATAAAGAAGACGATTCTTAGCAAGAAAACCAAAATAGTTATTTGAAGGATTGTATTAAGGTATATATGCCATACTATATGGTGTCGGTGATGGAATAATAGGAATAGTATAATAACCATACGTTCATGGTAAGAGTAATGGCCCAACTGGTATAATAAAAGGTATTATTTAAATATTTTATAGAATATAGGTTTTGCTATTGGAACATCTGGTATATTAATCAAACCAATAACGGGAATATTTGATGGAGCCGCAATAACAGCTGAAGCTTTAACAAACACAGTTACTACATTTGATGATAAACCTAATAACTAAAGAATAAGAAATGTCAGAGCATTTTATACATTGAATAGGTAAACAATTAGATATTTTTCTATTATAAATGTTGATGAAAACAAAAGATTTATAAAACCATTCTCAGAAAACGACGCTAAAGCATTGAATATGTTATAAACTATTAGAAGTGGTAAATGGAGATCAGTTAATCTGATTGATACATTCTTATTGCAGGATTTTTATCAACAGGAAATGATGCTTATACTTTCATATGAGATTATATTATACTTAAATGATTCAGAATCAGTTCAGGTATATATATATAATAATAAAAATAATAAATAATAATAATAAATCAAAGCTTGAAATGGATTCAAGATAGTTGTGTAAATTTATTTTATTTTCAGATAAATAGAACTCCAATTATTAAAGATTAAATCTTGAATTTAGGGTGAAAAAGGATAATAATTAAATTAATGATCCATTTTAATTTTAAATAATTTTTAAGAAAATCGCTTATTCTTAAATACTGAGTAACTAGTTAAATCAATTGATTGAAATCCATAAGATGATTAAATGATTATATTTATAAATATAAAAAAGTTTTAAATTGATAATTATTTTTTTAAAATATCTATTTATTAAAAAATAAATGTCAGACTAGGAAAATTCTAAATAAAAATAAAATTAGTATAGATAGTACTTATAATAGTTATTATAGTAAGATAGAATAAATATGATATTGGATAGTGTAAATATATTTTTTAGTGTGCTTTTAATAGTTATCTATATAATTTAAACTTATAATCTTTCATTATGGTATAGTTATGATTGGAATGTTATTTGTTTGGTGATTCATTTTTATTTGATTATTGAGTGGATGATAAAACTATATAGTGTTAAATCATTGACTTAGTATTTATAGTCATATGAGAGTTTGGTATAGATGTTTTCATTGTTGCCGTATTTTGTGATAAGGTTAAGTTTCTAAAATATTATGGATTAAGAACATAATGCTATATATTAATTTAGCGATATGTTATGTATGTTGAGGGTCTTGGAATTCGATAGGTGTAGAAAATATATGGACTCTGAGGTTAATAAATAATTATTAACTATAATCCTAAATATAACCGCATTAGTATTAACTGCTTCTGCAACACTTCATTATAACAATTAATTTTAATTATAATCAGATTAACATGAGTTTCACTTTATAGTATATTTTGTGATGACTACAATATCAACAATAGGATGCACTAATCCGTTTATCGATCTATCATCAAGATTACTTATAATGGTTTTAATTGCGTTTGCAATATTATTTATACCAGCTCAATCAGCAGATTTAATTAGATTAATGAGCTCAAAAAGCTATTATGCCAGAAGAAGCTATAAAACTAGCAATACCACCCCATTCATTGTAATATTAGGATCAATTAGCTCTATAGCAGTTGAAAACTTTTTTAAGGAATTGTTTCATCAAGATCATGGTACACAAAAAAAACATGCTATATTACTTGTACCACACAGACCAGATGCAATGCTAGAGTAATTAATGCGACAGCAAGAATATGAAGAAAAGGTTATATATATTCAAGGGGATCCTTTAATAGAAAAAGATTTAAGGAGATGCTAAATAGAAAAAGCAAAGGCGATAATTCTAATGTGTAATAAATAAAGTGGTGATGCTAATGCTGAAGATAGTAAAACAATATTACTTGCGATGGTAGTAAAGAAGTATTTAAAATAATACGGAGGTAAGTTATCATAAAATAGATTTTGCATGCAGCTATTAAGGCATGAGGGTAAGACACATTACTATTTATCCCTGAATAAACAAACAAAGCAGGATTAAGTCATCTGCATTGAAGAATTAAAAATGTCATTATTAGCTAAAAGCTGCTTATGCCCAGGTCTTATTACAGTTATATCAAACTTAATTACATCAAGCGGTGATCCGCCTGATTTAGATACTCTACCATTCAAATGGTTACACGAATATTGGACTGGGTAAGGGTTTGAAATATATAAGGCATAACTACCCAATTTTTTTCGGGATAAAACTTTTTCAAGCACTGTTCTAACAATCTACAGGAAATTCGATGCCGTCTTGTTTGGAATTGAGCTAATAGAAAAATAGAATAGCCATATATTTCTAAATCCTGGAGATATGCGATTACCTCTATCACCAAATATACGTATCATGGGATATATTGTAAGCTAAGATAAGAGTGTAGCAGATGACATTGCCTAATATAAGGGAAAAAATAGCAACAAATTCGAAGATTAATAATAGTCATAGCGACACAACACATCAGGAAATATGAATAAATTTAGATAGAGCTAGCGAACACTAATGGGTAGAATGTAATCGTTTTTTTCTGTATCTAGGAGAGAAGATCTTATTTATGATGATATAGATAATTTTA
>Ga0315908_10004233_pt1 | contig 10345 bp, 2 predicted proteins | sample LakEriMetagenome_12_FD_203520 | JGI IMG/M metagenome (GOLD analysis project Ga0315908, IMG submission 203520) | Freshwater fungal communities from buoy surface, Lake Erie, Ohio, United States - Buoy 4 MA124 | ecosystem: Environmental > Aquatic > Freshwater > Lake > Lake biofilm | place: USA...
AAGTAAGTTATTATGAATACATTTTTATTAAAAGCTAGAAATATTTGCCGATAGATAAAGATAAAAAAGGAAGAAGAGAAAAAAGACAAATATTTACAACATAAATAGAAATTTTTAGAAGAGAAGAGAAAGAAAGACATGACTTGTAATTTCAATCCTTCATTAGAAGATGAATATCAAGAAAATTACTAGAAAAAAAATTAGCCTGTGAAATAAGAAGAACAAGAAAATGCAGCAGTTGCAAATTACAATTCAACATAAGAAAAAGACAATGACAAGAAGTATTTTCAGAATCTGCATGAAAAGTATAAAAGTCTTGATTTGGAGAGAATTTAGTATAATTTGGAAAAAAAGGTTGATAAAGATTATCAACAATTTAAAAAATTGTCCGAAAGTCAAAATAAGTTTTATAAAAAAATTCATAAGAATTAGTATGTGTCATAATTCAAAAATAAAGATATTTTGCAGATTTAATAATAAACTATAAAATAACTGAAGAAGATAAAGAATAAGGAAGAAATAGAGACTATAAATAATATGACCTAAAAGATTATATAAGATAATAATAGATAACTGAAAAATATAATCAGTAAAAGCACAAAATAGTTATAAAGCAGTAAGTAACATTTGAAGAGAAATGATATTGAAAATATAGATTTGAATGAATAATTGTTAAATTTAAAATAGAAAGTAGCAGATTTAGAATAGAAAAATGTGGATATTGTTTAAGAATATAAATCATAAAAGGATTATTTTAAGTAGATTAGTCAGTTTATGCCTTTTTATTAAGAATTTAAGGAAAAATTTGGAAATAGTTCACTTGCTAGTATTTATGATCGAATCATCAATCTTGAGAATATTTGTAGAAAATAAACCTAAGAACATATTGAATTGTTAGATGATAAAAGATAATTGGAAAATCAGCTAAAATAAGTATATATTTATTATTATATATTATTATTATTTTATCTTATGGTATTATTTATTTTATAGAAATTAAAAGAACATCAATCTGAGTTATTGATAGCTCAAAATATTAACCGGAAAAGAAAAGAAGAAGAGATTAATTTCTAATTTAATAATTAAGACTTAGTAAATGAAGTGCGTTAGCAAAAAAAACAAATCGAATATTACTAATCGGAATACTTACAACTAACAAATGAAATAACATAAATATACAATAAAATAAAGCCAATTCATTAACAATTCCAATCAGATTATGAACAGAACGAGCCACATACTTATTCTCCTCAATAAATGCTTAACTTTATTAAAGATCTTCTCAACATTTCTACTCCTGATGCTTATTTTTAATAGATTAGGAAAATTAATGTCAGTGCTAATATGTTATTAAGGAAATAGTTTCCTGCTAAAATCTATTCATAATTCTAAAATAAACCACATCTTATTTTTGATACTATTAATTAACAATTTAATACTTTAAATATTAAAATTAATAATTTGTAACATTAAATTAATCAATTTAATACAACTAACGTAAAAGATAAAATAAAAAAAACTAATAATAATAATTCTTCAAATTTTAATAATTAATTATGTAATATTTAGAATAATAATAATGAAAATGTTAACTTTAATTGTAATTATGATAATGATCCCATTAATGATAATTTAGATTTCCAAGATTTATAAAATGATTATAATATTAAACATAAATCTGGATTAAAATAATAGTATAATAGAGCCAACTCTGCTCAATAATTTAATTAGTATATTTAAAAAAATACAATTAAAAGTGTCAAGTTTTTCTGAAAGAAAATAACAAAAATTTTGATAAGTAAATAAAAATTTAAATGTATAAAATCAGGATTAATATATATAGATTAAAGTATTAGAAAAAGATTATTTAATAATCTGTATTTAATATTAAAGTTCTTTTTATTAAATCTAGTTTACTCTATTTAGCAAAATATTTTATTTATTTTCTATTTTAGTTATAACATTTCACAAATTCTCAATATAGTTTTAATTAGTTTATTATTTATAATTATTAGTATATATATTTAAATTTCTTTAGAAAATATCACCTATTAATCCATACATATTTTGTATTTTATTATTTTTAATTTAATCCTTATATTTTCTTTTGAAATAAAAATAAAGTTGCTTTTTGATTGTATGTAATTTTAATTAAATAAAATCTTCAAAATTATAATCTTCACTATTTATTTTTTTTTCATTTTTAGGGTATTTTTTAACATATAATTGCATGTTATATTATTACTACTTTTGAATTTGTTAGTTAACATCTTATAATTTTTCAACTTTATTTTTGTTTTAGTTTATTTCTTAAAATATAAAATTTTATAATCTCTTTTATTCCAATTCCATTTTATTATTAATTTATTAAAAATCAATGAACCCCAAATACTTTCAAATATTTTAATCAAAAATATTACTCACTAATAATTAAAAAATAACAAAATACAAATTTACATAACTGTATTTATGATTTTAAATTGACTTTATTGGAACCAAAATTTATCTAAAATTATCACTTTTTTAAATAAATTTACTAAACTTGTTTTTGTATATTTATATTTATTGTTCCACCCTTAAATTCTCTATTTTGTATATTTATTTCATTAACTAATCATCTTTATAAAGTTATTTTAAATTATTAATTTCCAAAACATTTATTGAAATCACTTTGTTTATTTATTATATTTCAATTTAATTTAATAAATCATCTAAATCAACAAAAAAATTAATATTGTTGTTTTATTCAGAAAAATAGAATGAATAGTCTAATAAAATTTGATTTTTCTATAAATATTGTGTTATTTCCCTTTTATATTTTATATTTTTATATTTAATTACTTAGCTTAATTATAATCATCAAAAATAATAACGATTGCTGATATTTTATTTAATTTATTAAGAAATTATTTAAGATCTTTTTTGAAAAAGTATTTTATTAAAATTTCATTATTATTATTTATTTATTGCAGGTTATTTTAAAAATAATAATTTTTAAATTTTTGAAATCCAATTAATCCCTAAAAATTAAAAATTAAAATATTATTTTTTATAGTTGAGATAATGTTAGATTTGTAAAAACAATTCAATTTTTAAGCCTAGATTTTTGACATTAAATTGCTATAATATATTATAAAAAAATATTTTAATTATTATATTTATTTAATGATTAAAAATAATTACTTTTTTTATCTAAATTTTTCCTTGTAAATGTTAATACTATTAATATTGAAGTGTTTATTCATAGTATATGAATGATCTAAAACTGATTAATTTATCTCAAAGGTTTCATTAATATTATTAGATTTTTCATCTTTTTTTTATTTAGCTATACATTTTTTGCCTTTATTAATATTATAAAACTATTTCTAACTAGGATTAGCACTTCAAGTTCTCTTTTAAATGTCTTATTGTTAATTTAATAAATTATTTTAAAATCTTTTTTAAATTTTTTCTTAATTTTGTTATTTAAATTAATTTTATTTATATTTTAAATCCATTTATTATATAGATATTATAGCTTTGTTTTTGTTTTTTACTAGCTAAAAAGAATCACAAATTTTTTGCTTTTTAATTGAGTCTTTAAATTTATTAAAATTCTAAATAGATTCAGATAAATCACTAGTTTTATTAAGATTAAAAAGATTAATAAAGTTTTGAATTTTGCTCTTCTACAATTATAAATTAACAAATTTTTTTTTATTATCATTGCTTAAAACTTGATTTTCACTACTTAATAATTCCTTAAAAAGTTTATTCTAGCCTTTATAATTGATGCCTCCTTCATTATTATTAAGATAGTTTTTCTTTTCTTGGTTATATGAATTTTGTTAAGAATTGTTAGACTTACTATTTTATGGTTCATTTTTAAAATAACTGAAAGTATTCTTAATATATTAAGTATTTTACAAAGGCTCTATAATTTACTTAATCTTTTTTAATTATTGAGATGCAAAAATATTAGTATTAATATTAGAAAAAGTTTTGAAGAAAGACTATTGTTATTCCTATTATTAAATCTTTTAATTCAACTCTTCGATTCGCATTTGCTGCTGCTTGGGCAATAGACTATTTTATCTCTAAAGAATTTAGTATTTCTATTACTACATAATAAAAAATATATATAATTGATTAAAGTATAAAGATAATAAATATTCAACAACAATCCTTTTTTTTATATTTTGAATTACTCATATGCTTATTAATCTTAATACTTTAATTATTGTCTTAATTATATTAAGCCTATTTGCTTAACAAATCTCTATTTATAATATGATCAAGCAAGGTCAAGAATCCCTTCCTGACATTATGATTGGTTTTGGCAGAACACTAAACAACATCAACAATATCGTATTATTTAGTTAATTTTATTAAATAATCATGCTATTGAAATAACATAGGAGAATGAGGGATCATATCTTATTTGTTCTACATCATTAAGATTGGAATATATTGATTATCATATTTGTCTGTGTATTGCTTTATGATTTTTGTCCAAGGTTCAATTGAATTTAGACACTTCTCTTATGAGCCATCGAGCACTAATATACAGCCTAATGAACCTCAGACATAAAGTTCACTCATTTGACGGTATTTTTCTTAGCCTGCTATGTCCCAAAGATGAAGGTTATAGATTACACCATTAACTTCTTCTTGTTTTGAATTAAAGTCACATGAGATTGTAGCTGGTTATTCGTAAAATGGTTGCTAGTTGTAACAGTTAAGGAGCGACGTTTTACCTGCACCTTAATCACCTACTACTATTATTTTCACAAATTTTTAATCACTTTTCTTGCTTTACATCCTTTTTATTTTATTTATATTTATTAATAATATCAAATATTATTTTTTTTTACTTTTCTTAAATATGTATTTATCATTAAATATACTTTTTTATTTATTATTCTTTCATATATTTTCTATATTATATTTATTTATATTGATTTAATTATAAATATTAACTTAATTTATAATAAATTATTATAAATTATATTTGTAAAAATTATAATTTAAATTTATATTTGATAATTACTAATATTTTATCATCATATATTTATTTAAAATAAAAAGTGTTGGTATTTAAAATATTATCATTGGCAATAAAATGTCAATATAAAAATAAAATTAAAAAATTAATAAGTGAAGAAGGAAACAGTAAGTTTTGTAATGTTGATTAGATCGATATAAATAAATATTTGATTAATTAAGAATCAACATTAGTATTTTAAAAAACAAAGTGGATTTAATGTAAGAGTTGGAGTTCAAGTATTTTAGCTTAGTGAAATTTAATAAAAATTATTAATTCATACTGAAAAAATCAATTATTTTATTTAATCTAGATATAAGTGAATCTATTTTCGGTTCTAATTGGGCTTAGATATGCTAATCTGTTAATAAATTTATAAAAATTTTAGGCGATTGAGATTTAGTTGGATGTTTAGTTTTTAATGATGAAATTAGATTGCTTATATATATTTATCCATCTTAGAGCATAAGAATCATTCTAAAAATAATAAGAACAAGAATAATAAGTGTAATAATATAAGGAATTGCAGAAAATAATTAATCAATATCAAAACTAAATTTGGGGATGAAGATAAAAGTAACGAATATTAGGAAAGGATTAAGTAATGGATTAAAGAAAATAAATCTTTGTGTATTACTGTTTTAATAATTATTATAGTTATTATTATTATTACTTATGCAATATGATATTAATATTAATTAAATAATAAAAATATAAAAATTAAAAGTGATATATAATAAATAGTACTATATCAGATTTAATCTAATAAAATATATTCATTGGATATTATGATTGATTCTGTAATATCTTGTCTAATGTCTCTAAAGACTGGGATAGTTAATTAAAACACTATCCCATTAAAGTTATGATTCATTCATTAATATATTATTTTTAGAGTTCTTAGATTAATCATTTGCAGTTTCATTAATATTTCCATTCTGGATTTTTTATCTCTTTTACTAAGATTTAGATATTGTGTCATCTAAATATTTATTTAGTCCATTTACACTAATATCTTTTCTTTCCTGCTCTTTTTTTTAAGTTGTTATTTCACTAGATATATCTTCTTTCTGCTTTTATTTTATTATTTATTCCAATTCGTTCTAGTAGTTTTCCAATTAGTTTATTATTTATATTAATTATTCATTACCTTTTATTTCATTCTATTTTATTTATTATTGCTTATTAAAGTATTCATTCTTAATTTTGAAAAGTTTATCGTGCTCTTATATTAGTTCTTCTATAGTTTTTTTATTTAAGTCTTTATTAAAACATTCAAACATTTATAATAATTTTGTATATTCTTGCTATATTTCTATTTGCAAATAATTATTTTCATCTTATTTTTAAATAAAAATTGAATAAAAACCATTTTAAAAGCTTTAAATTTATTCTTTTATTTATTTAATTTCTTTATTTGATAATTCATTTAATTATTCTAATTTCTAATTTTCAGCAATTAAATTATCGTTTTATTCTTTTGTTTATTTATTTTATAGTTCTAATTAATTGTTTTAATTTTATAAAAGATGTAATTAATGCTACATTTAGTTATAAGTATTTAAAACGTTATTTTGTTAATTTTTTAATTCCTATTACAATTTGGTATTTATCTCATTATTATTATTGAGAAGTTATTAATTGATGTTTTTTAATTATTGATTTTCTTAATTTAATAACTAAATCTATATGATTTAATTATCGATTTATTATTAAAGTTATTTTATAATTTCATTATTTGCATCTTAAATAATACGATTAAATAGTAATATGATAAAATAAAATATGATAATCTTATTATATGATAATTATAATATGTAGATAAAATATGAATACCTTTTTGGATATTTATTTCATTTATCTTATGAAATGACTATTCTATTTTAAGCTATTAAGACTAGATATGTATTTAATTCTGTTAATTGATTTACTCCTAATTATTGAGAGTAGCTTATAGATTATTAATATTATCTTGACTAATCTAATAATGATTAGACAATTCCTAAATAAAATTTTAATCTTGCTTGAATTATTTAATATAATTGCTGTTCTCATCATTCAGTCTACTATTCTAAAACATCAATAGCTTTTCTTTCTCTTGATATTTTATAAGCTGTTCATTTATAAACTCATTCTTTTGCTCAATAATCTTTTCTAGTTTCTCTATTTGATCTTATTATTAATGTAGTTTCTCTTCTAATAATTGTACATATTGTTCTTATTTATTTTAAATTTATCGGCTTTAATCAATTATTTTTATTTCATTTGTTTCATTTTCATCTTCATCATTCAAGTTATAGTTTTAATCTTATTGATATTATTCTTATTCTGATTACTCTTAAATTTTTAATTGCATAAAATCTTCATCATTTTAAATATTTTTAAAAGAGCTTAATGTTTTATTTTTCTGAATTAATAAATCATTCGATATTCTAAGATTGTTTAATTTCCCTTCCAATTCTTCATTTTTCAATTTCTAGTTTTATTAAATAACTTTCATTTTAATAAAACTGTTTTGATTGTTTATATTTCTATCTACTAATATAGATTCTTATTTTCCTCCAGTGAAAATATAATTTTTTATATTTTAATCACTATTAAGAATTACTTGTTATTTTTTTGTACTTTTTGTAGTTACTTTATAATTACTTAAACTTAAATCTAAATTGTTTTATTAATTTTAATGACTTTTTTGAGGTGAAGTTTATTAACTATTTTATATTTTTTTAAATCTAAAGCCATAGTCAAATTATTTCAAAATATAGTTTGAATCTAGTCTTAATTATTTGCTGAATATTTTTTATAAGTCTTCACAAAGCGGCATTTATAGTTTGATAAAAATGTTTGTTTTTAAGCTTTTGTTTATATGGATATTTGACAATTTTTCAAAATATTATTTGATAACTTATCTTTATATTTCTTTATTATCTTCTCCATTTACTATAGGGTTTTAACACTTCCCGTTATTAAATTATCCAATATAATATCCTTTCTATTTTTAATTAAAGAAATAACCTAAAATTAAAAATTTCAATAATAAATTTAATTAATAAATTATATAATGAATAAATAATAATGATAATAATATTGACAATATCGATATTAATTTTAATAATAATATTATATAATACCAAGATTGTTGAATAAATCTTAATTTATTTATCCTCTGTACTTATCTCCATTTTAGAAATCAATAATACCAAATCCATTAACTATTCCTTACTGATATTAAGCAATATGACACTTGCCATCGCTAAAAACAAATAAACCGAATCCATTAGGAAGTCCATCTTTGGACTGTCCAGCATAAAAAGTATTATTCTCTATTTTGAATAATTAGATAAATTTCTAAGTTTCAATAAAAGATCTTAAGAATTTTAATTGAGTGTTAAAATCTTAAAATTCCTTGAACCTGTTAATAATTTATCTTCCTTATTCAATATTAACGACATTTTATAAGATTCCTTAATCATAATTCATTTAAAATGTAATATCATATTCTTTGAAATACTTTAAAACAGTAGTCCTATTTGATACAATGCCTTTAAGAAAATCACAAAATATTTCTTCTGTTCTTAAGTTAATATAGCACAGTCCATTTAATTTATTGTCTTTAAAATTACCAATTATTTAAATATTATTTTCAGAAAGTATTAATAATCCTTTACCATCCATTTCATCTTTTTTGAATTCTCCCAAGTATAAATCTCCATTGTCCCATACTATAAAACCAACTCCTTCTTTTACTTATTACTATTCGTCAAATTATCCAGCATAAATACCATTATTGTATCTTATTAAATCCATAATTTTCTAAATATTTTACATTCTTTTACTTGATTTAAGTTAATATGTTAATTTAACTATTATATTTATTAAATTAATTTTTATATTATTCAATTAATATATTAATTGATTTAATCCTTAAATAATAATGATAATGATAATATTAATGATAATATTAAGTATAATATAAAAATCATGATTTGCGAAAAGCAATAGTGAGTTCATGGACGATTTTTTCACAAATATACTTTTTAAAGATAGTGTCTTTTAAACTGGCCTGATCCTCAACTTTGTCAGGATGAAGCTACAAAAGAGCTTTTCTATAAGCTTTCTGATTTAAATAGAAAATGAATTACTTTAACACTGGAATCATCTAATAACTAAGTCAGACTAATGGGTTGCCACATATTCTAGTCTATTAAAGTATCAATAGTAGCTAACAATACTCTAATTGAGTTTGTCTATGAGTTTTGCCTTGCCCACTTTTCTATTTATCCATCACATTCTTATTTAGCTTAATATTTTAGATCTTTAATCATTTGCTCTTTATTGTAATTATCTTAGTATTCTGATACTTTCTTCTCTTCATTTATTTTGTTTATTTTCTTTTTGTGTTCTATCAATTCTTCTCTATTCATTTGGTATATTTATTCTACACTAACTTAGTCATTTGCATATTTATTGTTTTAATCAAAATTTAATTTTTATCCAATTTTTTATTAATCATTCACAAATTCAAAGTCTATTTATTAATCTTAATTTATTTATTAATTTTATTTTTATACTTCTTCTACTATTCTCTTATATGTTAAATCTTCCCTTTATTATTACTATTTCTATTACTAGCTTAATTAATATTCTTATTTTAATTTTTATTCTTATTATTATTATATTTGTCTGGATTAATCTTATTTTTCTAATGAAATAAATTCAGATTGAAGATTAATTTTAGAAAAATCAAATATTTTGCTTTAGACGTTTGCATTCATTTTTTAAACTTTCATATAAATGTTTCCTTCTTCATCATATGGTGCAAGACTATTAAGATTATTGAAATCCATCCAAACATATAATTTCTCTTTTGGATTTATAGAAACCTTAAATCTAAAGTGCCATTCTTAATTAAATTTCATAAGTGGAAATTAACTTATCACTTCTTTTATCGATAATGTATCTTTTCTCATTATTGAATAAACATTAAACTTTTTATTTTGTTCTTTCTATAATTCTTATTTCTAATATTTTTTAGTTTCCATATAAAATACTAGTACTAATTTTTTGGACATTTTATGTAATAGGTTATTATTATAATTTATTTTATAAATAGAGTTAAATGAATATAAATTTAAATTAAAATAAGCCACAAAGTAAATAATATAGAAATAGAGTATTAAAATATAATAATTATCATACTACAGATGTAGCCAATTCGATCAACTTATCAGTTAGATACTTAGTCAACTCAATATGTCCCCAAGGTCCGAAAATACAAACCCAAGCTATTCCCTTATTAGAACATTCACATTTAATATC
>Ga0315908_10004234_pt1 | contig 10345 bp, 10 predicted proteins | sample LakEriMetagenome_12_FD_203520 | JGI IMG/M metagenome (GOLD analysis project Ga0315908, IMG submission 203520) | Freshwater fungal communities from buoy surface, Lake Erie, Ohio, United States - Buoy 4 MA124 | ecosystem: Environmental > Aquatic > Freshwater > Lake > Lake biofilm | place: USA...
GCGTGTAACGGTTGCCCCTCTTCTACTTTTACCCTAAAAAGTGGAATTGAAAATATGTTGAAAGACATGCTGAACGATGAAAATATTAAAGTGGAGGCTATCAACGGATAATTTCAAACAATTATAATAGAAGTATTTTAAATCGCTTTTTATTTTTTGAAGCTTAATCCAGCTGTTCGCTACAATCCACGCAAAAGCGTGGGATTTTCACTGCCATCTGGGCTAAAAACGTTACCATGAACCAACTAATTTCTGAAACCAGTCCTTACCTTTTGCAGCATGCAAATAATCCCGTGCATTGGAAAGCATGGAACAAAGATTCATTAGCTCAAGCTGAAAAAAATAACCAACTAATTGTCATTAGTATTGGTTATTCCGCTTGCCATTGGTGTCATGTGATGGAACACGAAAGTTTTGAAAATGTTGAAGTGGCCGAAACAATGAATCAACACTTCATCAATATTAAAGTGGATCGGGAAGAACGCCCCGATGTAGATGCAATTTACATGAAAGCGATTCAAATAATTACTGGCCGTGGCGGCTGGCCATTAAATGTGGTGGCTCTTCCCGATGGAAGACCGGTTTGGGGAGGTACTTATTTTCGAAAAGAAGAATGGATTTCAACACTTGAAAAATTACACCATATATATCAATCAAACCCTGAAAAAATGATTGAGTATGCTGAAAAATTGAAACTTGGAATTGATAGTTTGAATTTTTCAAACACTGAAATAACCTCAGAACAATTAAACCAAAATTGTATTGAGCCGTTAATTGAAAAATGGCGAAAGAGTTTCGATTTAGATTTTGGAGGAATGGCGCGTGCACCAAAATTTATGATGCCAAACAATTATAAATTTCTATTGCGATACGGTCATCAAGAAAAACAACAAGACATTCTAGACTTTGTAAATTTAACATTGACAAAAATGGCTTTTGGCGGTTTGTTTGACACGGTTGACGGAGGTTTTTCACGTTATGCTGTAGATATGAAATGGCATGTTCCCCATTTTGAAAAAATGCTTTACGACAACGGTCAATTGATGTCTCTTTATGCTGATGCTTATAAATTAACCAAAAATCCATTATACAAAGAGGTAATTGAAAAAACACTTCAGTTCGTTTCGAGAGATTTAATAAATAATGAGAACGGATTTTATAGTGCCCTTGATGCTGATAGTTTAGATCGCAATGGACATTTGGAAGAAGGTGCTTTTTATGTGTGGAATCAATCTGATTTAGAAAAAATAATACCCGAAGATTTTCTTTTATTTAGTCAAGTTTTTAATATCAACGAATTTGGTTATTGGGAAAATGATAATTACGTGCTGATTCAAAATCAAGACCTAGAAACTATTGCAAAAAGCAATAAAATAAAACTCACCGACTTACAAAACAAGAAAAAAAATTGGGAAAAATTACTTTTTGATGAAAGAGAAAAAAGAAGTAAACCAAGATTGGATGACAAGTCATTGACCTCATGGAATGCCTTAATGCTTAAAGGATATATTGATGCATTTAAAGCATTGGGTGATGAAAAATATTTGGCAATAGCTTTAAAAAACGCTGATTTTATTATTGATAAATTATTGTTATCAGAAGGTAATTTACTTCATAATTACAAAAATGGAACCGCTAATATTAATGGCTATTTAGAAGATTATTGTTTTGTAATTGAAGCCTTTATATCACTTTATGAAGTAACAATTGATGAAAAATGGCTTCGTATTTCTAAGCAACTTACCGATTATTGTTTTGATCATTTTTATGATGAAACCGAGCAGTTTTTCTCCTTTACTTCCAAAAATGATGACCCTTTAATTGCAACTCATTTTGAAACCGAAGACAATGTAATTCCTGCTTCAAATTCAGTTATGGCAAATAATTTGTTTCAATTGAGTGTCTATTTCCAAAATCAATATTACGAATCCATTTGCCTGAAAATGCTAAAAAAAATAATTCCAAACATTGATTACCCCTCGGCCTATTCTAACTGGTTAAATGTTCTGATGAACTATTCCGAACAACAAAAAGAACTAGGTATTTGCGGTGAAATGGCATTGGAATACCTAACCAAAATAAATCGGGTATATCATCCTAATTTACTTCTTGCTGGTGCGAATAAAATTTCGGAATTGCCATTTCTAAAAGACCGATATATAGAAAATGAAATGTTATTTTATGTTTGTCAAAACCAAACTTGTCAGCTTCCAACCTCCAATTTCAATGAAGTGCTAAATAAAATTTAATTATTTTTTAGCTACTGTAGCCATAAAATCTTTAAGATAATATGGTTCAAAATAGGCTACATCTTCAAACTCATTTTGTTGGAATTTCTGATAACTCAATGCACTCATTTCATTTGCCGAAGGATAAATAATTTCCTCATGAAAAATAAAATGGGTATTCGTTAAAACTGTTTTTGCTTTTTCAGCACAATCTCCAACAAAGTGAATCGTTTCAGAAATACCTTCAAATGAATTTTCAGTAAGAATTTCAGCTTGAACTTCTCTAATTTTATCCCATTTAGAAGTGAAAATTGCCGAATAAACTTCCATTCTTCGTGCATCAATCATGGGGATAATTACTCCTTCCGTAATTGATAATTGAGACGCTAAAACCTGTAAGGTATCAACCGAAATTAATGGTAAATCCAGTGCAAAACAAAGCCCTTTAGCTGCAGAAACTCCAATTCTGAGTCCAGTATAGGATCCTGGACCACGACTAACTGCAATTGCAGATAAATCGTTAACGGTTATTTTTGATTCTTTTAGACATTCTTCTATAAAAACGTGTAACCTTTCAGCATGAGAATAACCTACTTCTGCAATTTCCTTACATAAAATAGTCTTTCCATCTAGTGAAATGGATACAGAACAGTTTTTGGTTGCTGTTTCTAAATTGAGAATATAAGTCACTCGATAAATTTGATTATTATTTCTTTTCTGTTTTTTCAATTCCAGAACTTACAATAATTTTATCACCAGAATTCAAATCTTTTGTTACTGTGGTGTAAGGTCCAACAATTACGACATCTCCTTTTTTAAGTCCGGAAAGCACTTCGATATTGGTATCGTCTTGAATTCCAGTTTTGATTATTCTAATTTTAGCTTTGTCACCAACTTTTACAAATACGCATTCAAATTTCTTATCACTTTTTGGTGCAACTTTACTTTCTTTATCTTTTGAATCTTCAACCACCATTTTTGATGTTGCTGTGGTGTCTGATTTTACAACAACTGAACTAATTGGAATTCCAATAACATTTACTTTTCTTGTTGTAATAATGTCAACTGTTGCGGTCATACCTGGTCTAAACGGCGAATAAGTTAATGGTTTTCCTACTAATAAATCCAAATAAGATTCCTTTAGAATTCTAACTTTTACTTTAAAATTGGTTACTTGATCAGCTGTTAAGGCAGAACTTGCAGAATTTGAAATACTAGTAACTACTCCTTTAAATTCTTTTTTCAAATAGGCATCCACTTCTACTTTTGCGGTATCACCAACATTGATTTTTACGATATCATTTTCATTAACATCTACTTCAACTTCCATATTGTTTAAATTGGCAACACGCAGAATTTCAGTTCCAGTCATTTGTTGTGTTCCTAAAACGCGTTCTCCTAATTCTACATTCAACATTGAAATAGTTCCATCTGCTGGAGCATATATTGTGGTTCTACCTAAGTTATCTTTGGCTTCGCTTACAGTTGCTGAAGCACTTTGTACATTATAATACGCAGATTCTTTAGAAGCTTTTGCAACTTCAAAAGAGGCAATAGCTTTGTCCCACTCTGATTTTGAAATTATCCCCTTATCAAATAAGGTTTTACTTCTATCATAATTTGATTTCGCTTCCTTGAAAGAGGCGTCCGCTTGACTCAAACCAGCTTTTGTTCCAGATAAATTAGAAATCGTACGTTGGTAACCAGAAGTATATAAATCAGGGTTTATTTTGACTAATAAATCTCCTTTTTTAACCACTTGTCCTTCTTTAACTGGCAAAGCGATAATTTCACCTGAAACTTCTGATGAAATTTTTACTTCAATTTCAGGTTGTATTTTACCAGTTGCCGAAACCGTTTCAACGACTGTAATTTCATTTACAGTTGCTATTTCAACTTCTGTCCCTTTATCTTTTTTCCCAATAACCCCAGTTTTAGATAAGATTAATAAAACGGCGATTAGTGCAACTGCTGAACCTAATAAAATATAAATTGTTTTCTTTGACATGGGTACTATTATTTAATTATTGGAATTCCAAAATAGAATTCAATTACTTTAACTCTAAAAATATAATCGTATTTAGTGCGAACCACTTCGGATTGTGCATTTACAAATAATGATTGTGATTGGTTTAAATCGAAGGCGTTTAGCATTCCAACTGCAAATTTCTCTTTTGCATAATTGTAAGCTTCTTGTCTCGCTTCTAATGTAATTATTGTCGATTCATAAGCTTTCATGGCTCCTTTTGCATCAGTAAACGCGGTATAAATATTTCTCTCTAAATCTAATTCTTGTTGGCTTAATGCAATTTTAGAACGGTCCAAAGCTATTTTAGAACGCGCTACATTATTCTTTGTTGCAAAACCATTAAGCACTGGAATATTCATCTGGAGACCAAAAGAATGCCCTTTATTTAAATCAAATTGTTTCAATAAAGTAAATGGAGGTTGAAAACTTGGATTTCCAGCAGCATCAAAAACAAGTCTATCAGAATAAGCTGCTCTTGTGCTAAAACTATAAAACCCTTGTATGGAAGGTTGGTATGCGCCTTTTGCAATTTTTACATCGCGTTCGGCAATTTCTAAATTGGTTTTTGCAATTTTTAATTCAACACGTTCTTCCTTTGCTTTAGTATATATTGCAGCAGGCGTTTGAAGTAAAGTAGCACTTTCCGTAACTGGATAATTAGCATCTACAATATCAAAATCTTGAAAATTCTCCAATTGTAATAATTGAGCTAAACTTAATTTTGAAATTAACAATGCGTTTTGTGCAATTACAATCGCTTGACTATTGGAAGCAACTGTCGCTTTAATATCAAGTAAATCTCCTCTTGGAACGACTCCGGCATTCACTAACTCTTGCGAACGTTGCAACTGTTTTTCATTATTTGAAAGTTGTTCTTTTTGAACTTTTAAATTCTCTTTATTGAATAATATTTGTAAAAAAGCATTAGCGATATTTAAAGAAACGTCATCCTTCATTTTTGAAAGCTGGTAAGAAGACGCCAGAAGTGCCAGATTGGCTCTTCGTAAACGGTTTTGATTTTGCATTCCGTTATAAACATCAATATTAGAATTTAATCCCGCAGCTGTAAATTGTGTGGTTTGATTTTCTAATAAACCCGTGGTTATGTTTTGGTTTAAACCAATATTCCACGAATGGGAACCATTGATATTCAATGAAGGTAGGAAACCACCAATCGCCGAAGATTTATCTATTGCGGCAGATTTTCCATCTAATTCCGATTGTTTAATTGAAATATTGTTTTTGATGGCGTAGTCAACACATTCTTCCAAAGTCCACTTTTTTGACTGTGCTTGAGAAAACACACTCAACAAAAGAAAAGATAGAAATGCGATTTTAGTAATATAAGTTTGTTTCATGTGATACCAATTTCTAAATCGATGGATGCAATTGCAAAATTAACTTTTTTTAGCAATTTATACCAAATTTAACTTAATCTTATTAAACGAATTATTAGTATTTATGTTACTGAGATTTTAGTTTTTAAGGGAAATTAAAATTATTTTTGCACTTTAATTATATAATAAAATCCTTTTGAGAACAATTTCTAAAATCAGTCTTCTTTTTGTGCTAACTCTTTTTTATAGTTGCGGCACTACTTCAAAAATTACCGCTTTAAAACCGGAACCAGATGATGCTTCGCCTTTAGTGTACGAAAACACACCTTCTTTTATAAGTATTCCAATTGACATTAAACTAAAAGATATTGAAAATCAGACTAATAAATTAATGAATGGACTGATTTATGAAGACAATAAAATTGAGGATGACGATATTCAAATATCAATTTGGAAGTTGGCTCCTATTTCAATTACCAATTTAGATGGAAAAATTAAAACCGTTTTACCTTTAAAAGCGGCTATTAAATACAGAATTGGAACTGACAAATTAGGAATTGCATTGTATAGCACTCAAGAATTTAATTTGAATGGAAATATTACCCTTTTAAGCGAAGTGAAATTATCCAACTGGAAGTTGAGTACCAAAACAGAATTTAAATCTTTGGATTGGAATGAAAGCCCAACCACTGTGGTTATGGGAAAATCGATTCCAATTACTTATCTTATTAATCCTACCATAAAATTATTTAAATCGAAAATTGAGCGAACTATCGACGAAGCAATTGAAAGTTCAATGGATTTTAAACCGAATGTTCTTGAGGCATTAGAAAAAATTTGTACCCCTTTTCAAATGAATGAAACCTTTCAAAGTTGGTTGCGAATTGTACCAATAGAATTGTACGCAACGGACGCCCGATTTATTAAAGACAATATATCTTTAGCCATGGGATTAAAGTGCAATATGGAAACTTTAATAGGTCAAAAACCATTGACTAAATATGATAAGAACAAAATAGTTTTAAAATCGGTGACTCAAATGCCGGATGCTATTTCTGCAAATATTGTTGCGGTTTCTAGTTACCAAGATGCATCAATGATTATCACTAAGAATTTTGCTGGTCAAGAATACGGTTCTGGAAGTAAAAAAGTAACTGTTCAAAATGTGGCTGTTTGGCACAAAAATGGCAAAATGGTTATCGCATTAGATATGTTGGGTTCTATTAATGGAACGGTTTATTTAGCGGGAATTCCAAAATATAATGAAACTACGAAAGAAATTTATTTTGACGAATTGGATTACGTTTTAGATACGAAAAGCAAATTGATGAAAACTGCCAATTGGTTGGCTCAAGGGTTGATATTGAAAAAAATTCAAGCAAGCTGTCGTTATTCCATTCAATCGAATTTAGAGGACGGAAAGAAAAGTATGATGAATTATTTAAAGAATTATTCTCCTATGCCGGGAATAGTAATAAACGGTAAAATTGATGCTGTAGACTTTCAAAAAATACAACTGACCAACAAAGCGATTATTGCATTTGTTAAAGTAAATGGAAATGTAAAAGTTGCCGTAGATGGTTTGAAGTAACTAGGCTTTTATTTTCTTTTGGTACATTTTATAGACCGCAAAAAAAACTAAACCTACTAGAACATAAGGAATAACCATTAGGTAAACTATACCGTCGTTAATTCCTTTGGCTTTGGCGGTATTTCCCTCACTTTCTAGAGCTGCTCTACACATAGCGCATTGCGCATTTGCTGTAATTGAGAAAAAAATAGAAAGTAAAAGAGCAATAAAATTCTTAGAAATTTTATTTTGAATTTTAACTTTTAAATGTTTTTCCACTTTAATTAACATAATAAGGAGAGATCATCACATAGACTAAAACTCCAGTAACCGCAACGTAAAGCCAAATTGGAAAAGTGATTTTTGCAATTTTTTTGTGCTTATCGAATTTTTCAGCCAAGGCACGAACATACGTTATTAAAACAAGTGGAATTGTAGCAATTGACAATGTGATATGAGAAATCAGAATGAAAAAATAAACAGATTTTAAAGCTCCGGTTCCGCCGTAAGGAGTAGAATCGGTAGTCATGTGATATACGATATATAAAACTAGGAACACTAACGAGCAACCAATTGCAATTTTCATCAACAACTCATGAAGTTTACGATTGCCATTTTTAATTGCCATTACAGCAGTAACTAACAAAGCAGCTGTTATTCCATTTATAGTCGCATAAATTGGTGGTAAAATCGGCATTGGAGCTACGTTAAAACCTAAATCCTTAAGTTTGATTTTGAATAGAACTGCAACAGCAACGGGAATTATTACTGATAAAGCAATAATCCAATTGTTGTATTTTTTTTCAATGTTATTCGTTTCCATAATTATTCTTTTAATAAAATTGCAATGTCTTGTTGTAGGGTTCTAACGCCTTCTTTTTCTAATCCATCATAGTAAAGAATTGGATTTCCAAAGTTGTCTTTTCGACAACGAATATCGCCATTTTTATCTATTAATGCAAATAATCCTGAATGTTCGAAACCGCCATTTACTTTTGAATTTTGTCCAACATAAACATTAAACCCTTTGTTGGCTAAATCAAAAATCTTAGTCTTATCTCCCGTTAGAAAATGCCAATTCGATGATTTTACTCCTAATTTATTAGCGTGTTCTTTTAGCACTTCTGGAGTATCATTTTCGGGATTGATGGTGATTGACACTATTCCAAAATTAGGATTTCCAAAAAAAGTATTTTGAATAGTCAACATATTCATATTCATTTTTGGACAAATTGTAGGGCAAGTGGTAAAGAAAAATTCTAATACATAGATTTTTCCAGCGAACTCTTTATTGGATATCAATTTGTTATTTTGATCGGTAAGTTCAAATTCAGGAGCTGGACCAATTGTCAATAGTTTAGCGTTTTCTTCGGAAGAATGATTGGAAACATTATCCAATCGATCGCCTTTTACTACTTCTCCATTTTTAATTCTATCGATAATTCTAGGAACTGCAAAGATTCCAAAAACCAAAATAACAAAGAAGATCCCGGTGTATGATTTATTTTTTATCATTTTGAAATTATATTTTTCGTGATGCGTTTTTATTTTTCTTCAAAGCAGCTCTGTATTCATACAAAATAATTTTGAAATCGTCCAACATGATATTCCCCAACTCCGCTGGCGATGAAGTATCGTAACCTTCTTTGTATTCACTCTTTTTCTTACGGCCACGAAGGTTTCTGTTTTTATCTACAATAAACACATTCGAAGTCCCAAAGTCGGAATTAAGTTTGTTTTGCAATTTCATTTGATTGTAAAATTGTTGGATTTGATCGGTTGATGCAAAAACAAATTTCCATTGCGTTACATCGGTAAACTTAGAAAACTGCTCTACAATATACTTGGCATCCTTTTCTGTTCCTAATGGGCATACTACTACAAATTGCAGGTCTTTAAATGCATGGTATTGTTGGTATATTTTCTGATTTAGATTGAAATAATTTCCTCTATTTTTTAATAAATCAGTTCCTGAAAAGCTAAGAATCGTAATTTTATTGTTAAGGGTAACTTTCTTGCTATTTAACGAATTCCAATTTCCAAGATCGGAAATTTTAGGAGTTACCGTTGGAAGTGTAGTAAAACTATTCACTCCTGAAGCGAAAAATAGATAGGCGACAATAGGCAGGATAAACAAGACAAATAGAACTATATTTTTTTTCATTTTTTCTTAATGATAATTTATGCAAAAATAAAAAAAGGTACGCAATGCGTACCCTTTTTATGAATTAATATGTTGTTAAAAATTCCATTTAATGGTAGAATTTTTGAAAACTTCAAAAATATAATCTGCTTCAGTTAATAAAATAAACAAAAGGTAGATTACTAAGAAAATTACTGGAACTACTACTACTTTTCTAAGTATTGATGTTTCGCCCTCCATGTGCATAAATGCCCATACAATATAGTAGGCTTTAAAAATAGTTAGGATATAGAAAATCCAGTTTAACAAATTCATTCCTAGAAAATTGGTCAAGTGCAATGATTCTGGTTTTATAATTCCTAAGAATACTTCTACCGTGGTTACCACTGATAACAATCCGAAAACAAACCAAATTCTTTTTGTGTTAGAAACGTGAACGTCTGACATAATATAACTTTTGAAAAATTAAACGAGATAGAAAACTGTAAATACGAATACCCAAACTAAATCGACAAAGTGCCAATAAAGGCCAACTTTTTCTACCATTTCATAGCTTCTTCTTTTCTCATAAGTTCCTAATAGAACATTAAAGAAAATAATGATATTAATAACTACTCCTGAAAATACGTGGAAACCGTGGAAACCGGTGATGAAGAAAAAGAAATCGGCAAATAATTTACTTCCGTATTCGTTTCTTATCAAGTTAGCTCCTTCAACTACTAAAGTTGCACTCTCTAATCTATGTTCAGATTCTGCTCTTGTAAGTATCGTTTTTTGTTTTACTTTATTTAAAGTAGTATTGTTTTTTGGATCTGCTTTAGAAGCAGCATTGTCTTCATAAATAACTTCAGTTCTGATTAACAATTCAGGATGCGCTTTGAAACCTGCTTGTACCTCAGCAACAGTATAGGTTGGTAATGAAGCTTCGTCCATAAACCATTTTCCTTTATTTTTAGTTAATTGTTCTCTTTCTTTAGGTAGAGAAACTACAAAATCAGATAGCTTTACTATGTGTCCCGTATTATCATCGAATTGAAG
>Ga0315908_10004235_pt1 | contig 10344 bp, 8 predicted proteins | sample LakEriMetagenome_12_FD_203520 | JGI IMG/M metagenome (GOLD analysis project Ga0315908, IMG submission 203520) | Freshwater fungal communities from buoy surface, Lake Erie, Ohio, United States - Buoy 4 MA124 | ecosystem: Environmental > Aquatic > Freshwater > Lake > Lake biofilm | place: USA...
CTTGTTAGCAAAATCTGCTCGAACATCTTCTGTTGCAGTTTCTTCTGCAAATTTTTTCAGTGCATCCAGTGCTTTTCCATCAACTCGTTGTGGGACCTGTACCTCAACGGTGACCAATAAGTCCCCTGTTGTACTCCCCTTTACGATGCCGCGGCCCTTTACTCGCAACGTGCGCCCGTTAGGCGTGCCAGGTGCGATACGAACAGTGACATCATCACCCGACATTGTTGGCACCTTTATATCTGCGCCAAGGGCCGCTTCAGCAAAGGTAACTGGCAAGGTAATTGTGAGGTTTTCGCCTTTGCGAGAAAAGATTGGGTGCGGCTTTACATGCAATTGAATAAACAAATCACCAGGACCTGCTTCACCTTGTGCGCCTTTTCCTTTAACTCTGATCTTTGCGCCATCGTTGACACCTGTTGGAACTCGCGCCGAGATGTTTTGTGCTTGTCCTCGTTCAGTAGCTAAGCGAAGATCAAGTGTTGTTCCAAATACAGATTCACGGAAAGTAATTGTTGCTTCAGTTTGTAAATCTTGTCCTTTGCGCGGACCACGGCGCCCACCACCAAATAGATTGGCAAAGATATCTTGTGGGTTTCCACCACCAAATACATCGCTGAAATCTCCGCCTTGGAATCCGCCACCTTGTGGCGCACGGAAACCCCCGCGTTCAAACAGCGAACGGGCTTCATCGTATTCGGCGCGCTTTTTTGGATCTGACAAGATTTCATAGGCTTCAGATACTGCCTTGAACTTTTCCTCTTTTTCAGAATCACCTTTTGTTTTATCTGGGTGCAGATCGCGAGCAAGTGCGCGATATTTCTTTTTAATTTCGTCGGCGGCAGCTTTTTTATCTACGCCAAGGACTTTATAAAAGTCTTTCTCGTATAAATCTTTAGCTGCCATGGTGAAATTATGCTCCTGCTGGATCTGTTACAGATACACGTGCTGGGCGCAAAATGCGCTCCTTGTATTTGTAACCTGGCTGCAAGATCTTTGACGCCGTTGGCACAACAACATCTGCTGATTCATCGTGCATGAGCGCCTCGTGAATTTGGGGATCAAAGGCTTCGCCTTCGGTGCCGTACTTTTCTAGGCCAATGCGTGAAGTGATTGAATTGAGCTGATCTGCCACCGCTTTAAAGCCACCAGATAGCTCGCCATGTTGTTCTGCGCGATCCACATCATCTAGTAATGCCAAGAGCTCAGTTAAGACACTACCGATTGCACTTTCATGGGCAACTGCGCGGTCTCGTTCTACACGCTTTCTGTAATTTGCATACTCGGCCTGCAGTCGTTGTAAGTCAGCGGTCAGTGTTGCAACCGGGTCAGTTTCCTGACCCGGTTCAACAACATCTTCTACAACTTGTTCAGTTGTGTCCTCTGACATTACTTCGTATCTTCTTCGACAACTTCAGCGTCTTCAACGCCATCTTCTGTCGGTGTTGCTTCACCTTCAGCTGCTGCTCCTGCTGCATACAGCGCAGTACCAAGTGCTTGGCTAACAGTTGCAACATTTTCAGTTGCTGACTTAATCATTTCGTAGTTTGAACCACCTAGGGCGGTTTTTAACTCAGCAAGTGCGGCCTCAGTTTCAGTCTTCTTCTCAAGTGCTTCACCTTGTGACAACTTTTCTTCATTGTCCTTGATGAACTTTTCAGTTGAGTACAGAAGTGAATCTCCTGCGTTGCGGATCTCTGCCTCTTCCTTGCGCTGACGATCTTCTTCAGCGTGTGATTCAGCATCGGCCATCATGCGCGCGATCTCATCTTTGTTAAGTGCAGATCCACCAGTAATGGTCATGCTCTGCTCTTTACCTGTTCCCAGATCCTTTGCAGATACATGAACGATTCCGTTTGCATCGATATCAAAGGTGACTTCGATTTGTGGAACTCCACGTGGTGCAGGTGGCAGACCTGTCAGTTCGAACATGCCTAGCTTTTTATTGTAAGCAGCCATTTCGCGTTCACCTTGGTATGCCTGAATCTGTACAGCTGGCTGATTGTCATCGGCAGTTGTAAAGACTTCACTGCGCTTGGTAGGAATAGTTGTGTTGCGCTCGATTAGACGTGTCATAACGCCACCCTTGGTTTCGATACCAAGTGACAGCGGGGTTACATCTAGCAGCAATACATCCTTTACTTCGCCCTTTAAAACACCGGCTTGCAGGGATGCACCAACGGCAACAACTTCATCAGGGTTAACACCCTTGTTTGGCTCTTTCCCGCCAGTTAACTCCTTAACCAAATCAACAACGGCTGGCATACGAGTTGATCCGCCAACTAGAACTACTGATTCGATCTTTGAAATTGGAATTCCAGCATCCTTGAGAACTGCTTGGAAAGGCTTCTTGCAACGCTCGAGCAATGCAGCGGTTAACTGTTGGAACTGCGCGCGAGTAATTGTTTCATCCATGAACAGTGGATTCTTTTCAGCATCGACTGTGATGTATGGAAGGTTAACGGAAGCAGATTGTGATGATGAAAGTTCGATCTTTGCCTTTTCAGCAGCTTCACGAATACGTTGCATCGCCATCTTGTCTTTTGTTAAATCAATACCGTTTGCAGCACCAAAGGTTTGTACTAGGTGATCAACAAGTGCCTGATCCCAGTCATCTCCACCAAGATTGTTATCACCGTTTGTTGCTTTAACTTCAACAACACCATCGCCGATTTCTAGTAATGAAACGTCAAATGTTCCACCACCAAGGTCAAATACAAGAATAGTTTGTTCCTTGTCTGCTTTATCTAATCCGTAGGCAAGGGCTGCAGCAGTTGGCTCGTTGATAATACGCAAAACGTTAAGGCCAGCAATTTCGCCAGCTTCTTTTGTTGCTTGACGTTGTGCGTCATTAAAGTATGCAGGAACAGTAATTACGGCATCCGTTACTGTTTCGCCCAAATACGCTTCGGCATCGCGCTTTAGCTTTTGAAGAACGCGAGCAGAAATTTCTTGTGGTGTGTACTTCTTGCCATCAATATCGATGGTCCAGTTAGTACCCATGTGTCGCTTAACGGATCTAATTGTGCGATCAACGTTTGTGACAGATTGACGCTTTGCTACCTCACCAACAAGGACTTCACCGTTTTTGGCAAAGGCCACGATTGATGGGGTGGTGCGTGCTCCTTCGGCGTTGGCGATAACTGTTGGCTCGCCACCTTCAAGGACGGATACGCAGCTGTTTGTTGTACCGAGGTCGATTCCGACTGCCCTAGCCATTTATTTGTGCTCCTTTTGTCCCGCTCGAGCCTGATCTAGGGTCGAGGATTGTTTAACCTGAGTCGATCATACCTAAAAAGTTGAGTCGTGTCGACTCAGGTTTGATGGGGATCACTCGTGACCCCTCGAAGGTGTTCCCGCCTGCCCACCCTGTTGCCTCTAGCCTTGCCCCATGAACCTTGCACTGGCAGGCCTTGCCTATGGCGTGACGATCTTCGCGCTGATTTTTTTAACTGTCCAAAGCCGCAAACTGATCGCGATCTTTAAAACAGGCCAACCCGATCCAACGCGTGGTGATAACAAACCAAAACGTTTAAGGATGATGTTGGGCGAAGTCCTTGGGCATTCAAAGATGCTCAACTTTACCGTTGTTGGTTTTGCACACTGGTTTGTGATGGTGAGCTTTTTTGGTCTTTTTGGAACTTTAGTAACTGCATATGGCCAACTGATTAATCCACAATTTGTGATTCCAGTAATTGGCCATTTCTGGGTTTATGAATACATAACAGAACTCATGGCATGGACAACTGGAATTGCAATCGTTGCTTTAATTGGAATTCGTCAGGTCACACTTCGCACCAACAAGCGCTCTCGTTTTGCCGGTTCTGGAAATTGGAAGGCCTACTACGTCGAAGCCACTGTTCTGGCAGTTGTCTTTTGTGTTATCGCGCTGCGTGGTCTTGAAGGCGCCTTATCTGATGAAACTGAATGGAACCGTCACTACATCACTACGTGGTTTATCGCAGACATGTTTAAGGCTTTGTCTTTGTCACAAATTGAGTCATGGATTCAGATTGTTGCAGCCATAAAAATTGTAGTCTCGATGCTCTGGTTTATCGTTTTGGCTGCGAATTTGACCATGGGTATTACCTGGCACCGTTTCTTGGCGCCGTTTAATATTTTCTATCGTCGCAACGCCGATGGTCGATCATCACTAGGTGAGTTACCGGTCATGATGTCTCATGGCGAAGAAATCAACTTTGAAGATCCAAAAGATGATGATGTCTTTGGTTTAGGTACCCGCGCCGACATTTCCTGGAAGGGATTGTTGGATATGACATCGTGTACCGAATGTGGTCGTTGCCAGTCGCAATGTCCTGCCTGGCATACCGAAAAACCATTGTCCCCCAAGCTTTTAATCATGGCTATGCGCGATCACGCTTTTGCTAAGACCGTTGAAAATGAAGCACTTGTTGGCGAGAATTCACCGATTAGTTTGGATGTTTTGTGGTCATGTACGACATGTGGTGCTTGCGTTAATGAGTGCCCAGTAGATATCGAACATATTGATCACATCGTTAACATGCGACGTTTCCAGGTTTTAGTTGAATCAGAATTCCCATCAGAGCTAGGTGGAACATTTAGAAATCTTGAAAAAGCTGGTAACCCATGGGGTGCTAATCGCACAGATCGCGAAGCCTGGATTGCAGAATGTGATTTCCCGGTAAATGTTATTGAAGGTGAACTACCCGAAGATGTTGAGTATTTGTTCTGGGTAGGTTGCGCCGGAGCATATGAAGAGCGAGCAAAGAAAACTACAAAGGCTGTTGCAGAACTTTTGTATATGGCAGGGGTTAACTTTGCAGTCCTAGGTAAGAAAGAAACCTGTACCGGAGATCCTGCGCGCCGTGCTGGAAATGAGTTCTTGTACCAGATTCTTTCGCGCGAAAACATTGAAACCTTCAAGGAAGCATTTGGTGATCGACCAAAGGGTAAGAAAAAAGTTGTTGTTACCTGTCCACATTGCTTTACAACAATTGGCCGAGATTACGGTCAACAGGGCTTTGAACTTGAAATGGTTCACCACACACAGTTGCTCAATCAACTATTGCGCGAAAAGCGTTTGATTCCGATCAAGATGTCACACACTGCAATGACCTATCACGATCCTTGTTACTTGGGTCGTCACAATGATATTTACCAACCACCGCGTGAAATTTTGGAAGCAACTGGCGCAGAGTTAAAAGAGATGCCGCGCAACAAGGAACGCTCATTTTGTTGTGGCGCAGGTGGCGGTCGAATGTGGATGGAAGAAAAAATTGGAACCCGCATCAACATCAATCGTGTTGAAGAAGCGATCAATACAGGTGCAACTGAACTAGCTGTGGCTTGCCCCTTCTGCCGCGTGATGACAAGTGATGGAATGAACGCCAAGGAGTCTGCGGTGGAAGTTTTAGATGTTGCCCAGGTTTTACTGCGCTCAGTCAAGGAACATTAGGCTCAATATCAACCTGTTCACAGCAAACTTTCAGGCCATGAGAGCATTGTCTAGCCATGACTACAACTCTAGAAAAGACCGCACAGCGCATTCTCGTCGTTGATGATGAATCAAGCATCAGCGAGTTGATTTCTACCAGCCTACGTTTTGTGGGCTTTGATGTCCGGACCGCAGCAAATGGTGCCGAGGCTCTACGTGTAGCAGAAGAGTTTAAGCCGCATGCAATGGTCCTTGATGTGATGTTGCCTGATCTTGATGGTTTTGAAGTGTGTAAAAAAATTCGCAACGAAGGTATCGACACCGGTGTGCTTTTCTTAACTGCAAAAGATGGCATGGATGACAAGGTCAAGGGCTTAACCCTTGGCGGCGATGATTACATGACCAAGCCATTTTCTTTAGAAGAGCTAGTTGCTCGCCTGCGCGCTCTCTTGCGCCGTACAGGAGTCGATGCAATTGAAATTGATGATGAAAAGATGCGTTTTGCCGATCTCGAATTAGATGAGGCAACGCACGAAGTTCGTCGTGCAGGTCAGATGCTAGATCTTTCACCTACCGAGTTTGCGCTACTTCGTTACTTAATTATTAACGCTGATCGCGTTGTCTCAAAGGCACAAATCCTTGATCACGTCTGGCAATACGACTTCCGCGGAGACATGGGAATTGTTGAAACATACATTTCATATCTTCGCAAGAAGGTTGATTCCTTTGATCCACCACTGATTCATACCGTTCGCGGTGTTGGCTATCGCTTAAGAATGCCGCCACAATAAGGTATGAGGTCTCCGTTTGCGAATTCGAGTTTACGTAATCGTTTAACGGTCGGCGTACTTATACTTTCTGCATTCGGATTTGCTGGCGCTGGTATTGGCGCACAAGCATTACTGCAAGATTATTTAATCAAGCAGGTAGATGATCAACTTTTAAGCATCGTTGGTGGAACTGCCGATCGTCTTGATCGCGCTGGCATTGCAAGAGATAACGACAACAATGATGCCCAATCGGCGCGAGCTGCAACACCGCTCAATCGTGTTCCAACATCTATCTCGGTAACTGTTCTAGATCCATTCGGTAATTTGATTGGCGGAATCGGCGGTGACCTGAACTCAAACCAGGTCACTGAATATGTGAAGGGTTTATTGCCAGGCCAAGTAGCAGCCTTTGGTTCTAAGCCTTTTACCCTTGAAGCACCTGGTGCGGATTTTCGAGTCGCAACAACCGTTCTACCATCTTCACTTGGTTCGGTAATTGTTGCCCAATCCTTAAGTGATTTTGATAAGACAACTGCTCAAATTAGCTTTATCTTCTTGGTGATTGGCGGCTTAGTTCTTTTGTTTATTGCTTTTGCTTCTCGTCAAGTAATAAAGATCAGTATGAAGCCACTGAAAAAGATTGAGGTAACAGCTGAAAAAATTGCAGCCGGTGATCTATCTGCTCGTCTGGACAATTTTGAACCAGGTACTGAAGTTGGGCGCCTGAGCACATCGCTAAACCAGATGCTTTCTCGCATTGAAGAATCATTTAAGGCTCGCACGCAATCTGAAGATAAGTTGCGTCGCTTTGTGGCAGATGCTAGCCATGAACTTCGGACCCCACTTACTTCTATTAGAGGCTTTGCAGAATTGCATCGACAAGGGGCCGTGCCTGAAGGTGAAAAGACTAAAGAGTTAATTTCAAGAATTGAAAAAGAATCAATGCGCATGGGTTATCTTGTTGAAGATTTATTGATGCTAGCGCGTATGGATCAATCTCGTGAACTTGTGATGAGCGATGTGAATCTTTCTAGTGTTGTAACTGAAGCTGTCACATCAGCGCTAGCTGCAGGTCCTGATCATCCGATCACAACTGATATCGCCCATGATGTTCACACGCAGGGTGATGCCGACAAGATTTTTCAGGTTATTACTAACTTGTTGGCTAATGCTCGTGCCCACACCCCATCTGGCACACCGATTCATGTTGCAACATATTCAGATGGCAAAGGTTCCTATGTAACAGTTGCAGATAAGGGACCAGGGCTGGCAAAGAAGGATCAAGAACAAATCTTTGAACGCTTCTACCGCGTAGATTCTTCGCGCCAACGAAATAGCCAAGATGGCAGCGGGCTAGGGCTCTCTATCGTTGATGAGGTTATGAAAGCCCACGGTGGAACCGTTTCTGTTAAATCCGAGCTAGGCAACGGAGCAACTTTTACGCTGCATTTCCTGGCCTAATTAGCCCAAAGACTCCATAGATTTAAGAACTGCAATCCGCTCTGCAATGGGTGGGTGTGTAGAAAACAGTTTAGACACTGATTTTGAATCTAGCGGTGATTCAATCCAAATATGAGCAACTGCCGTTGATCGCTGGTGCACAACCGTTGAATCTGCGGCCAATACTTCCAGCGCGGAGCGAAGACCTGCTGGGTTACGGGTGAAAGAAACCGCGGTTGCATCAGCTAAGGATTCACGCTTGCGTGAGATTGCAGACCTCAACATCATCGCAGCAAGTGGCGCCAAAATAAGAATGACTAGTGAAATGACAAGTGCGATTGGATTACCACCGCCTTCGCGATCACGGCGTCCACCAAAAAACATCATGCGGGTCAACATGTCAGAGACAATTGCAATTGCACCAGCTGTTGTTGCAGCAACTGCGCTCACCAAGGTATCTCGGTTAGCAACATGTGCCATTTCGTGGGCGATCACACCTTGCAACTGATCCCGGTCCATCAGATCCAGGATTCCTGTTGTAAAGGCAATTAGTGCGTGCTCGGGATCTCGCCCTGTAGCAAAAGCATTTGGCGCACTATCAATAACAATTGCAACCTTTGGCATTGGCAAACCCGATGCGATTATTACTTCATGAATTAAATCAAAGAGCTTTGGGTTATCTGATTCCTGAATCAACTTGGCACCGGTCATTGTTAAAACTAATTTGTCAGAGCCGTAATACGAACCCCAGACAGAGATAAGTGCGATACCAACTGCAATAGGAACTATGCCTGCGCCAGAACCGCCGAAGTAGGTCAGAGCTGCATAGACAACAACCCACATCAGCGCGCCCATGCCGATCAGCAAGCCAATTGTTTTGCGGCGGTTAGCCGCCTGCATAGTTCTAAAGTTCATTTATTGCTTTAGAACTTAACGTTTGGAACTATGCGATCTTGAGGATCTTCAACCTCATAAAACTCGCGCTCTGTCACCTTTGCAAAGCCTGCAAAGAAGCTGCTCGGGATGGTTTTTACAGCCGTATTGAGCGAGCGCACATTGTCATTGTAGAACTGGCGTGAAAATGCAACTTTGTTTTCAGTTGTTGCAAGCTCTTCTTGTAGCGATAAAAAGTTTGTTGATGCCTTCAGATCTGGGTACGCCTCGGCAACTGCTAACAATCCACGCAACGCTTGAGTCAACATTCCATCGGCAGCAGCGGTATCTGCAACAGTTGATGCTGTGGTGGCTTTTGCTCGCGCAGTAACTACTGCATCAAAAGTTGCTTGTTCGTGCGCGGCATATCCCTTAACTGTTTCAACTAAGTTCGGGATCAAATCTGCGCGGCGCTTTAACTGAACCTCGATCTGTGCCCACGCTTCATCAACGGTGATGTTCAAGCGAATCAAGCGGTTGTATTGAGAGATAAAAAAGACAGCGATAAGTGAAATAACGCCAAGAATGATGATGAGTTCCATGCCTAATTAAACCGCGCTTTCTGTCGGTTTAGCCCGACGATTAATTTATTTTTGACCGGTGGAAGTTCATAAATGATCGGCTAGGTGTTGGGCCACGCTGGCCTTGATACCTAGAACCATACTTCTCGCTGCCGTATGGATGCTCAGCGGGAGATGAGAGTTTGATGAGACATAGTTGGCCGATTTTCATGCCCGCGAACAACTTCACTGGCAGATTGGCAACATTTGAAAGCTCTAAGGTGATGTGACCGCTAAAGCCTGGATCGATAAAACCTGCAGTTGAGTGTGTCAGCAAGCCAAGGCGGCCCAATGAAGACTTTCCTTCCAGGCGTCCTGCGATGTCATCTGGCAAGGTAATAACTTCGTAGGTGCTGGCTAGAACAAATTCGCCTGGGTGCAAGATAAATGGTTCATCCCCATCTGCCACAACCTCGCGAGTTAGCTCTGGTTGTTCGATCGAAGGATCGATCACGCTGTACTTGTGGTTTTCAAAAACTCGGAAGTACTTATCCAGGCGCACATCAACAGATGATGGCTGGATCATGGCTTCATGGAATGGCTCGCAGCCGACCCGGCCTGCTGCTATTTCTGCGCGGATATCTCGATCGCTAAGTAACACAGGCGTGAGCCTATAGGAATCTACGCTTAATTCAGGGGATCGTTGGCCCAGAGCCAGATGTTTCGATCCTCTGGCAGACCCTCCATAAGTTCCAATGCGTATGAACCACCATTTTGGCGCTGCCAGTCATTGGCAGCCAAAAGTCTGGAAAGTCCGGCCAAGGCAACTGGATCAGCTAACTCGTCAGGGGTTCCGTTAAACACAACTGGACCTGCGTGATCAAAGACCACGGTGCCGATTGCAATCTTGCCGTTATTTGATTTAACGATTTCAATCACTCGTGATTGTTGTGGCCAATCAATATGCGAACCAGTGCGGATCTCCCACAAGCCATGTGAGCCGTCGCTGTTTTTTCTTTGCGAAATTTTGTGATCGTGCACATGTCCAGCAAACCACAAAATTACATTGGGATTTTCTTCCAGTAATTGTGCAACCTCTTGTTCAAGTGCTGGTGAGTCCACACCATCTGGCACATAACCATTAAAAAGGTTTTCAAGTGGGTGATGCGAAGTTAAAACCACATACTTATCCTTTGAATCACTCAGTAATTGTTTTAACCAATCAAACTGCTCGCGATGGATACATCCTTGCCATCCACCGTAGCGATTAACACTGTCTAACGCT
>Ga0315908_10004236_pt1 | contig 10343 bp, 3 predicted proteins | sample LakEriMetagenome_12_FD_203520 | JGI IMG/M metagenome (GOLD analysis project Ga0315908, IMG submission 203520) | Freshwater fungal communities from buoy surface, Lake Erie, Ohio, United States - Buoy 4 MA124 | ecosystem: Environmental > Aquatic > Freshwater > Lake > Lake biofilm | place: USA...
TAAAACAATTACATAAATATTACAGACTAATATAATAAGATATAATAATTATATTAAATTTAATATTTTATGACTATCCACTTTGATTTCGATTAAAATTAATAAATTTATAAATTAACTTATTATAATTTATAAAATATAGCAACTGATTTATTCACAAATTTATCAATTATTTCTAAAGTCTTATAATTTATATGTGGAATACATTTTATTGGATATTATAAATAATAATTATTATAAGATTACTAAAATGATATTTTGGTAGGCAAATAAAAAAAATAAAAATAGAAAAAAATATTTATATAATAAAACATCTAATAAATAAAAGATATTTAAAAATCTGTCAATTAAAAATAAAAATATATAGAAAATATAAAAAATTAAAATATTTTATTTTTATAAAAAAAAAATTAGAAAAATAATTATATAAAATAATAATATACGATTGAAGATAGTTAAGTTTAAATAATTGAATAATAAAAAAATTGAATAATAAATATAGATAATAAAAATATTATTTAAACTGACTAAGAAATAATATTTAATGATTAAATTAATTTTAAAGAAGATTAATAATTGAGTTAATAATCAGAGTAAATTTAAAAGGAATAATAATAATAATACTAAAATATAAAAAGTATACATTTTAGTAATGAAATATAATTAATGGATTAGAAAAATGAATAAATAATTTTATAAAATAAAAAAAATTAAAAGTTAAAAAATTAAAAAAAAACATTTAAAAATTCATTTATAAATAAATATGATTTAAATTCAAATTTATAATAATAAAATATTGATTATATGTAAAATAATAATCAAAGCAGTTAAAATTAAGAGTAAGAAAAAGAAATAGATTAATATTTTCTTGAAAAAATAGATTTTAGATAAATATATTTATTATAGTTTTAAGTAGAGAGACTTAAGTTACTTTTATTAAAAAAGAATTAATATGAATTATTTGATTTTATTTCTTTAAAAAACTAAATCAAAATTAAATAAGAAAATTAATATTAATAAACAAATTAATAATTAAAATATAAAAATGCTAAAAATATTTACAAAAAATTGTTAATATAAAAAAATTAATTAAATCAAGATGATAAAAAACTATTAATTTTGATAAAAGATGCATTTGAGTGATTAAATTTTATATTAATAATTTATATTTAAAAACAATTAAATAAAAATAATTATAATTATTGTAAATTTTATTATTTATTATAAATATAATAAATTTTATTTTATTTATAATATAATTAGATAATTTTGATTTATAATAATGTAGAATATTAATGGAGGGTATTATTATGATAAAAAAAATGAGAGTAATATTTAATTAGTGTATCAAAATAAAATATATTTAGGAAATATAAATGACAGATGGTTAGTGATTATAGTGTATTTTTTAACAATAATCATTTATATATACAACTTTATGTATTAATTCTATGAGATACGTACAATAATAGGAGATTTTTACGCAATTTTATCAATTAGTATATATTCAGTAGCTTTTTATAACATGGTAATGGTTTCATTTTAAGATCCAGGAATTGTCGCCAAAAATCTCAATGATCAATTATAATCAGAACAAGAATTATCAATAACTGAAATTCAATAAGAAAATCATAATCTCAAAATATCCGTTGAATAATGTGGAATTTACCAAACTCGATACTGTTTAACCTGCAAAATAACTAAAAAACCTTTAGTTTCTCATTGCAGTTAATGCAATGTCTGTATATAAAATTTCGATCATCATTGTATTTTTTTAGGAAATTGTATTGGTATTAGAAACTGGCGTAACTTTGTGCTATTTTTGTTCTTTATCACTTTTTACTGTTTTATACAATCTATTGTAACATTCTTTATCATTTACCAATCTTTTGCTAATATTGTTCATGATATACATGATCCTTATCTAATTACTTTCTATTCAAAATAGTCAACTTAATTTCTTTTCGTATTATTTTTTACTCTTTTAATATTATCAATACCTCTTAGGCTATACATTAAACTTACTGTGTTCTTTGCTTTGTTAGTTTTTATTATTATTAAAATTAATCAAATATTTTAATAAAATTCTTAAAAATAAAATATTATTTTTAATGTAATTTTTTTTATTGTTTCTTTAATAGCTTTGTTATGTTTATCTTAACTTTGTATTTTAAATTGTAATAATATTGCCAGAATGAAAACTAATAAACAAGTTAAAGCAATTCAAGATTTCATTGAAAAAACACCTAATAAAAAAGATAAAGAACACTTATAAGAATAATTTAATGATAATTTAAAAAATAAGATTATTAACATTAAAAGATTTTTATTTTTAAAACGTCCCTAAAGCCAATTAAAATGACAAATATAATATATATAATAATATTTGTTAGTAAAAATATTAAATATAAATATGAAAATAGATTTTATACATAAATTATAATTTTTCAATAGATGAATATGAGGTAAATAATATATAATAATAAGTGAAAAATGAATAAAAATGATGAAAATAATGATAAATAAGTGATAAATAAAGACGATCATATTTCTCCCCTTTCATACTAATCCCTGATTACTTCATTAATTCCCAATGCCTATTCAAACTAAATATCATTCATCTGCCTATCATCCTTCTGAACTGCATAATCGCTATATTATGCCTCCTTGACTAATCTCTCTTGACTGTATTAACCCAAATCAGTTTCATGTTAAGCAGAGTCGATATGCGAATCTAGTTATTTGTAATCATCATCACGGTCTTATAATCCATATGTACTTTATTAAAAGTGGGTTTATTAATGACTATTCTCTGATTTTACTTCTACGTGGTTATTATTATCTAACTTATTTTCCAGTTATTTACTATTATCTTATTATGAAGATGGGGCTGTGTTGCTTATTGTACTATTTTAATCCAATTTTTATTATTATAATTTATTGTAATGGTTTTTTAATTTGCTTTTTTTTAATTTGTGTTTCATATTATGTTTAGCCTTTATTATTAATAAGAAAATTGATAAATATATTAAAAATTTATTCTTCATTTTAATTATTATATTCTTTAATTTATAATTAAAATAATAATTATTATTATTTTTTTTCTAAATATTTTAATTGATTTACTGATATTATTTATTAAATAATATATAATTCAAATTTCTCCCCTTTCATATTAATCTCTTATAACATCATCAATACCTAATTCGGATAGATTTTAAATGTCATTCAATTATTTATCATCTTTATCACTTTCAATTGTTTGTATTTATTTATTTAAAATTGATTGATTATAAACATCAACATCAGTTTATTATTATACTTCATTTATTTTTTCATTTAATTAATTAAAATTGTCTTCCTCTTATAATCCATACTATTATTAAAAACCTGCTTCTTGTCTTAAATCTTAAGCATCTATATGATAATCCAAATTACTTTTATCTTAATGAGCATCAGGAACATATGCATTGCTTTTATATATTTATCTTTATTTTTATTCTTATTTTTTAATTTTATATTTATTTCTTAATTTTAGATTGTTTTTTAAATTATTATTAATTAAAATTAAGTTAAAAGCTATTAATAGCAAGCTTAGTTTTATTTACTTCATTAATTAATTTGATATAATAATTATATATTATTGAAGTAAATTTATTAAATAAAATGTGTATTTGTTTTTCAGATAAATAATTAGATGAACTTTTAGACTCAACATGTTATTTTCTTTTAGTAATAAAATAAATCGTACTCGCAATGTTTATCTTAGGATATATGATATATGATCCTAAAAACTTGTAAACTAAATTTATCATAGAAATTTATATAATTAATGATAATTATTATAAAATGTTAAAGTTATGTGAGTTCATATGTCTTTTTTGCTGAATTTTTATTATCAATAACATACACAATTGATATTTTGATCAGAATAATGCGACATAGATGTGAATATTTCATAAGATTAGAAAATTTATTTGACTTTCTAATTTATATTTTAATCGTAGGATTTTTTGTATGGATGGCATTTGAAATCATTTAAGACTTGAAAGAAGGAGTAAAATCTGTTAGGAAATCTTTAAAATTAATCATATCGGAACACGAAGGAGGATATTTTAATATTTTATATATTAGAAAATTTTTAATATTATTAAGACTTAGCACTTTAATCTATAGGTTATTTTTAATTTATTTTTATAAATTTGTCTATTATTTGTTTATTGATTTTTTTAATTATTTATTTGTTTACTTATTTATTTGTTTTGTTATTTATTTGTTTGATAATTGATTATTTAAACAATAGAGCGAAATCAATCAGTGAGGATAGGAGATGGAACAAAGAATTTAACGATGAAAAGGAACAAATAAACTATTAAAGTGCTGGCGGTACTCAATCTTATCAATATAGTAGTTTATGATATTATAATAGTAATATTATATATTCTATCATTTTTTAATTACTTCAATTATTAGCTTATAGATTTTTCAAATTAATAACATTTAAATTTTACTAATTGGAATTTTATTAACTAAAATCCTATTTTTCTAAACAATCATAAAAATGCTCATAACATACTTATTCATCTTTAGCCTAATAGACTTAATTACCTGTAGTTAATTTCCAGTTCATATAACATTAGACATTTTTAAGGACAACATTATAAATAAGATTGGTATTAAGAATCCCATCACCCAACTATTTACAAGCCTAAATACACAAATAAATAAACAAATAAGTAAATAAATAAATAAACAAATAAACAAATAAGTAAATAAACAAATAAGATATACACCATTAACAAGAGTAGTGACTATACTGTTTTAGGAATCAATAAATCTGATAACTTAATCAGAAGAATCATATACCATGAGATTTCGATTCACATCGATACCGATACTTTCGGGAGCATTAAACTAGTTAATGTTCAAAGGACCATCCATAAATCCTTTATTGTTGCAGATACCTGCATAAGTACGAACTATTTTATTTTATAATTCTATTACTCTGACACAGCCATTACCTTTATCTGCTATGAATAAAAGAGGTTATGTTAGCTCTTCATATTCTTTTTGATTATTTTATTAATAATCTGCCACTTCTTTATTTATTTCTAAATCTGTTTTATTTTGGAAAGTAATAATTTTACAACTTGAACAATCAATATTTTTTTCTGTCTTTAATTCACATTATTTATAGTTATCATCTGTGAATTATGTTTTATCGGAACAACCTTATATACTTTAATCTAAAATAAATTTTGTTGTATATTTATTTAATTTTAATTATTAAAAATAATTTGCTTTAAAATATTTAACATATTATGGTGAATTAAATAAAGAGTTGTAAATATCTCCATCACGATATCCTGATTTACTTTGCTTTCCAGATAATATTTTTATTGAATCTTTTAACTATTTAGTTATATTTACTGTCTATTTTGTTTATCATCATTATTGTATGATCTTATTGATTAGCGTAATAAATATTATTATTTTCATCATAGTCATAAATTGATGACCAAATAAAATTAGAAGAATTGCCATAAATTTTTGCATTGTAACTATCGTATTCTATAATTATTATTTTATTTTACCTTAATATCTACTTCCATTGTATTCTTTTATTTTGTAATAGTATTCGTTACTAAATTAAAATTATTATGCTTGAAAACAAACTCTATCAATAAATAATATTAATAATTTTATTACTAAATACTATAACATTAAATTTGCTTTTAATGTTAATAAATTTTATTAATCTTAAAATCTATATTTTTATTATAGTTAAAATAATAAATAATTGAATAAAAAAAATAATATAATTACATAATTTTAATGGATAGATGAAATAGTTTATTATAATTTAATTAAATATATCTAAAATATAATAAGCTTAAATTTATTTATGTTTCAATTATTTAAGGAAGAAAAAAATTTTTTTGTTAGAACAAACTAAAACAATATTAGTTAAAATAACATTTTATTATAAAATATAAACTTTTTCTACAATAATTATGATTAAAACTAAATAAGTGAGAAGGAAGAAATTTTAACAATAAATTAAAATAATGATATTAAAAAAGAAATATATGTGAAAAAGCTGAGATTATAAAGCAAAATTTATTAACATAATATAAATGAATAAGAAATCTATTAAAATTAATAATAATTATAAAGCCCATTAAGCTCTACTCAAAATACTTAATCTTCAAATAATTACTTTTAAGATAATTTTCAAGAAAATTTATAAGTGAATTCTTAAAAACTTTAAGAAAAAAAGTATTTTGATTTAGATATTTAGATTAAAATATCGTCCGATTTTAATATTCTTATATAAGAATAAAAAATCAATAAATCTAATCTTGTATTTTTCTTAAAAATATATTTTTATTTTATTTTAGTTATAAACTTTGACTATAAATTTAAAATGCCATTTATAAAAAAAAGATTTAATTAAATAATTAATGATTCATATAATAAATGGGATTTTTAATTAATAAAAGATATCTTAAGAAGATTAAATATCATTATTAGATGAGATTATTACTAAATATTGATTATATTTATACTAAAAAAGTATATTAATATTAAAATATATTTCAAAGCAAAAAAGCAATATAAATATATAAATTCAATATTAATAAAAATATTTATATCTTTATATCATGTCATATGTACACTTGATGAATTGTCTTCTGCTAACTTTTGGGCCTATGAATGTAATTTACAGAGCTCGTAAATTATAAGAAAACAAAGGATTTTTCAGTCTATTTTTAGTTATCATTTTTTATATCCTCACTATAAGTATTAAAGTAATCATTATTATTTTTATTTCATTTCAATTTTATTTTAGACTATTTTAATGGCCTTCATTTTAAGTTCTTACAAAGAAAAATTATATTTTTAAAAATCAGATTTCATAAAAAATATTTTCAATTTATTTGATTGTTTTGGGTTGTATTTTTTGATTTAACAAAAAAGTGTAAGTTTAGATAATAAATTAAATAAAATATTTTTAGTTGCAATTGGCTGGAGTATCGCTGAAAATTTCTTTAATTATTTCCTTTATTTTTTGATTAATGCTACTCAAGATGCATTTGAATGGTCTTTTATCATGAAAGCAATAATTGCTAATTTCGATTTCGTATATTATTTAATTAACAATTTTTTTACTTTTATTTTTATTTATTTTATAGTTTGACAATATTTGTTTAGTTGCATTAATTATTTTTATATAATAATAATATAAGCCATCAAGAAATAATTCCTAATAAAATAATTTAAACTTGGCATTCATTTTTTTAATTATTGTTTTTAAGATGGTCATTATACCGACTATTTAACAGTATATTTAATTTATCATTTTAGAAATTAATTTTAAGAAAATAATTCCTATTAAAATATATTAATTACAAAAACAGTTAACACTTTGATTCTTTTTATTTCAGCTTTAAAGAATTAATGTTTTTTATGATAAGTTTATTATATTATTATATACTAAATTTATAATTATATTTAAATGTCTTTTATATTAAAAAATTAATATCAGTTTCTTTAAAATCTAAATCAGATTTCTAATTTTACTCAAATTATTTTTATTAATTAATTTTATCAATTTTTTTAAAATTAAATAAACACTGTAAATTTTTTAGATTCATATCATTAAAATTTATTTTTTTAAAATAATTATGATTTTTTAAATGAAATGTAAAATTTAAAAATAAAATAAATTTAATTATGTTTAAATGAAAAATATAAATTCAACTAAAATTAAGAAATACTTGAAATTAAAAATTTGGATTATTTTTACTCATTTAAAAAGTAAAAGAATGAAAGCTTTATGTAAATATTATTTTTAATGATAGTTAAAATGAAAGTGTCAAAAATAATATAATATATAATTTTTTGAATTGCTAATCTTTTAATTTTTATGATTAAATTGAAAATATATGTATATCAAGCAAATAATGTAATATAAATATTTAATTATTAGCAAAAATATTAATTTTATCTAGTTTTCAAATGGAATTTTTAGAAAAAAAATTAAACTTATATTCTAAAAACTTTAATATTCTTTAAAGCAACCAAATTAATTAGGTAATTTTAATTCAATTATAATTTAGATAAAAATATATCTATTTTTTGATGTATTGAATTAAAATGCATAAATATTTTATTATAAATTGAATCCTTATTGGTATATTTAAAATGAAGACATTATTTATTTGATTTTTGAGCTTGAATTTTAACCTAATTTAAAAGATAAAATATAAAAGATAAATAAAATAAATTAAAAATTTTTATTAAAATGTTAATTTTGTTAAAATTTATATTATGTTAATTAATAATTAAAACCATTTTAAATTAAATGTAATAGTTGTAAATTAGAAATTTAGAAGTATATTTTAAGTAGTTTAATTAAATTTAATTTATAGTTAGCTGAGTCAGTAATTAAAACATTTTAAATAAAATGTTTATAAATAAACTTAAATAAAAATACCTAAAGGAATTAGAAGGTAATTAAATATTTGAATTCTTACAAAAATAAATTATAAAAAATAATAGTTTTAATTAAATATGAAATTCTAATAATGAATTTATTTACTTACATTTAAAATAATATAAAAATTAAAAATAGAATTTTTAATATTAATAAATTTTGCTTAAATTTAATATTAATTATAATTCAAATTATAACACACAATCCTTTATTATGATTATCTTATATTTAATCTTCTTTTTAACCTTTTATTTTAATTTTATTAGGTAAATTAAATCTTAAAAATTCCTCTAATATATCTTATTAATTATTTATTGTATAATTTCCTTATAAAATTCTATTTTAACAATTATTTTTGGCTGTCTAAACATCATTACAATAAATCATAATTTAATAATTATAATTAAATTTATCTAATTCTTCAATTAAATCGATTCCAGCTTAATAATTAGGTTCTTAATTGTCGTTTTCGTATCTTACCATATCTGAAACTATTCTAAAATCAGATTCATTTAAAAATAATAACCATCTAAAACTTTAAATAACTTTTAATGCCATATTAGTAGAAGTACAAAATATAATTTAAACATCATAATTTTATTCTATTTATTATGCAATTTTATAATTATTTTCTGGATTATCATCTACCCAAAATATTACTTTTGATTTTCTTGGTACTGGTATCTCAATTAATTTTACATTAATTGGTTTGGATTCATCATTATCAACTATTATTTATTCAATGTAAAATACTGAATAAGGTAATAAAATTACCTCTTTTTCTTCTTCAAAAATTGATATATTTTCAATTTATTTACTTGATATTACATCTACATCAAATAAAGTTCCATTACCCGCATATAATTCAGCTATTTTTATATCTTTACTTAATCCAATAATATCTTTCATTGTAATAAATTATCCTTATTAATATTAATCTAAATTTATTCTCACATTAATTCCTCTGAAAACTCTTCCTCTATAGTAATCAGTATTAATTAATGCGTCATAAAATACTTTCAAATAATTAATCCATTATTAAAATAATCCTGATCTCATATCTAAATTTATCTATCGATAAATAATATTTGATGTCCACAATTAAATTGACAATACTTATAAAATAGTTAAAGATTAATATTTATTTTTATATTAATTCTTTCTTTATAATTATTTTAATTCATCATATCTTTCGTCTATAAATTATTTTAAATTAGTTTGATTTTAAATATTCTATAATGATTTTAATAAATAATTTATATCTTAAATATATTTTTAATTTATTGATTAAATTAATTTTAAACAGTCTCCTCCTTATTAATTCAATATAACTAATATCTAAATTTCATTTTATTAGCTAAAATAATAATTTTAAGAATCCTCAAATCCGAAAATTTGACCATTATAGATAAATTATATTTATTATTTTTCTAAATTTTCTAAATTTAATATTAATTAAAATATGCTTTACATACTCTAATTATTTTAAATAATAAGACAATATTAAAAGTTTTAAAATACTATGGAAACATAAATTCAATTTTAATTTAATTAAACTTTAATTTTTTTTGCTAAACTTCTATTTATTTCATTTTTTTAAATTAAAACTAAAACAGATTTATTTTAAATTTTGTACTTTTAAATATAATCTAGATCCTCTAAAATTTAATTTTAGTACATTAATTTAAAAGAATTACATTAAACATTTATTTTTTCACTTATTATATTTTTTATTTTTTAAACTGTATAATCAGGATTTATTTTTATTTCAATTTATTAATTATTTAATAATTAAATTAAAATATCAAAATCTTTTTTATAATTTGGTTCCATAGCATCTTTT
>Ga0315908_10004239_pt1 | contig 10341 bp, 4 predicted proteins | sample LakEriMetagenome_12_FD_203520 | JGI IMG/M metagenome (GOLD analysis project Ga0315908, IMG submission 203520) | Freshwater fungal communities from buoy surface, Lake Erie, Ohio, United States - Buoy 4 MA124 | ecosystem: Environmental > Aquatic > Freshwater > Lake > Lake biofilm | place: USA...
CGGCATGGCCAAGGTCAATCGGCTTTGCGCGGATCCCTGAACGCCCTTGCGCGACCGGCGGCTTGCGGGCAGGCTTTGCCCGTGAACTGCCGGGTGCCGCCATGAGTTTTGACCTCTCTGACTTCCTGCCTTACCAGCTTGCTGTGGCCTCCAGCCGAATTTCGCGGCAATTCGCCGAGAGGTACAAGGCTGAGTTTGGCCTGACGATCCCGGAGTGGCGGGTGCTGGCGCATTTGGCGCAATCGGATGCGGTGTCGGTGCGTGAAATCCATGCGCGGGTGGATATGGACAAGTCCAAGGTCAGCCGCGCCGCCGCGCGGTTGGAAGCTGCTGGCTTGATCGAAAAGCGCGAAAACCCCGAGGATCGGCGTTTATTGGACATGCGGCTGACAGCCAAAGGCGGCGCGCTGATTGCGCGCATCGTACCGATTGCGGATGCCTATCAGGCCGAGCTTATGGCCCTGCTTGGCCCCGATGCCGAAGGCTTCCAAACCGGCCTCCATAGACTTTATGAGGACAGATGACCCGGCTTTATGACTACTGGCGGTCCTCCGCCTCATACCGCGTGCGCATGGCGCTGAACCTTTTGGGCGTGGGGTTTGAGGCCATTCCGGTGGACCTTTTGCAGGCCGAGCAGGTGGGTGCTGCGAACATGGCGCGCAATCCGCAAGGTTTGGTGCCGACGGTCGAAATCGACGGGCTGACGTTGACGCAGTCCTTGGCGATCATCGAGTATCTGAACGACACGCGCGGCGGTCTTTTGCCCGCTGATGCGGCAGGGCGGGCGCGGGTGCGTGCGCTGTCTTATGCGGTGGCGATGGAAATTCACCCGATCTGCAACCTGCGGGTTGGACGCTATGTCGAAGCCGCCTCGGCTGGGGCGATCACCATGGCCGGGTGGCAGAAAAAGTTCATCGGCGAAGGGTTGGCGGCGGTTGAGGGCTTGCTGACCCACCCTGCCACGGGGCGGTTTTGCCATGGCGATCAGATCACTATGGCCGATCTGTGCCTGTTGCCGCAGGTCTATAACGCCCGCCGTTGGGAGGTGGACGTGACGTCGTACGTGCAAATCTGCCGGATCGTGGCAGAGTTGGAGGCGATCCCGGCGATTGCCGCCGCTCATCCCGACAAGGTGAAACCATGACCGATGTCTATATCCTTTCCGCTGCCCGCACTGCGATTGGCGGCTTTGGCGGCAGCCTTGCCGCCCTGTCGCCGATTGATCTGGCCACCCATGCTGCACAGGCCGCCATTGCCCGCGCGGGCATTGAGGCGGGCCAGATTGGCACATCGGTTTTTGGCCATGTGCTGAACACCGAGCCGCGCGACATGTATCTCAGCCGTGTGGCCGCAATGAATGCCGGGGTGCCCGAGGGGGCCGTGGCGATGAACGTCAATCGGCTTTGCGGGTCGGGCGCGCAGGCGATTGTCTCGGCGGCGCAGATGCTGATGCTGGGCGATGCTGACATGGCGCTGGCCGGGGGTGCCGAGTGCATGAGCCGGGCGCCCTATATCCTGCAAGCCGCGCGGTTTGGGCAGAAGATGGGGGACACCAAGGCGCTGGACATGATGACCGGCGCGCTGACCTGTCCTTTTGGCACCGGGCATATGGGGATTACGGCCGAGAACGTGGCGGCAGAGGGCGGGATCAGCCGCGCCGACCAAGACGCCTTTGCGCTGGAAAGCCAGACCCGCGCCGCCCGCGCAATTGCCGAGGGGCGGTTTGTAGATCAGATCGCGCCGATTGAAATCGCCAGCCGCAAAGGGCCGGTAACCTTTGCAGTGGACGAACACCCCAAGGCCACCACGGCCGAGGCTTTGGCGGGGCTACGCCCGGCCTTTCAGAAGGACGGCACCGTGACGGCGGGCAACGCGAGCGGCATCAATGATGGTGCGGCGGCCTTGGTGCTGGCGCGCGAGGCGGCCTTGGGCGGCGTGACGCCCCGCGCCCGGATCATGGGCTATGCCGTGGCCGGGGTTGCGCCGCGCGTCATGGGGCTCGGCCCCATTCCGGCGGTGCAACAGCTGTGTGCCAAGCTGGGGATCAAGCCTGCCGATTTCGATGTGGTGGAATCGAATGAGGCCTTTGCCGCGCAGGCGATTGCGGTCAATCGCGGGTTGGGATTGGACCCGGCGCGGGTGAACCCGAATGGCGGGGCGGTGGCGCTGGGCCATCCGGTGGGGGCGACGGGGGCGATCATCACCGTCAAGGCGCTGCATGAGTTGGAGCGGATCGGGGGCAAGATCGCGCTGGTGACCATGTGCATCGGCGGCGGTCAGGGCATCGCCTTAGCGATTGAGCGGGTCTGACGCCTATCGCAGCCGCACCGTTGCGCGGGCTGATCGGCCTGCCGCGTCGATCACCGAAAGCGTGACAAAGCCGATGCCTAGGCCGGGCAGCATGACCGCACGGTCGCGCAGCGACAGCGCCACCGGCGCGCCATTGGCCAGCCATGTGAAGGGGGCGGTGCCGCCTTCCACCTTGGCCAGAAGGCCGGTGGGCAAGAGTTCCACCTCGGCGCCATCGGGCGGGAAGGCCACGGCGGGGCCATCGGCGGCGGCCTCAAACGCCGCAGAGCGGTTGCGAAAGCGTTGCAGGGGTTGGGGGAGTTGGGCATTGGCGACCAGAAGCGTCGCCGGGGGCGCGGGTGGCTGGGGGGCAAGCTCGGGCTTCAGGCGCGCGAAGGCCTGAAACAGCACGGGCGCTGCCAGATCGGCACCGAACACACCGGGCACCGGTGTGCCATCGGGCCGCCCCATCCAGACGCCAATCACATGCCGCCCGTCATAGCCAATCGCCCAAGCGTCGCGGTGGCCGTAGGAGGTGCCCGTCTTGTAGGCCAGCCGGTTCTGCGGCGCGCCGGGGGGCGGGGCAAGGCCTGCCAGAATGTCGCCGACGAACCACGCGCTCGTCGTGGCCAGCAGGCGCTGGCCCTCCTCGTGCGGGGTGTCCGTGCGCCAGCGGAGCGGCAGGGTCGCCCCGCCGCGCGCGATGGCGGCGTAAAGCTGCACCATGTCTTGCAAGGTCACGCCGATACCCCCCAAGGCGATGGCCAGCCCCGGCTGGCCTGTGGGCAGGTCATAGTGCACCCCCGCCTTGTCCAAAGCGGTCAGAAGGCGGGCCGGGCCAAGGGCTTCGGTCAGGGCCACAACGGGGGTGTTCAGCGATTGCTGCAACGCCTCACGCGCCCGGATCGTGCCGCGATACTGGCGATCAAAATTCTGCGGACGGTAGCCGGAAAAGTCGCTGGGCCGATCTTCCAGCAGGGTCTCGGGATGGGCCAGCCCTTCGTCAAAGGCCAGCCCATAGACCAAGGGTTTCAGCGTGGAGCCGGGGCTGCGCAGGGCTTGGGTCATGTCGACAAAGCCCGCGCGGGCATCTTCGGTGAAGCCAGCCGAGCCGACGGAGGCAAGAATCTCACCGCTTTGGTGATCGGCCACCACCAGCGCGATCTGCAGGCGGTCGCCTTGGCCGGCAACGACCTCGGCCGCAAGTGTTTCGAGCGCGATTTGCAGGCTGCGGTCCAGCGTCAGGCGGTGGGTTTGCGCGCTGGGGTCCTGCATGCGGGCGCGTTCAGCGAGGTGGGCGGCCAGTGCAGGAAAGGGTTTGCGGGTGGCAGGGACCGGTTCGGTGCGGGCGGCTGTGGCCTGATCGGCCTCGATCAGCCCATCGGTTTCCGCCCGCGCCAGCACGCGGTCGCGCGCCGCTGTTGCGCGGGCAACGTGGCGGTCGGGGCGGCGGGTTTCGGGGCTTTGCGGAATGGCGACGAGAAGGGCAATTTCGGCGGGGGTCAGGCGTTTCGGTTCCTTGCCGAAATAAGAGAGCGTCGCTGCGCGAATGCCTTCCAGATTGCCACCATAGGGAGCGAGCATCAGGTAAAGGCCAAGGATGTCGTCCTTGGTCAGTCGCCGCTCCAGCGCCCAAGCCACGCGCATCTGGCGCAGCTTGCCTGCCACCTCTCCGGTCGTGCCCTCCTCAAGCAATCGCGCGACCTGCATGGTCAGCGTGGATCCGCCTGACACCACGCGCCCATGCCAGACCGCCTGCGCCACGGCGCGCGTCATGGCGCGGGGGTCCACCCCGTTGTGGGACAAGAACCGCTTGTCCTCATAGGCCATGAGGGCGGCGGCAAAGGCGGGGTCCACCTGATCCGGCGTGACCGCCAGCCGCCAGCGGCCATCGGCTACGGTGTAAGCGCGCAAAAGCGTGCCCTCGCGGTCCAAGACCTGCACTGATGTGGCCAGCGCCAAGGGGGGCAGGCGGGTATCGTCGATCCAGAGATCCACCCGGTCGCGGGCAAAGGCGGTAAGGAACAGCCCTGCCGCCAGCCACAAGATGCCCCGCGCGCGCATCACTCGACGATGATGACGCGCCCGGTGTCGGACCGGCCCGTCATGTCTGGCCGATACATATCCTCAACCAAGGCGGCGGGGTGGTGGAAGCTGCCCGGCGACACGGCACGGACCACATAGGCCAGTTTGAAGGGCTGGTTCGAATAGCGGTCAATCGCGGTGAGAAACCGATCTTGGCGGAACTCGCTATGGGCAACTTCGGATTCGAGCCCCAGCCAATAAAGGGCCTCGATGGAGCCTGCGGATATCAGGTTGGGGTTGTCGATTTCAAACCCGGCTGGAAGCGGGTCGGACACCATCAGCCTTGCCTCACCTCGGCCAAAGGGGGTGACCTCAAGCACGGTGACAAAACGGTCACCGACCTTCACCGCCTCCAGCGTGACGGGTTCGCCCTGCAAGGTGAAATAGCTGCGGGTGATGGCATAGCCGGTGCCGCCTGCGGGTTCAGGTTCTGACGGTACGCCATAGGTGGTGAGCGTGAGCACTGTGTCGGCGGCGCTGTTGTTCTTGACCTTCACGGGCGCGGTGTTGGTGGCGTCCAGCACCTTGACCAAGGGGCCAGAGGCTGGGGCGCCGTCGATGGTGATGCCTTCGGCACCGGCGCGGTCAATCAGCGCGTTTGCGGCCAAAAGCGCCCACGTCGCCTCTTGGGTCGAGAGGCTGCGGTCAGTGATCAGCTGGGTGGTCAGCGCCTCTTGATCGACCACGGGGCTGCCTGCCTCGGCCGCCAGCGCCAGAACGGCGGCAGCGTCGCGGAAGTTGGTGCCATAATCGGCGCGGAAGATCTGTTCCATGTCGGGGCCTTGCAGCGCCTCCATCGCCGCCGCGGCCCGACGGAACATTGCATCGGCGCGGGGTTGGTCACCATAGGCGGCCAGCGCTGCGCCCAGTTGCGCCATGGCGGTGGGGGTGGCAAAGGCATCACCCTTGACGTCGGCGTAATAGCGCAGATCGCCCACCGCCGCCGCGCCTTCGCGGGCCAGCACCATCAGCGCATAGGCCAGCGCCTCGCCGCCTTGGTCGAAATCGGGGTGATAGTTGACCTGATTGCGCAGGTTGTCCAAGGCGCGGCGTAGGGCCAAATCTGGCACCACAAAGCCGCGCGCTTTGGCGCGAGAGAGGAAGTCGGTGACAAAGGCATCCAGCCACATATCGCCATCGGCTGGCCCCCAGAGACCAAAGCCGCCGTTGGAGGACTGGTTCATCAGGATTTCGGTGATGCTGTCTTCAACCCGCGCCTTGATATTGTCGGCCTGCGGTAGGTCCAGCGCTACGGCGACCTGATCGAAATACAAAAGCGGCAGCGCCTTGGATGTGATCTGTTCGGTGCAGCCATAGGGATAGCGGTCCAGCGCGGCGAGGATCCCCGGCGCATTGATCCGCGCCAAGGGGCCAACAGCCATGGTCGCGCGGCCTGAGCCGGGGACAAGCCCGGCAAAGGCGTTGTCGTCAAAGGTGAATTCTTGGCCATTGGCCAGCGTCAGACGGCTGACCCGCACCACCTGCGGATCGTTCATTTGGACCGGAACGGTGAGCGTCTTTATCAGCTGCTTGCCGTCTGGCGTGGTCAGGTTGACGTCGATGGTTTGCAACCCGATCTCGCCCGCCGTCAGTGGCACGGCAAAGACCGCCTTGGCCTTGTCGCCCAGATCAAAGCCCGAGGGCACCTGTCCCAAGGTGAGCCCCTGCGACGAGACGTCCAGGCCCATCCGGCCCGTGGGGCCGGTGGCGTGGACGATCTCGAGGAGCAGGCGGCTTTCATCGCCCGGCGACAGGAAGCGCGGGACCGATGCGGTGACGACGACCGGATCGCGCACCAAGACATTGGCGCTGGCCTGTCCGACCCCGGTTTTAGACCATGCCACGGCCATCAACCTTACCGTGCCGTTGAAAGATGGCAGGTTGAACGAAGCTTTGGCCAGCCCATCAGGGCCAACGGTGATGGGGCCGGAGAAATAGGCCACCAGCTCTTCTGTGGGTGGGGGCGATTGGAGCCGCGCCTGCGCGCCTGCGTCGCCACCGGAGCGTACTTGGCCTTCGGCGCCGTTCAACCCGTCAATCAGGCGACCATAGACATCCCGGATGCCGACGCCCAGTTTGCGCTGGCCAAAGTAATGGCCCTGCGGGTCTGGCGCGGCAAAGCCGGTGAGGTTCAGGATGCCCACGTCGACAGCGGCCAGCGTGACATAGGCCGTCTCACCTTCGGCCACGCCTTCAACCTTGACTGCCACCTCGAGCGGGCCGCGCGGAGCGGCCTCGGTCGGGGCTTCGATGGTGGCTGTCAGTGCGCGCGCGCCGGGGTCAATCGCGGCATGGGTCAGGCCCAAGGCCCGCGCCGGGTTGCGGCCTGCGGCCACGTCCATCGGACGCAGGACCGAGGCGGTGACATAAACACCTGCGCCCCAATCGTCGGTGACGGGAAGTTCGATCAGGTTTTCGCCCTCGGTCACCTCGACCGCCTGCATGGCTATCAGGCGGTTCGACAAGACAGTGATCAGCGCCGTGCCCGCCGCACGGGGGACCAGCCGCAAGGTGGCGGTGTCGCCGGGTTTGTAGGCGGGACGGTCCAGCGAGAGCTCCAGCGTGTCGGGTGTGGCGGAGGCGTCTGCGGACGCATACCAACCCGCGTAGAAGGTGGTTGAGGTTGCGGCCTGCACATCGCCTGTGGCTTCGACGAGAATCTCATATTCCCCCCACTCAACCGGGACAGCGATTTCAGAGGCCTCAGCGGCAAGGGTCACTTCCCCTTCGGCCACGCGGTTGCGCGAGGTGACGGGCTCCCACATCCAATTGCCGTTTTGCTGATACCACTGATACTGCGTCTCAACGCGGTTCACGGTGTAGCGCAGCGTCATGGCCGTGGGTTTCAGATCGGCGCCAATGCCGATCAGGCTGAACCGCGCCTCGGCCCCTTCTGGGGCCACGCCGTCAAACATCGGCTTGATCCCGATCATCGCGGATGAGGGGGCCAGAAGCTGTGCCACCTGCCGTTCGACCGGGCGGCCCGAGCCTTCGGCAACGCGGACGGTGGCGCGCATCTCCAAGGGGCGTGCGGGGTCATCCACCTGCGGCAAAGGCAGGGCGATGGTCGTCTTGCCCGCCGCATCGGTGCGGGTGGGGGAAAAGCTTTCCATCACCGCGTCAAAGGGCTGGTCGTGGCGGCCGATCAGATAGCCGGGAAACTCGGTAAGTTCGGGCGCCGCGCGCAGCCGCACTTCGCCCTCAACCGCCAGATCAGCGCCGGGGGCGCCGAACAGGTATTTCGCATCCACCGTCAGATCGGGGGTGTCGCCGAGGCGGATGTTCGGGTTGGCCAAGGCCAGCGTAAAGTAGATGCGTTCGGGCAGGAAATCTTCAACCAAAAAGGTTTTTGCGCTCAGCGCTGCGCTGTCCAGATCGGCGAACACCTCCAACCGCCAGACGCCGCGCGGCGCGCTGCCTGCGATGGGCATTTGGAACACATGGCCGCCTGCGCCCGCATCGGCGACCAAGGCGCGGGAGTATTCGACGCCATCGGGGCGCTGCAGGATTGCGGTCAGCGGCAGTCCTTCGACCGCTTGGGCCTGCGTGTCTCGGGCTAGGGCGGTGGCAAACACCGTTTCCCCGGCCCGGTAAGCCCCCCGGTCGGTGGTCAGGAACACATCGACCGGCGGTGCCGCCTCGCGCCCTTCTACCCCACGGTCTGACAGGTCAAACTCGGGGTCGGTCAGCGACAGGAAGGCCAGATCGCCGCTGCCGTCCTTGGCCACGATGAGCGCGGGGGCCGCTGACCCCGCGCCGCGTGTGAGGCCCGCATCAAAGCGCGCATAGCCCATTGCATCGGTCACGGCAGAGCCCAGCACCTCATTGGCGCGCGAGAGCATGTCGACCGTCACGCCCTCTTTCGCCCCCGCCGTGCCCAGTGCACGGACAAGGACATGCAAGCCATCAACACCCGACAGGCTGGTGAGCCCCAGATCGGAGACCACGAACCACTGCCAGCCCGCAGGTACAAGATAGGGATCAACCCCCGGAACGCTGGCGCGCAGGGCGTAAACCCCCGCCGGTTGGCCCGCCAAGGCTTCAGACAGCGGCAGGCGGGTGGTCAGATCCTTGTTCACCTCTTGCGGCACCGAGGCGGAACCGGTCCAGATTTCGGTGCCCACTTCGGCGCTGAATTCCCATTCCTGATCGTTGCGCATCGGTTGGCTGAAATAGCCGTTCTGCACGGCGCGCAGCAGGTTGCGGTCAGTCACGCGATAGAGCGTCAGATCCAGCTTGTCGGTGTTCACCGTTTCCACCGGAACGGCCACCGTATCGCTGCGCGGCAAGACATAGCCCCGGCCCGGAAAACGCACGCCCGGATTGCGGTCACGGACATAGGCGGTGATGTCCACCGACTTGGCCAAGACCTGCCCATCGGTGGCGGGAAGCCCTTCCCGGAAGGTGACGGTCTGGCGGCTGCCATGGGCGACCCCTTCGACACAAAGCTGACGCCAGCCGTCATAGCTGACGGTCAACCCTGCCGCGGGAAGCTGCACGAAAGTGGCATAGTCGACCCCGGTTTTCACCAGATCTTCTGAGAAACCCACGCAGATGCGCGGGCGCGCGGAATCGGCCTGAACATCGGTGGCCAAAATCCGGAATCCATAAAGGCCTGCTGCCGCCTCCAGTGCTGCGGCGGTGTCGTCGCGGGGCTGCAACGCCTGCGCCAGCCGCAGCGCCTGCACGGTGTCGCGGCCCCGGTCGATGGTTTCAAGCGCCTGCCCCATCTGGACAAGGATCGTATGCTGCAAGGCGGGGTTGTCGGCCCGCAGATAGGCGTTGACGGCGGCAAAGAAGGACTGCTCGTGATAGGATCGGCGGTTGCTCTCGTCGGCCTGTCCAGCGGCATAAAGCAGGCGGGCATATTCGGCCCAATCGCTGGCCGCATCGGTCAGGTTCAGCCCTGCGCCCAAAAAGCGGCTGGCGGCGGCGGGGTCACCCATCGCCTCGGCATCAAAGGCCGATCGGAAATGCTCCTCGGCACTGTAGGGGCCGGTCACATGGGCATTTGCAAGGGTTTCGGCCTGTTGCACGACCCCCGGCACCTCCCAGCTTTGCACAAAGCTGAGCTCGGCCAAGCGGGTCTTGGCGCGGGCCTCTGCTGCCGCTTCGGTATTTAGCACGAAACCCGACAAGGCCCCATTGAAGGGCATGGCCGAACCGGGGGCTGACTTTGGAAAACAGGCGCCCTTCAGCGTGTTGAAGGTAAAGGCGGTGCAGGACGGGTTTGTCAGGCAGGCACGTTCGCAGGCCTCCAACGTGGTGTCGAAAATCGCTTGTAGATCGCCGCCCGGCAGGTCGGTGTTGTCGGTGAGCACAAGGCGGCGCTCAGGGATCAGGTCTTGGGCTATGCCGGATCCAGCAAAGGCCAACACCGCGGCACCTACCGCGCCGACAAAGGTAATTGTCCGGAACGCACGCATTGAAAAACCCCCGAGTCTGAATGGGGAAAGTCTGACACGCAGGGCACTGTCCATGCAAGCTGCGTTACGGCTTGCCCTGCCCCATCGTCGTTAAGCCCGTCTTCATACTGTTCCGCCAATTTGGCCCGGCGCGCTGCTCGGATGTGGCGCAAGTTCGTGCAGGATGGACGGATGGAGATCGCGGAACGCTTGGCGAAAGAGCGGCGGGCAAGGCTGGCCGCCGAACGCCTACTGGACCAAAAAAGCCGAGAGCTGTTTGCCGCCAACGAAAAGCTGGCGCTGCACGCCCGCGCCTTGTCGGACCAGATCGTCGAACAGCGGCAGGTGGTAAAATCTGCGCTGACCGAGGCTGAGCTTTTGAAGGGTCAGAACAGCCAAGTGAAGGGCGATCTGGACCGCGCCCACTCGGCGGCGGTGATGGCCGAGCGGCGGCTTTGGGATTCGATCAACACCATCCCCGATGGCTTTGCGGTGTTTGATGCCAATTCCTGCCTTGTGGCGGCCAATTCGGCCTATCTTGCCGCCTTTCGCGGCACCGATA
>Ga0315908_10004240_pt1 | contig 10341 bp, 7 predicted proteins | sample LakEriMetagenome_12_FD_203520 | JGI IMG/M metagenome (GOLD analysis project Ga0315908, IMG submission 203520) | Freshwater fungal communities from buoy surface, Lake Erie, Ohio, United States - Buoy 4 MA124 | ecosystem: Environmental > Aquatic > Freshwater > Lake > Lake biofilm | place: USA...
AAATTATTAATGATATTTAGATTTTAAGATTAATGAATTACTTGACTTTTGTACTTTTAACTTCCGATTTCTATTACAAAATATTCTTTCTTTAAATTGTTATAATGCATCTATTTTATTTCTACAACAATATTATTTTTCTCAATATTTTTGTTTTCTAATTAATAAACTCTTTTATTCTGTACTATTTTGAATTCAGGCAAAGGCTATTCATAAAATCTATTACTTGTTTTTTGATTAGATAGTTATTCTAATATCTTTTCATAATTTTTTATATTTTCTTTAACTTCTTCATTTAATTTGCTATTTTTTATATTTGGCTTGCCTGTTTATCCACTTCCTTAACATAATTAATGAAAAAACTCATCTTCTAATTTTTTTTGTTCAAAAAGGAAATTCACTATTTAATTTTTTTTATCAATTAATTCATCTTCACTTTTTATATTTTCATTCAATTCTTAAACAACTAAGTTTCTACCTTTTTAACTATTTTCTAAATCTATTAATTCGTTATTTAGGAAATCATTCAATTATTATTTATCATAATTATTGTTTATTATTTATTCTTAAATCTTCTTTGATTTTTATAAAATTTCCATATAAAAATTATTTATTCATTCTTCTTTTTATTCTCTCATATTTTTTGCTAAATATTAAGCCAAATTTTAAAACATTTTATGTCTTCTTCTTATTTCTAATAATAGATTTTCTCTATTCATTGATACTGAATCTATATCTATTTTCTTATCTTATTGTTTATTTATAATTTTATTAATACTATCTATATTATTTCTACTACTATTATTATTATTATTGTTATTATTATTATTAATAAATATTTTAGAATTATTTTTGTCATTATTTACTAGATTTTTTTAAGATTATAATTCATTATTCTTTATTTATACTTTTCCTATTTTAGAAACCATCATATTGAATCTCTCTTCTCCTTTATCACATTTTAATCCCTTTAATTCATTAGTTAATAGTTATAAATAACCACCAATTCTATTCATAGCTGATTTGTTACTATTTTTTTAACAGATATTAAAATTAGTTAATAGTTTTTGGAAATTCATATTATTTTTTTCAATGTAACTTTTTAATGTTAATTACTTAGATTATACATTATTAGCCAATAATTATAACATTTTTTCACATTATTGATTTCTTGCATTTAAATGTTAAACCATTAATTAGTCTTTAGAAGATTTTAATCCAGTGCTAATATATTCTTTTTCTTTATTTATCATCATAAAAGAACAAAATAAGTTTAAATTTAAATATTCTTAATCTATTTATATCATTTCTTATATTATATTTTGTTTATTTTATTACTGTGGCTTTATTTTTTATTCATTTTTATTTAAAGTATTATTTCCGTTCGAGTCAATTTATTTTAATAAATCATCATAATTTGTAGATAAAATATCCTCTCTAAGATTCTTTTCTTGGCTCAAAACTTATTCGTTTTTAATTACATTTTTATTATTATTTTTATTGTTATCTATATAATTAATTTTTTTATTGCCATCTTCTTCATCTATTTAATTTAGCATTTCTTCATAATCTACATTTAAAAAGTCATGATTTTGTTTTTATTTATTATTATTTTAAATGGAATTATTATTTATCTAACCTACTTTTGTTATTTATTAGTTTGTTTATATATTATTTTAAGAATTATCTACTTCATCATCAGGAAGTTAATTTATTAAATCTTCATATTCTTAAAAATTATATTTATCCATTAAAAATATATTATAATTATTAATAAATTAAATAATTGTAAAATTTATATTAATTTTGTAAGAAAAATAATAATAAGAACAATAATAATAAAATAATAATAAAATACAAATATAAAATATTAAATATAATAATATAATAAATATAAATTATATAAATAAAATATAAAAATAACAAATATGATGAATCATAAAAGATTATTAGGTGGATTATTTTTATTAAGTATGAAATAAAAATATAAAATGATAAAAATGGATTGAATGTGAATAGTAAAGAGTGATTATGATGAATAAATTGATAATAGAGAATATGATTTGGCAATAATAGGAGGAGGAAGTGGAGGAATTTAATGTGCATTGGAAGCATCAAAGAAAGGGATGAATGTGATAATATTTGATTATGTTGAGAAATCTGTTTAGAATAGTGAATGGGGATTAGGAGGAACTTGTTTAAATGTAGGTTGTATTCCTAAGAAACTAATGCATCAATCTGCTTTATACTTACACTCATTACATAAAATGCATAATTATGGTATTGACCTTACTTTTAATCAATAAGTAGCATGGTAAACTCTTACCACCAATATTCAAAATTATATCAAGTAGCAGAACTTCAATTATAAAGTTTAATTATAATAAGCTAATATCACTTATGTTAATTAACTTGCTTCATTAAATTCTATACATGATTAAAAAATATCCATCATATATAGTTCTAATAAATAAGCACTAATTGATTTCAATAACAATTAAATAAATAGTGCTAAAAAATATGGAGAAATTAAAGCTAAGTATGTAGTTATAGCAACAGGAGGAAGACCAAATTATCTGAGTGAAGATATTTGCAAAAATAGTAAGAAATATTGTATAAGTAGTGATGATTTATTTAGTTTAAAGAATAGTCCAGGAAAGACATTAGTTGTAGGAGGAGGATATATAGCAATAGAATGTGCTGGATTGTTATAAGGATTAGGATTTGAAGTAGATTTAATGACAAGAGGAGATTTTTTAAGAAGTTTTGATCGATAAATAGTAGAATATATATTAGAAGATTTAAGAGGAATAGGAGTAAAGGTAATGGGTAAGAATTTGCCATTTGAAATTGAGAAGAATAATTATAATGAAAGATTATTAGTAAAGTATAGAGACAGTGAAGGATAAGTAAAGGAGAGTGAATATGATACAGTAATGATGGCGGTAGGAAGAGTAGCTAATTCTAAAGGAATTGGTTTAGAAAGAGTAGGGGTTGAAGTTGATAAGGATGGAAAGATCAAGGGAATGTTTAATGAGGAGTTAGAATAGACAAATGTTGTTAACATTTATTCTTTGGGAGATGTTAATTAATTCTCACCTGAATTGTAGCCTATTGCTAAGAGGAGTGGATATTTATTGGCATAAAGATTAGCTCTTATGCATTATAATAATTATAATTCTTAATAGAACAGTCATCTTTATTTTGATTATTCTCATTACCCTACCACTATATTCTGTCCTACTGAGTATAGTGTGGTTGGACTAAGTGAGGAATAGGCCATCAAAAATTATGGAAAAGATTAAATAGAAGTTTATCATTTAAGATAAAATAGTTTAGAGGATAGTATAGGTGATATTAATGCTACTATGAGTTATTTCAAGGTCATTGTTAATAAGGCTAATTAGGAGGAAGTGGTTGGCATTCATTATATGGGGCCTAATGCAGGAGAAATAATGTAGGGATTTGCAGTTGCTTTCAGAAAAAAACTATTTAAAGCTGATCTGGATCACACTGTTGCTATTCATCCTACTCTTGCTGAGACCTTTGTGAGTTTGAAAATCAGCAAAGGAAGTGGAGAGGAATTTGTAAAAGAGAGTTGCTGATCATGACTTATGTGTTATTATTAGATAATAAGATGCTCATTAGGACAGACATATATTAAATTAACTTATATGTTTCGATTGAATGTCTTATTTTCTATTACTTAAATATATCTTGAATATAATTAATAAATAATAATGTTAAAGAAGATGATAAAGGTAGGAGAGAAGATTGGGAATGTGAAACTATATGAGAACAATCCAGGACAAGTAGTGCAATTGGAAGAATTATTGTAGAATAAGAAAGTGATATTATTTGGAGTACCAGGTGCATTTACTCCTGGATGTAGCAAGACTCATTTGCCAGGATACATAAAGGATTATGAGAAGATAAAGATGAAAGGAGTAGACGAGATAGTGTGTTTATCAGTCAATGATCCTTTTGTTATGGAGGCATGGGGTAAGGTTCATAATGCCGATGGAAAGGTAAGGATGTTAGCTGATACTCATGGCGAATTGGCTTAGAGTTTAGGAGTTGTTTTGGATGCTGAACATATTTTAGGCAATAAAAGGATGAAAAGGTTTTCCCTTGTCGCTGTTGATGGAATCGTCTAGGCATTTAATTTGGAGGCTGATGGTACTGGGCTTACTTGTTCTCTCTCAGATAATATTCTTAAGGATTTATGATTATTTTTCATACTTATATATATCTACAAATTACGTATTTATAATTATATATAATTATTGAATGAATCATCTTGAATATGATCAACATCAATAAGAAACAGATGTTCATCTTCCTCTCTTATCAGCTAGTAAATTTCACATCTTTTTATATATCTATTATTATTATTTTACCCATATATATCATTATTTTTAGACTAGCAATCAAACTTTCATTCTCTAACTTCTTTTAATTCATTACTTAATTTTATAAAAAATAATAAAACTTTCATTGAAAACTAAGATCTCAAAAATTATGAGACTAAAAATGCCAATTCTGTTATAATAATAAATGAAATGAAAAAGCATATAAATGAAGGATAAAAATAAAGTCTGAAAATGATAATATTGAGAAACAAATGGAATATATTATAAATAATGGTATTAAATGTATTATAAATAGGTAATGATAATAAATAATAATTAAAAGGGATTTAGATGTGGATAATGATGGAGATAAAGATAATAATTGAGATGTTGATGAGTTTTGAGATTAAGAATAAATTAGAGATAGTGATATATATGATAACATTAGGATTGAGTTGCATGTGTAAAATAGTGACAGAGAGTATTTTGGACTGGAAAATAATAGTGTGGAAATTAAAGACAAAGTGTGAACTTGAGTATCTAGTGTTGGAAAAAAACATGAAGATTAAAGATAAGATAGAATATAAATAGCTGACTATGGATATTGAGTAGAGTTGTAGATTTATTTGGGCTATTTCTAGTTTTATCTCTAGTTCTATCTTAACAGCTTTTCTATTCTATATCCTTTATACTCTTATTTCGCATTCCACTTTACTCATTCTCTATATTTATCTATCAGCATTATTTTTTTACATTTTTCTCTATATTATTATCAATCTCATTTTTCATCAATATTAAAAATATTCAAATTTAAGAGCTAATTACACATCTTCAATTTTAAAACATTTGCCTTCGATTAAATTCTTTAATTGGTAAAATTTATTCTAAAATTGAATTTATCAAATCAGAAAAAAAGAATATTATTTTTCTGTAATTTTGAATTCACTTTAAACTTTTTTATCTACTTTTCACTAATCTTTAAGGTATTTTTTCAATAATTATGTTTAGTCAAATAACCCTTTTCTTATTTGTTTACTCATACCTAAATTAAGGAAACTAATTAAAAGAATTTAATATTTTTCTAATAATCATTATTGTCTAAAAAATTAAATTTCCTTTAGGTATTATACCTTTTTCTATTACTTAAATATTCATGTCTAATTTTTCTCTAAATAGATTAAATCAATTTTATGAATTAAATGAAATTCATAATTTTTCTTATAATAAATTTAAAAAATAAAATAATTTTAATAAATAAATGAATTAAATTTAACTGTCTAATTAAATTGAAGATAGTTAATAATTAATTAGTCAAAAATCTAATAATATAGGATCCAAGATAATTATTAAGTTATAGAATATTAATACTGAATATGATAAAAAAAAATGGAATAGAAAAAATAATAAAGATTTAAGAATTGAGAATTTAGAAATAGAAAAAGGGACACTAAATATAATAATAGGAAAAAAGGGAAGTGGGAAACGAAGTCTATTGAATTTGATATAAAAAAAAAGTGAGATTGAAGAAGTATAAGAGAATTTAATAAATTCTAGAAATATGATTTTATAAGATAGGAATGTGATAATAATGGGAAATGTGGGAATATTGAATAATAATTTATGGCTTTAAGAAAAGAAAGTAAGAGAGAACATCCTAATGGGGAAGGAGTTGGATGAAGAAATGATGAGTATAGTGATCGGAGTATTTGAGTTGGAAGGAGATATGGACAAGAGTATAGAAGAGTTGAATGATAATTAGAAATAGAGAATAACTATGGCCAGAGCTATTTATCAGGATTGTGATATTTATCTATTGCATAATCACATTTTCTCTCTTTAATCATTCAATTAGGCCAAACGCATTTTTGATAAACTCATCAAATATCTCATAGATCTTAAAAGTAAAACTGTCTTGCTCATTCTCAATAAAAACTTTAAATAATTTTATTCATCTTCACCTAAATGTAATTTTATTTACCTTCATTAACGTAATCATATTTCTGACCCACTTTTGATTCAATCATATGTTAAAAAACTATTAAAAAAAAATTATTAGCCACAAATATTAAACTCATCAAATATTCAAAACTAAAATAATTTTAACAATTTTTAAGAAATTATCAATACTCATTCTCTTGTTTTAAAATAAGTTAATAAATAAACAATATTATCTTATTTAAAAGATTATAATATATTTATAGTTTCATTCTTTTTAATTTTAAATATTTTAATGGTTTTATCAAGCATTTTTATTGATTATTGGTTAAAAGATTTAATTTCTTTATAAATATTTAAACTTAAATTCATGCAAAATATTAATGATTATTTTGGGGATAAAATTTAAAACTAGTTTTTTTATTTTATTATTATTTTATTAATAATAAGTTTGATAACAAATATAATTTGCATAATAGGATCAAAGAGGGCCTCAAAATTAAAATTTGAAAAGATAAATGAAAAATTAATTAACTAGAAATAAATATTTTACTAGAAGAATTAAGTTGAGAAAATGATGGATTAACTAAATAATGATATTTAAATAATAGATACAGAAGTACCATGGTATTTTCATGAGAGTTTAAATTCAATTTTAAAAATTTTATGCATTTCAATTATCCTTTCTATAATTTATCCATGGAATATTATTATATTTATTGTTTAAATTTGGTTTTTTATTTACTTAACTAACATTTTTTAATTGACTAATAATCATTTTAAAAGACTAAATAATCTCAATTAAAATCAAATTAATTCTTTTTTCAATGATGTAATTAAATTATTTATATATATAATATTTTATAATTTTAATAAAAAGGTTATTAATGGTTTAGAAATAATAAAATGTTTTAAAAAGCAAAAAAAAATGTTGGATGAATTTATTTAAAAAATTAATTTATCAAATAAATCAAATTATCTAGAGAATATTATTTGCATTTTTGTTTAATTTTTATTATAATTCTTAGCTTTGCTCCTATTAATATCTACTATTCTATCATCTACCTTTTATATTTATTTGTATCAAGATATTGATTATCTTTAAATATGTTTTGCCTTTACTTAATCTTTACTAATTACTGAATATTTCATACACTCCAATAATTATATTAATCAGTTATCATTATATTTTGTTAGTGTAGAAAGAATAAGAAAATTTGATTATTTAAAAGAATTTGAAAATTTATCTATAATAACTCCAATACATCGGTAAATTGATTAAATGGATACCATTTAAATTATCAAAAATGAATTTAATGATATTGAGAATTATTCTATTATTTTTTAAAACGTTTCATTAACTTTTGATGATAAAAAAACATTTGCGCTTAAAAATTTTAATTTAGCAATAAAAAAAGGAGAAAAAATCGCGATTTACGGAAAAAGTGGTTCAGGAAAAAGTTCAATTATAAATGTTCTTTTTAGATTATATGATATAGATGAAGGAAATATAATAGTAAATTAATAATAAATACATGAAATAAGTTTATAAGATTTAAGAAAACAAATAAAGATAATAGGGGAATAGAGTTTTATATTTAAAGGAACTTTAAAAGAAAATATTGATCCTGAAAATTGTTCTAGCCTGGAAACTGTGAAAGATATCATGAGACAGATAAACTAAAATTAATATCTAAACATGATGATAGAAGAGGAAGGGAAAAATTTATCAGAGTAGGAGAAATAAATCATTAACTTTTTAAGGAATTGTATAAAAGATTAGTCAATCATTTGTTTGGATCAGGCCACTTCTTAAATGGACTCTGAAACTGAAGAAAGTGTTTATGAATATTTATTTAAAATGGCTCAAAACAAAACATTAATAGTAATAAGTAATAAGATTAAGAATTCGGATTAATATGATAGAGTAATAGTAATTGATTAGGGGAGAATAGTGGAATAAAGAATGAAAGAAAAGAAGTGAATATATTAACTATTAAATATATTAATAAAATGATATAAATTTTGATTGACTTATAAATTAATTAAAAGGTTAATAATTAAAAAAATATTGAAAAAAAAGATCACGATTAAAAAAATTCTGGAGGAGTTAAATTAGACTCCAAAGTGAGAGAAGCTCTATGCAACAATGCAACTGCAGCATAAATAGGTCCTGTCTTTAATGAATTATTGAGATAGGCTCTTCCACAATACTTGCCCTCAATAGAGAAGGACAACAATCCATTGTTCATATCCAAATAGACTCCTATTATTACATCTCTTGTGCTTGCAAATCCATAACGTTCTCCTTATGAATTTGAACCATTTCGCAATTCTCCAATTCCAAAATAAGCATATCCAGTTTGATTATCACAAAATGAACTTTCATAATTGAAGTCCTAAGTTTTACTTACTCCTATTTTAAGTTAACATTCGGTTATACTGTCTACTATTATTTCCCAATAGTGGATACCTGACATGAATGGTTTATCACTGATTATTGATTTATAATGATATGGTCCTCAATCTATTGTTACTGTTGATTAATTATTAGATAAAATTAGTCCTGATGCTCTATTATTTTCATCCCATTTGAAGTAAAAACTGCCTAAATATTCCTGTTTAGGTATTATTGCTAATTTCTTATCTGCCTCTTTCTCGTATATCTTAAATTTATTTAGTTTATTTCTTATTTCATAGTATAATTCTTAATATTACTTTCCTTGTATTCCTTAATAAAGTTCGCATTATTAACTACAAAATGTGTCATTATTATTATTAACTTTATTTTAACATAATTTATAATTTAAGCATTCATTATTTTCACAAACATTTTAATGATGTATGTAATCAATTAATGACATTTTTTTTTAACATTATTAATTTTAACACTTAACATTCATATTTTTATAAATTTTTAATAATGCTCCGCTTATCCTATTCATTTTATATTTAGAATTTTTAAAATCATAAAAATTAACTTTGCATTATGGACAATTATTTTTTTGTTTAAACCAATTTTATATACATACATAACAAAATAATTTATAACATGAGCTACATTCGACTGGATCTTTGGAAATAAGTTAGCATATAAGACAAATAAATTAATCTATTATACTTTCAATATTTTAAAATAATTCAACATTATAATCACTTTCCATTATAATTTAATATAATATTATCTAGTTATTGACAATAAGTTTTTTATTTTTAATAAATTTAATAAAAATTAGTCATCCACTTAAATTCTAATAAGCTATAAATCATTTTTAATAATTTTCTAAATTATTAAAAGAAAATACAAAAATATTTGAAAATTATTTCATAAATAATTTGAAAATAAAATAAAAGTAAAATAAAGAAAAGAATATTTCATTTTTATAAATGAAAATAAAAAATTTATTTAACTTAGTTAGTATAAAAATAAATTTATTAAATAAGTATGAAATTATAAAAATTATTAAAAATATTGAATTTTATTATTGATTTCAATATAAAGAATAAAAAATATATAAATAATTATATTTTTTATACCATAATAAGATAGTTCAAAATATAAATAACTGAAGAGTTTAAAAATCTAAGAAATTGACAATTGATGAAAAAACCCTATATAAATTATCATTAGTATGAGTATATTTGATTAATAATTGGAGTGAAACTAAACTTTCATTACAATTATAATTAAGTATATGAGTATTAGCGAGATGAAATATAACTGGACCACAACTCTGAATTGAATAATAATTCATAAAATAAATATATAAATATTTATCATGCAATTCTTTTTAATTTTTATTAATTATTCTATTAATAAACATTAGTATTAAAATTATAATTTAATAAATTGTTCTTTAAATCTTCTTCATTGTTTTGATTTTTGTTTTTAACCTTTTACAAATCAAAATTGTTTAAACTTTTTACAATATCTTGGTTTTTATTTATTCTTAATTATTTAGTTTTGCTAAAGTTTTATGTTAAAGTCTATTTGTTTTCGTTGTTTGATTTATTATCTAAAACTAATTAAATTAATAAATTTACCATCAAATTA
>Ga0315908_10004242_pt1 | contig 10339 bp, 10 predicted proteins | sample LakEriMetagenome_12_FD_203520 | JGI IMG/M metagenome (GOLD analysis project Ga0315908, IMG submission 203520) | Freshwater fungal communities from buoy surface, Lake Erie, Ohio, United States - Buoy 4 MA124 | ecosystem: Environmental > Aquatic > Freshwater > Lake > Lake biofilm | place: USA...
TCAAAAAATTCTACAAAAAAAGTTAAAGAAGGATTTAGTTATGATTCAGGAACCAATACTGAGTGGGAAACAGTTGAAAGCTTAAGGGATTTAATTAAAGAACACGTAGATGAGTCTTTCTCAATTGACTAAATTAAATAGAAAAATATTAATCTCTGGCGCTTCCGGAATGTTAGGAAACGCTTTATTAAACGTATTTGCCTCTTTGGGCGATAGTGAAATTTATTATATTTCACATTCCAAAAAAATTCTTGATCAATCGGCACATTTATTGACCATTGATCAACTTTCAAACCATTATTTTTTCGCTTTTTATCATTGCGCTGCAGAGGTTAATGTAAATCTTTGTGAAATTGATTTTGAACATGCAAAAAGGGCAAATGCTGAATATTCAAAGGATCTTTTTAGAAAAGTAAGTGCGCGACATAATTTTTATATCTCAACAGATTCTGTTTACAAAGGTGATAAAGGGGATTACAAAGAGTCAGACCAAGCAAATCCAGTAAATAATTATGCTTTAAGTAAATTAATGGGGGAATTTGAGGTTTCGAAATCAACAAAAAATTTATATATTCTAAGAACTAATATTTTTGGAGCTAATTCAAAAAATAAGTCTTCATTATTTGAGTGGGCTAAGCGGGAATTAGAAGGTGGAAAATCAATAAATGGGTTTAAAAACATTTATTTTAATCCTTTGTCAGTTCAACATTTATCAATCATTCTTAAAACAATGCTTGAAATAGATATTCCTCACGGTGTGTATAACATAGGTTGTGACACATACTTTTCAAAGTATGATTTTTTAGTTAGAATTGCAGATTTCATTGGCGTCAAAAAAGATTTAGTAACACCATTAGATTATAAGGTCACTGATGGAATGGCGATAAGACCAATAAATACAACTATTAATTGTGAAAAAATTAAGCAATACTTGGTTGGTATTGATTTATCGATAGAACATAGTTTTGAATTATTACAAAAATAGTAAATCCATGAAAAAAATTAAAGTAGGCAATCGTTTTATAGGAAAAAATGATACACCTTATTTTATAGCTGACATTGGCGCTAATCATGACGGTAGCTTAGATAGGGCCTTTAAATTAATTGAGTTAGCTAAACAAGCAGGTGCAGATGCAGCTAAATTTCAAAATTTCAAAGCAGATCAAATTGTAAGTAAAGTTGGTTTTGAAAATTTAGGAGTTCAATTAGGACATCAAGCAAAATGGGAAAAAAGTGTTTTTGAAGTTTATGAAGACGCTAGTATTTCTCAGGACTGGACACCACTATTAAAAAAGAAATGTCTTGAAGTTGGTATTGATTATTTTACCAGTCCTTATGATTTGGACTCGGTCGATCATGTAGATCCTTATGTAGATTTGTATAAAATCGGGTCTGGTGATATTACTTGGTTAGAAATTATAGAATATATTGCTTCAAAAAAGAAACCTGTATTAATTGCGACAGGTGCTTCTGAAATGGCTGACGTAGTTAGATGCATGAATATAATCGAGGCATACACAGAAGATGTTGTATTAATGCAGTGTAATACTAATTATACATTAGACGACGATAAGTATAAACATGTTAATCTGAACGTTCTGAAAACATATTCTGCGAGATTTCCAAATGCAATTCTAGGTCTTTCAGACCATACAATTGGACATGCTACAGTTCTCGGAGCTATTGCTATGGGCGCTGTCTTCATTGAAAAACATTTTACTGATAGCAATAATAATGAAGGCCCTGACCATAAATTTGCGATGGATCCAAAGGCCTGGAGAGAAATGGTGGAGAATTCAAATATATTGTACCATTCATTGGGTGATGGTATAAAAACCATTGAAGAGAATGAATTAGAAGCAAAAGTTGTTCAACGGAGATCTCTACATGCTCAAAGGGATATTGCCATCGGCGAAGTCCTCACAAAGAATGATTTTGTATGTTTGAGACCTGCACCTGCTAATAGTTTTAATCCTTATGAGCTATCAAAATTGATTGGCAAGTCAATTATTAAACCTATAAAAAAAGGAGAATATTTCACAAATAATTACTTTTCATGCTAGTAGGTAAATATACATATCTGAGATCTGTGGAAACGTCAGATCTTGAAAAATTAAGAGATTGGAGAAATATTCCTGAATTTAGACTTAATTTCAGAGAACATCGTGAACTAAATTTGGATAATCAGAAAAATTGGTTTAACAGACTCATTACAAATGTAAATGATTACATGTTTGTTATTGTTGATGTTAATACTAATGAATTAATTGGGGCTTGTGGGTTGTTGTATACTAATTGGATAATTAGATCTGCGGATTTTTCTTTTTATATTGGGAAGGATAATTTGTACATTGATGAAAAATATTCAAAAGATGCAGCTAGTATATTAATTCGATACGGATTTTACGATTTGAATCTTAATAAAATTTGGATGGAACTCTATGAGTATGATAAAAAAAAGTTAGATTTTTTTCAAAATTCTTTCAACTTTCTAATTGATGGTAGGTTACGACAAAATGCTTTTGCTAATGGTAAGTATTGGGATTCATATATTATATCACTTTTAAGGTCAGATTTTATTTTCTAAACGATGACAAGTAAACTTATTCTTGGTACTGCTCAAATAGGAATGAATTATGGAATCAATAATAAAAGTGGTAAAATAAGTAAGGAAGAAGCATTTAATATATTAACCCTTGCGCACCAAAGTGGAATTCAATATTTAGACACCGCGCCTGTTTATGGTGATGCACAAAAAATTATTGGGGAATTTCACAAACTAAATCCAGAATTAGGGTTTAATATAATTTCAAAAATTCCTTCTGGTCATTCAATTGAAAAGATAGAACAATTAGTTGATGATTTTATATTAGAAATGAATATTAGTAGTATTGAAGTTCTACATTTTCATTCAATTCAAGATTATTTAAATGCTAATCCCAAAAGAATTAGAGATATAATTTTTAGTTTAAAAAAATCAAAAAAGGTTCATTCTTTTGGTGTCTCTATTTATGAAAATTCAGATATTGCCAATATTATTAATGACGATAATATCAATATTGTTCAGCTCCCCTTTAATCTTTTAGACAATATAAGTAAGAGAGGAGATATCATTAAACTTCTTAAATTTCACGGCAAGAAAATTCACTCTAGATCTGTTTTTTTGCAAGGCTTATTGTTAATGAGTTCTGCTAAAGCTCCAAATCTTGTTTTCAAACAATATCTTAATGAAATAGAAGAAATTTTGGGAGAAACTAAATATTCTGTAGAAGAAATAGCACTACAATATTGTTTAGCACAAGAAAATATTGATAATACTTTGATCGGTGTTGATTCTCTTGAACATTTAAAAATTAATTTAAGAAATTCTATAAAAAATATGAATTTTGAAGTTCTAAGCAAAATTAATCAAATTGATTTTAAATCTAGCAGTTTCTTAAACCCGTCTAATTGGAATAAATGAATGTTGTAGCAATAATTCAGGCAAGGACAAATTCAACTAGATTGCCAAATAAAGTGTTTTATAAATTAAAAGGAAAGTGTTTATTGGAACATGTGGTTTTGAGACTAAAGCCATCTAGAAAATTAAACAATATTGTTATTGCTTCAACTACAAATCCAAATGATGATAAAGTTGAACAACTTGCTAACTTAATGGGCATTGAGTGTTACCGGGGGTCTGAATTCAATGTTTTGGATAGATACTATCAAACTGCTATAAAGTATAATGCAGATATTATTGTTCGTATCACAGCTGACGATCCATTCAAGGATTACAGAATAGTAGATAACGCAATTGAAATTCTTGAAGATGGTCGTTATGATTTTGTTTGTAATAATAATCCTGCTTCATTCCCTGAAGGTTTAGATGTTGAGGTCATGACTTTTTCGGCATTAGAGGATTCTTATTTGAATGCCATATCAGATTTTCAGAAAGAACATGTTACTCAATACATTCATCAGAATAAATTGAAATTTAAATTATTCAATATTGAACTTGATAATAATCGGTCTGAAAACAGATGGACTATTGACACAATAGAAGATTTTAATTTTGCAAGTCAAGTTTATGAGAATCTATACAGTGAAAATCAAATATTTTTAACTGAACAAATATTTCAACTTATAGAAGATTATCCCGAACTCAAATTGATAAATTCAAGTATTCCAAAAAGTGAAATGTATAAAACAATTTAATTATGAAAAGAATTTCAGAGTTAGAAAAAAAGTATGTTATTGAAGCCTTAGATAATCAATTTGATACATCAAAAAATGGTTTTTTTACCAATAGGATGGAATCTAAGTTTTCCGAATTATTTGAATACGAATATTCAATTAGTCATGTAAATGGAACAGCAACTATGCATACTGCCTTGCATGCCCTCGGTATTGGCGAAGGTGATGAGGTGATTGTTCCGCCATTAACAATGGCAAGTACATCTTTATGCGTACTCCAGAACAACTCAATTCCTGTTTTTGCAGATGTAGATTTAGCAACTTTTAATATTGATCCAAAATCAATTCGAGAAAAAATTACGACTAAGACAAAAGCTATTATTACTGTTTCTCTTTATGGTTTGTCCCCTGAGTATGATGAAATCTTAAACATCTGTAAAGAATTTAATTTATTTTTAATTGAAGATAATGCAGAGTGTTTCTTGGGGTATTACAAAGGAAAGCTAGTTGGAACTTTCGGCGATTTTTCTAGTTTTAGTTTTCAAGCAAGTAAGCATATTACTTGTGGTGAGGGAGGAATGTTAACAACTAATAATTCTAGTTATGCTGATAAGGGTCGCAGATTTACTTCTCTTGGTTATGCCGGTGTCAGTGGTAAAAAGGGTAAAATTACTAAAAATGACATACAAGACCCCCAATACAACCGACATATTTCTGTTGGCTTTAATTACAGAATGTCTGAGGTACAATCCGCAGTAATTCTAGGACAGCTAGAGCGTATTAATGAGTTAGTTGAAATCAGAAAAAATGTTGGAAAATTATTTGATCAGTCTATTGAAGGTAGTCCAATTGTAACCAAACAATTTACACCTGACTATTGTGTTAATTCATATTGGGGATACAGTATGATTTTAAATACATCGAAACCGGAATTAGATTGGTATAGGTTTAGAGATTTATTTCAAAAAAATGGAGGAGATGGATTTTATGCAGCTTGGAAATTAACTTATCAAGAGGAATTGTTCACCAGAGAAATTCAAAGTATGAAAGGAGTATCTCAGGAATACAAAAATGGGTTATGTCCCAACGCGGAATTTCTACAAAAAAGAATTATTGCAATGAAAACTAATTATTGGGATATTGAAGAAGCAAAAAATCAGGCAGAAATACTGAAAGTAACACTAAATGAATTTAATAAATAGTAATTATTTTGTTAACAGTTTTTTCAGGTACTCATATTTTTTTGAAGATTAAATTTCATGATTTTTTTTCATGCAGTTATACATGTAAAGTTAATTTACTGTAATTAATCTCGTTAATTAAAACATTTAATCCATAATTTAAAAACTAAGAGATTTAAATGTTCATTTATTTTTTTTAGTCACAATTAATACATTATATAAAGATTTTATAAATTGGAATTTATTAACTTAATTAAAGAATCATTCAATTATATCTTTTTAAATGTAATTTTGAAAATACTTCAGGTAACCATGTTTATTGTGTTACCATTTTACCTAGTAAGTTCTCAGGTTTTATCAAATTTTTATGTTTGTCTAGCAGCTTTACAATTAATGGCTACAATATCTGGTTTTGGTATTGGGGAGGAAATCAACAACAAAAAGAGAGTAGAGTATTCTTTAGAGGATTTAAAAATAAAAATACATAATTCTTGGTTACGCAGTTATAGATTTACCTTATTAATTATTGTTTTAAATTTAATTTACGGAATTTACTTTGATATATGGAGAGAGATATTAATTTTTTCTATTATAGGAACTATAATATCGTATACCAAAAATTTAAGTTTAGCGTATCAAAAATTTGGAAACATAAAATTTACAACTCTTTGGGGAAATGGTTTTAGTACATTTGTTTATCTGTTATTAGTTGTCTTCTTGTTAGCAACCCAGAATGTATTTTTTTCGGGATTATGTACTCTATTAATTTCATTTTTTTCAATTATATTTTATATTTTTTCAATTCATGGAAAAATTGATGAGGAATCAATTTCTTTCAATAATTATGATTACTTGATAATATCATTTTTGGCCTGGTTGCTGAATTTGGGTTTTACATTTGTAATGAAATTTTATTCATCTCCACTGGAGATTAATAAATATGTAATTGCAATGCAGTTTTTGGGAGCTTTTACTTTTTTACCAACATCTCTTTTTCAAGCGATGAATTCACGATTAAATTCTACTGAAGATATCTCAGAAAATAAAATGCGGATTATTTCTTTTAATAGTTTGGTTTTTGTAATATTATTCACAATAATTGTGGGAAATCTTTTATTCAATAGAATAGATTTAAATTATTTTTCTGGATTTAATTTTGAAAATTTTCAATCTGCTTTTATTTGTGCTGGTTTGATTGCGATTGGAATGACAGGTTATTATAGTATTTTATTGGTAATTTATCAACGTGGTTGTTCAAATTCATTAAGAAATGTTGTACTACTAGTTGACACATTTTCATTCTTTTTTTCTGTTTATTTATTAAAAGAATTCAATATTACAGTTGTACTATTTTGCATGTCATTAAGTTATTTTTTTAAAGTTTTACTACTTAATTTTAAAAATAAAGTTAGTATAAGTTATTTCTGGGTTATTTCTTATATTTCAAGCTTTTTAATTTCTTTAAAATTGATAATGTGAAAAGAGTTCTTCATAAAGTGGAGATAATAAGTTTAACTATAGGCAATCAGGTCTTTTCTGATCACGAAATCATAGACCATGTACCAAATTCATTGTTCAATACAAAGTTTCATTTCGATTCGGTTTCAGATTTATTAGTTATTCTCTCAAGTAACGGTTTTTTAAATGGCATTTCACCATACAATAAAGAAATTTATATAAACTTTTTTGCCTTTAAAATCCCACTTGGTAGAATCTATACTGCGGCGTTAAAATTGATAGAATTGGGAAAAGCAAATGTTGTAAGTGTAAATGAATTATTTTTTCCTCATTTATCACAAGTAAATGTGGTTGTTTTCTCTACAAAATTTAGGATAGACATTGGAATTACCCGGAAAATAATATTCTTGAAATATAGTGTAAATAAATTATTTAGTTTTTTAAATTTTATATTTATTAATGATGATAGGACTAATGTCATTAATATATTAAAGGCTTGGGTAGAAGTTTCGTTGAGAATTCATGGAGTTGATAGATTTCAAAAAAGTAGGATACTAGTTTATCCCTTTCCTTATTCTTTTAGAAGACAAATTGAATTTATTAAGAAATTATGTCATTCTAAATATGAATTTCGCTTTGGTTTTGTAGACTATTCATTTAGTGATTTTTTCTATTTATTGATCAGAATGAAAATAGATGAATATCTTAAATTTGAAATAAATGGTGAATCTCGGAGTGCTTTTCTTTTGCTAAAAAAATATCCGAGTTTAAAAAATTTATTTACTGAAGATGACTATGTACCTGCTATATTTGCATTTAATAATTTATTGATTTCCAATGGCATAACAGTTGTGAATACCAGTCATGGTGTAAATCAACAAGTTCCTATGATTTCCTCTAGTATAATAGAGTATTTAACTGACAGTCAAAAAAATATATATAGTCTATATTCACATAATACAATTTTTAAAAAACAAAGTAATCATTCTTTAAAGCCAAAATATACGTTTAAAGATCATATTGATATCGCATATATTTTTATTCACGGTAATTTTAAAGAAAGTGGTATGGTTTATGAAGATATTTTACAAAATCGACTATTAAATCAGCTTGTTGATTTAAATATTGAAAATCTTTATATAAAATATCATCCGAATTCAAAATGTAAAAAAAATGAATATATTAAGTCTATAGATTACTCGAAAATGGAGGAACTTTTATTCGATAAAAAGTTAGTTTTTTTAACAATCAACAGCACTAGCTATTTTACATTTGGATACTTTGGTGTTTTTTGTTTTATAAACGATGATTTTTTTAATCCATGTGATATTTTTGGTACAGGTATTATTACTGTAAATATTAAAGAAATTAATACAATTTTGAGTTTTGAGAATCATTTAAATTGGACTAATGCTTTTAAAAGACAAATTAATTATATTGAAGGCAACATATAAACGTTGCAGATCATTATTGTTAGCAATATTTAAATTCCGCCTAATAAAATATGGTGCTGGATTTTATTTTGGTTACAATGTTTACATAAGAAAAAAAACAACAACACTTGGAAACAATGTATTTATTGGAGATAATTGTAGAATAAGTATTAATGATCTTTATATTGGTGATTTTACTATGCTAGCAAGTAATGTTGCTATTGTAGGTGATGATTACAACTATAAAAAAGTAGGTATTCCAATGGCTTTAAGTGGCAAAGAGTTTGGAGAATCAAATCAACGACCTGTTTATATTGGAAGGGATGTTTGGATTGGCCATGGTTCTGTAATTCTTTCAGGAGTAAGAATATTAGATGGGGCAATTGTGGCAGCAAATAGCGTAGTAACAAAGGATGTTGGTAAGGGAGAGATAGTTGGAGGCGTACCAGCTAAATTAATTAAGTATAGATTTGAAGATATTGAAACTTTAGAAAAACACTTAATTGAATCTATGAACAACAAGATTAATCTTTGGTATTATTGATAAAGAGTTCATTTTATAATTTTTATTTTACATTTACAATTTTCTCATATCTTTTTGGGATTAAACCTTTATATTTTTTATGGGCCTTCTACTCCTTTATAATTGTTTTAATTGAGTTGACTGACAATGAAAATAATTTTAAATTTAAATTTAGCTTTGTTAAATTTTCTATATTTTTATTTGTTCCTATTGCATTTTTAAATTTACGCTACGACTCGGATATAATTTTACAGATTGGTATTAATATTATTTCTTTCATTACTATGAGTGTAATGTCTCAAAATAAAAAAATTAATTTATTATTTATATTTCGTTGGAATTTATATTTTGCATTCATTTTTCTATTTGCGGCATTGTATTATGTTGGTTTTTCTGATTTTCCTTATACATTGCCCTTTGAAAATATTTTTATTGGATCTTCTTCGAATGGTGTTACAACGGTTGTATTAATATTAAATTTCGCATACCAAGTACTTTTGTTAAATCGAAATAAAAAAACTGATAATTTCGCATCACTTTTAACAATACTTATTTCACTTGCAGGATATGGAAGAGGTGCCATAATAGCATCAATAGTTCAATTCTTAGGTGGATTATTTATCAATACGAATAAGGTTGGGATATATAAAAAAATTAGTTTTTTTCTTTTTGTACTATCAATGATAATTTATAATTATGAAAGCATTGAAGAATTTGTGATTTCCAAGACAAAAATTGGTGGTGGAATCGAGGATTTGGAAAGGCAAAAAATTTTAAATGATTATACAAATATCTCTTTCATTGAAGCCCTTTTTGGAAGGACTTATGAGGATACTGTGATAGATAAATACAATAATGGAAATGCACATAATTCAATGATACGTATTCATCATTTATACGGAATATTTGGAGTAATTTACTTTCTTTATTGGTCATTTAGAATATTGATTTACAAAAATAATAGAGACAAGACTTTTAAAGCTATATTATTTTTGGGAAGTAGTTTTTTTCTCAGAATTTTTACTGAAATTTTATTTTTTGGAACAATTATGGATGTTATATTTTTCAGTCTAATTAATGATAAATTAAAAAATGATGATTAAAGTTTGTAAAAACTGTGTCATGGACGACACTGATAGTAAAATTCAATTTAATGAAGTTGGTATTTGTGATCACTGCACAACTTTTGAATATAAAATAAAGCCACTTTGGAATACTGATGAGAAAGGTCGTAAGGAACTACAGAGGTTAGTAAATAAAATTAAAGAAGAGGGTAAGGGTAAAGATTTTGATTGTTTAATAGGAATGAGTGGTGGCATTGATAGTTCCTTTTTGTTATATAAAATGGTTTCTGAATTTGGATTGCGACCTTTAGTTTTTCATGTCGATGCTGGCTGGAATTCTCAAATTGCAGTTAATAATATAGAGAAGTTGGTCGATGAATTAGGACTAGATTTATATACTGAGGTAATAAATTGGGAAGAAATGAAAGACCTTCAGCTCGCTTTTTTCAAATCTGGTGTGCCTCATATTGATGTTCCGCAGGATCATGCATTTTTTGCAACAAT
>Ga0315908_10004244_pt1 | contig 10337 bp, 3 predicted proteins | sample LakEriMetagenome_12_FD_203520 | JGI IMG/M metagenome (GOLD analysis project Ga0315908, IMG submission 203520) | Freshwater fungal communities from buoy surface, Lake Erie, Ohio, United States - Buoy 4 MA124 | ecosystem: Environmental > Aquatic > Freshwater > Lake > Lake biofilm | place: USA...
TTAGCTTAGACATCACTAATAGTTTATTTTACATCAGCTATCACTTATGATACATCATCAAAGCAGGTTTAGTCAAAACCAGTGTACTTTTCTCTTCCTGCCAAAAATTTACATTAGCTTGCAATTAACAAGCATAGTAAAACCAATATTTATTATTTCATTTTCTTTTCGTTTAAGATATTATTTATTAATCTATAATGTAATCCTTAATATTAATTCAAATGACGATGACGTAACAAAAATTCTATTGTACTTTATAATAAATATTATTATTATGAAATAAATATTATATTATATTATTTATATTAAAATATAAATTTATATTAAAATATAAATTTATATTATATTTTTTAGAAACCATAAAAATTATTTATTCAAATTTTTCTATGACTTAATTATTTTTTGTTAAATGTTTTAGCTCCTTATTTATCTTTAAATTCTTCTATTTCCTAAAATTGAAAAATAATGAATATACTTTTTTTGATAAATTTTAAAAATCGTAAGGTGTCATTATCTTTTCTGTTTCCTTTAACTTATCAGCTAAATAATAATATAATATTAATTTTTACCTGTGTCTAATAAATCATTAATATAATGTTTTTAATTTTCAATATTTTATTTTTAGAGGTTAGTATTATTGCTTCTATTAGTTTAAAATGATTTTTCTAAATTATTATCACTACTTTTATTGGCTAAAAAATTTGAATTTTAATTATTTGGTATATTTTCTAATTAGGATTATTCTTTCTCTTACAAAAAATCGTATAATTCAATAATATCGCATGCTTTTTTTTCAATAGTAGCTAAAATTTAAGTTATATTTGAAATATTAATATGTTCGCTTTTTAATTCTTCATCAGGAGCTTCGAAATTCTTACATCCTAGAATTTTAAAAAGTTCAGGAATTTAGTTCTAAAAATTTAAATAAATTATTAAGTTAAATTTATATTAAAATTATTAATAAAAAATAATTTTGTTAAAAATTATTAATTTTTATAAAAAAAAACAGTTTTATTTTTATTTTATTAAGTACAAATATTATAATTAAATAATATTTATTTTAAATTTAAGTACAGTTAAATGAGCTATTTCATCATTTATTTCTTGATTCTATTAGTTAATTGCTTTATTTTTGTACTAAGCTTCTCTAAGCTTGATTTTTAACTCATTGATTTCTTTTGAATTTTAATCTTCAATATCTTCTGCCTTATTTGATTGATATTTTTTCATTTACTATTAAATATCATGTAACTATTTCTATAACGATTCAATTTAATCATTTAAACTATTACTAGTTTCATATAACTCTTAATTAATTCTTTCTTGACATTAATAACTTTCAATGAATTATTCAACTGAGTCTACATTAGCTTCTATTTTAAGTTTTTCGAAAATCATTTAATATTTTTCAATTTCTAATTGAACTTGCTGTGTATCATTTGTAAAAGAAGTAGTTAGTTATTTATTTAATTTTTTCTATCCACTTACATCATTCAAGTTTTAACTGTTTTATAATTTACTATCTTTTAAACCACTATTATTTTCCAATAAGTTTTCATCAATTTAAAATTCGTCATTCATTTAAAAAGCTCTATTATACTATTCTTAAAATTATTTCATTTCTTTATCACTTTAATTTTTTATCTTTTTTAACTCATCCTAAATTAGATATATTTAAATTTATATTAATAATTAAAATAAATATAAACATTTAAAATTAATTTATAATTATAATTAAATAATATAAAATATAAAATAATAATATTAAATTGAATAAATATTAATAAAATTAAAAGCTATTTTACTTATGCTATTTTTTTTTCTTTCTCAACTTGTAAGGCCTCAAAAAGGTACCTTTTTAATTCTTCTTCTTTCAATTTAAGGTCTGTTTCTAATTTTTTAAAAACAGCATCGAAAATAACTCTTTCTCTTCTTGCTGCATTTACTTCTTCCTTTAATCTTTTAATTTCAGCGAGACTTTCATTATGTCTCATTCTGATTTTTTCCAATTTATATTCTAAAGTTTTAACTTTTTTCATCAAATTTGGAACTTCACTTGCATCACTGCTATTAAATAATTCTCTTTTTTCTGTCAATTGTTTCTAAGTTTCATCTATTTGTTATTATAATTCCTACATTCTTTTAGTTTCTATTTCTATTTTACGAGCATATTTGCTTCCTTCTTCTTATATTTTGTCCATTTATTAATTTTACATTGTTTCGTTTATTGAGCTAAATCTTTTTTCTGTTTTTATTTCATCTCTTAATATTGAGTTCTCTTTTTTCATCTTTTATACTTTTTACCATTAACTTGCAATACTTTCTTCTTCTTTTTTCTATTTTATAATAGAAACTGATTTCTAATTCTTGTTTTGTTGTTTGTTTAATTTTAACTATGATTCAGATTAATTCTGTTTCATTTTATGTTTAATTATTAATATTTATTAATATATATATTAAGAACTTTATATTTTCAATAAAACTCTTAATAAATTAAATTTAAATTAATTTTATTGTTATTAATAATCTTTAATGCCTTTAAAAGAAGAAATATGTAAAAAAATAGATTTAATTATTTTAAATAAAAATAATTATTAAAAATATTCTTAAAATATTTTCGATTAAATTGATTAATTAAATATTGTAAAAATATTGATAATTAAATTTAAATAAATACTTGAATAAGACAAAGAATAATATAACAATGAGTAAAAATTTTTATTAATAAAATTGATTAATGATTCACTGTAACTAAATAATAGTGAATAATTTATTGCATTAATAGAAAAATATGTAATTGATTTAATAGAAATAGAAATATAAATTGAAATTTAAAATCCTAATAATAATTAATATTTAAACATTATGTTTAAGTGGTAATTTTATAATATATAGTTAAATTAATACTTAATAAAAAATATTATTTGTATTAATATGATAAAAATTATTATTATTAAATATATTATAATTTAATGATAGTATTTAAGAATGGAGCGATTAATATAAAGAAAATGAAAAATTAGTTAAACTTTAATATTTGAATAAGAATATTAGTAAAATAAATATTGAAAATAAGATAAACCAATTTATTAACAATATGTAAGAAATATTTTCATATTATAAAAATGATAATAATGATGAGAAAATAATAGATTTAGTGGTTTAATTATATAAAGGATATAAAGTCATTTTTAATTAAGATCTTGTTGATTAAATAATTTCTAATATGATTGATTGTGAAGAAGTTCTTGAATAATCAATATTTCTGTGTGATTTTTTATAAGCTATTGAGGAGCCTACTAACAGAAATATGCTTAAAACCAAACAAGTTAATCTATTTTGTTAATTCTTAATATAAAAAATAAAGGAAAATTAGTATTTTACATGGTAATTTTATACTATAAATTATAAATATATATATTAATAAATAATCTATAATATTTTTTAATAAGAAATATTTTAAAAGCAGATTATAATTAAATCAATTAAAAAAATATTAACCAAATCAATGAATAATAGAACTAGAATTAGTAAATATAGTAATAATAGGTATAATAATAGTAATAATAAATCTAATAAGAAAATAATTTAGATTAAGTTTTATAAACAGAAGTATATGAAATGCAAGAATAAGATGAATAAAATAAAATAAATGATTTTAATTTTGATTAATAAGAATTTGAGGGATAATGGAATCCTAAAAAGGACGATTTGAGTAACTAATAAAATTTTGATTTTGGATTTAATGAATTTAATACCAACAACTAATAACAAAATAATTTTGATTTTTAATTTGACGACTTTAAATAAGACAATTAAGGATTAAATTAAAATAATAATTTTTAACAAGATTTTAATTAATTAAAATCAAATGAAGAAAATAATGATAATGGTTTTGATTTCAATTTTTAAAATGAAATATAAAATAATGCAAATGATGTTAGCAATTATTAATATGATTAAGTTGAAGATAATATTAATTAATAAAAAGAATTTAAATTAAGTTCAGTTGCAAATAACTAATTTGTTTAATAATTTTGTAGTGATAATAATTAATTTGAACAATAAGTATCTTAATTTGATTTTATTTAAAGGACTAATCAAAGTTAAATATTTAATTTTAATAATTATGTTAATAATCAATTTGATGATTTTAACACAAATGAGTAATCTAATCAAAATCAATAGGATTTTTAATTATAAAATAATTAATAGATATAATAAGTAAATTAACAATCGCAGGAAAATATAGAAAAATAAAATGAAAATAAAATAAATTTAGTAAATTATTAACCAATTTAAATTGATATGATAATTAAAGAAAATTAAGAAGAATCTGAACATACATAATAAAATTAGAGTTACTATTAAAATTAATCATAATATATTGATGAAAATGAAAAAGGTCAAAAAATTAATAACTAAAATGATTAAAATAAAGTTATTTTAAATATTTAAGAACCCATAATTAATAATTCAACAATTAACTAAGATTAAAATATGAATTCAAAAAATATTTAATCTTTTTAAAGCATTAATAACTAATAAAATATACATAAATAAAATTAAAAAAGAGTATTAAGCAAAGATTTTTAAAATAATTCTTAAATTATAACAAATTAATCATTGGATTATAATATTTAATCAATAAAAAAACCGAATGATTTTAATTAAAACTTTCAGCAACAAGAATTAAATCAATCATTTTAAAGTATTTAAAATAATGAAAATCCAATTTAAATACAAAAATAATTTACTTTTAGTGAATAAAATTAAATAAATGGTATATAAGACTAAAAAACAAATATTTAAAATCAAAACTTAGATAATTAATTTATTATTTAATCATATCCATAAAATAATTAATAATAATTTGAATAATTATATTAAAATTAATTTTTATTAAATTAATAATAAAAATAAGATTTACAATATGTTTAAAATTAAGAAAATATATTTCCTAAATAATAATAGCAAAATATTAACTAATAATAATAAAATTAGTATAATTATTAACAATAATAATAATAAACTAATTTGAAAGAATTATATGAATAATAATTTAAATTAAAAGAATAGGAATTACAATAATAGTTTATGAATTAATAATAATTATTTTAATTTGAATAATAAAAAATATTACTAAATTAATAATTATGTGAATAATAATAAAAAAAATAATAAGAATTAGTCGAATTTCATTTATAATAAATAGCCATAAAAGAAGAAAAAAATCAATAATTAGTTTAGTAATAATAGTAAATTATAAAATAACTTGAAGAAAAAATATAGATTATATAATAAGAACAAGACAATAAAAACAAACATTTTGAATAGACTGAACAATAATTAAAAGAAATAAAAGACTAAATATAAAAAGTAGAATTATTGAGCAGTTTAAACAATAATAATAAACCAAGATATGATCTAAACAATAGATCTTAATAATATAATAAAAACAAACAGAGCTATTTAAATTATAATTATGAGAAATAATTATTCTCTAATAATTCTTGGTTTATTAACAGTAACAGAAATAAATTAATGAATAGTCGATCATAATTCTCAAGAAATAATTAATCAATAAATGAAAAATACAATAAATATGAAAACAAATATTTAATTATTGAAAATCTTATATATTCTTCAGATAAAAATAATAAAAAATTTTTTAAAAAAACTACATTAAAAATAAAAGGAGTTCTTTTCGAGAAATAAGAAATTAAAGTTAATTTTCAATAAATAATTTCTTAATAAAATGAAACAAATTATGAAGTTTAGACTGAATTATATATTTATACTAATATAGTTGATTGAATACTTCTTTATTAATAAGAAATCGAAAAATAAATAATTAATTCAAATCAGGCTATTAATTAGGTTGAGTTAGAAGAAATCCAATAATACTAATAATATTTTTATTAAAATATTTACATAAATATTAGCAAAGAAAATGTTTCTAATTTTATTAATAATTATATTATATAAATTATTAGAAATAATTAATAGTTTAGAATGATTTTACCTTTAAATATTTTAAAGCTTCTAGAATATTAGTTTTTAGAATATTAATAATATAAAAACATATATTTAGAGTAAAAAATACTTGTTTAAAACTTGAAAATAAATTTAAATAATCTTCAAGAATTAATTCAATAAATTTTAGAAATACTAATTTTAACTCATAAAATAAAAAAATAATACATAATATATTGTTATTTATTTGGAGAATAATATATGATAAAAATATATCACATTTAGGAAGACATTATTAATATTAAAATCAAGTTTTAGCACCATAGAGAGATTGCAAATAATATATTACAATCTTTTATATATTACTTTTTATGATTTATATATTTTTATTGATATTTAATATTATAATTTCTACTTCAAATGATTTATTTAATGCTTGGATTTTTTCTTTTTATTACTAAACTTTAAAAAACTAATTCACTTAAATCAGAAATATCTTCTAAATCATTTTATAATACCTCAATATTTTTAATTTAATTTATTATAATCATATACTATTAATAAAAACTAACTGATTCTTAATTTTTTGTTTGATTATCTTGTATTTAAATAATTTGAAATTCATTAAAATAAATTTTAAGATTTAGATTAGATTAAATTTAATACTAAAGATTTATAAAATTAATTAAATCTCTTTTTACATTTTGAACTGAATATCCTTCATAAGACTTAAGTGTTTAATTTAAATAATCATAAATAAAAACAGCAGAAATAATTATCTAGTAATTAAGAAAATGATGAGGACATACAATATAATCTCTAAATATTAAAGAATGAGGATCAGTTTCATAGTTATCAATATATTCACTATTTTTCTATTAAAATACAATTCCATCATTATCTTACAAATTATAAAGAATTTTTAATATATCATTATTAAATTCATATTTATCTATCAACTTTATTGTTCTCTCTTAAAAACTCAAATCATTTCTTTACAAATAAAGTTGATCATTATTAAAAATATGAGTTTAGAGCCAGAAATATCAAAACTCATTCGAATTCTTTCTCTAGTCTTTATCTTTAAACAAAATAAGATCAATCACAAAATAAGTATTAGATGATTTTTCATAAATGCAATAATAAATAGATATTTTATTTTGCTATTATAACTCTATTTTTTATAAAAATCTATCATTATTTTAAATCAAATATTTTTTTAATTCTTTAGTGTTAAATCCATTATTTAAAAGACAATTAAATTAATCTGTTATTTATCCTTTTCTATTTATAACATAAGTTTGTTTGTTAAATGTTATCATTAAACATTCTACTCCTTTTGGAAGATTAAACACAAACCATTTTTATTCTTTTTAATGTTCCATTATGTTTTTATTTATTAGTTGAAATTCAATGTTTATTAATCTTTCGAAACGTGAAAAATACTTTTAAAAGTGTTTTAAGTTTCTTGGGGATTAATCATTAATTTGATTTGATATTTTTTTTTATTCTATTTCTTAAACTTCCATATTTTATATTAATACATTTTAAAATATGTTAATACTTTAATTTAATATTTCTAAATCGTTTTTCTCAATTAATCTATTTTTACTGTATTTTTCTAATCAATATTATTATTGAATTTATTTGTTAAATTCATTTCTTTTTTGAATTAGTAATAAGTATTCATCCTTATTTTATTGGTTTTTTAACATTTTTGTATTTTAATTATTGGCAATTCAATAATATAAGTAACAATATATAATTATATAATGAAATATAATTTACATATTAATATTATTTTTGAATATTAATCACTTTTTTTATTTAATTGGTTTGTTATTGCTAAGAGGCTGAATTAAATTTTATTCATTACAAGTTGTACAAATATCATTTTGATTTTCATTTAAAAATGAACATATTTTACATCTCCATTATTAATTTTAGTCAACTCCTCCTATTCTCACTCCTTGATTTCTACTCATTTAATTAAGTTGTTTTGGTTATTTTTAATAATTTTTTGATTTGGTTGATTTATCTTATTTAGCAATAGATTACTAAGTTGTTTTAATTAATTAAGTTGCTCCATTTTTGAGTCCTACAATTTTACCTTATTTTTACATTAAAAAATATAATAATAGTTTAAAGGAAATTAAAGATAAAATATTATTATGTAATAAAAATAAATATTAGAAATCTTTAAACAAAAAAAATCAATAAATGAAATATACAAAGGGAATATAAACTATATTGAAGACAGGCATACAAGTAGATATGATGATTTAAGAAAAAGATTTGGAATCAGTTATGGAATGGAGCCTTCTCATTATGTAAGAGTTTCAGGATTAATGGGGATAATTGGAGATATAAATAATGTTACCAATTTGGATTAGATTTATGTAGGATCAGATCAGGAAATATTAATAGCTTTATAATTTGAAAAAACAGATAAAAAGTAAGAAGATAAAAAGATAATAATTAATAATTGTTAAGGATCTTTAGGGAAAATTGAGTTAGAGTTAGATTTTAGATAGAAGTTCAGGGAATAAGCAGTTGAGAATTAATTTAGTTTGGATGAGAATCATTATTATTATAACTTGGTTTTATGTGGTTATAAGTCAGCATTTCTTAACAATGAAGTGGATATGAAAAATTTATCAGAAATGAAGATTTTAATCATGGATAATATTCCAAGGAAAAGTGAAATGGCAAGTTCATCAGCTTTGATTATCGCTATTTGTATTTCCACCTTATTGGCTAATTCTTTGGAAAAGAAAATTAATATCGAATAACTTATTGTCAATATTGAGAAATATGAAAAAATGATAAATGTTGATAATTATAAAGCTAACCAGGTCCGAAGAATATTTCATTTAAAAAGGGATTTTTTTATGTATGTAACTAAAACATAAAATGGAAATGAAGAATATTCGTACTTAGATGCGAATCTGTTTAATAAATACAGTATTTTATTTGCTGATAGTCTTACTCCAAAACCAGTTATCATGACAAGAGGTCAATATATTTAGAAAATAAAAGTAGAAGTAAGAATCGGATTAATTATTCTTTTAGTTCAATAAGGCTATGAAAAATTAGTGAGCAAAATAAAAACATTTAAAGATTTAATCTTGCTAAATGAATTGGAGATTAAAGATTTAAAACAACTTGTTAATGAAAATATAAAGGATGATTAATACTTAATAAAGGAATTGAAGGATAATTATGAATTGATTATTGAAATGAAATTGGAAGATTTATTAAGTGATATAAAGTACAGTAATGTTGTTATGAATGAAAATTAGACTTTGAATATTAAATAGTCAATGTTACATTTTGTTGAGTTATAAGAACAAACTTAGATGGTTAGAGATTTAATAATATAAAATGAAGAAAATGTGGAAGTTTTATTTGAATGTTTTAGAAATACTTTTAATAGTTGTATGAACAGGATTAATAATGGTTCTAAACAAATTGCTTAACTTAATTCTCTACTTAATTAACTTTAAGTCAATACTGTTTTTATGCCTTTTGAAGGATTTGGAGGATCTATTTTAGCTTTTCTTGATTCCAATAAAGTTCCTCTTGTTGTCAAGACTCTTATGAATGATTATTATAATAATAAAGGTATTTATATTTATTTTTTATTTTAGATTATAAGTTATTAGTCGGAGATGATCTTAATATGTATATTAATGAAACCAAGGCTCCTACTTAAAGTATTGTTATCTTAGATCCTTCTTCTGAAATTTGGTTTTGAAAATTTTATTTATTTTATATTTACAATTATTCATATTTTTAATAAATATCATTGTTAAATTAGTAAATAAAATTTAAAAATAAATTATCATATTATTATCAACTTTTGAAATCAAAAACTCCAATATATTATTAATCGATTTCCTAATTCAGCCTGATTTAAATATTTTCTAAGTATTAATTTTATTTTTAATCATTGATCTATTCATATAATAATAGCTATCCGTCTTTTCCGATAAAATACATAGTATTTTATTAAAAATCTAAATCTTAATCAAATTAATCTTTTATTTCAGAATCAATTTCAGTAATATATATATTTTTTATTTTACTTATATCTAAATTAGATGAAATTTTTTATAATAATTCTTGCTTTTTATCATCATTATTTATGTATACATATATTATTAATTTGCTCTTAATTTTTTTATCAACTTCTTTTCTAATTTTTAAAAACTATGTAAAATCTCCATAAAATAATATGTAATATTAATTTTTAAAATCTTATTTTATATTAATATTTTCCCCATTTTATAAGTTTCTCAGAATAAAACTATTTTATTGATTAAAATTATAATCAAATTATTAAAACTTTAATTGGTTCA
>Ga0315908_10004245_pt1 | contig 10336 bp, 8 predicted proteins | sample LakEriMetagenome_12_FD_203520 | JGI IMG/M metagenome (GOLD analysis project Ga0315908, IMG submission 203520) | Freshwater fungal communities from buoy surface, Lake Erie, Ohio, United States - Buoy 4 MA124 | ecosystem: Environmental > Aquatic > Freshwater > Lake > Lake biofilm | place: USA...
GCAGACCGCGCTTCCTTACCTGCCCGAACATCAGCTTGGCCGTCGGCCATGACCACAGATTACCGCCCAAAAGCGCAAAGAGGAACGGCGCATCTGCCAGAATGCCCCCCACATCACGGGCATGGGCTGCGCCGTCGCCGGGGGCCAGCGCCTCCCATGCGGCGATGTTGGCGGCTTGATCGGTCGTGCAAACCAAAGCCTCTCCATTCGGGCGCAGCACCGCCGTTGGGTGCGCCGTGTGGCAGTATTCCATCCCATGGGCCGCCAGATCCGGCCCAAGCGCCGCCCCAGCGGGCGAGGTCATGAACAAGACCCAGGTCGCCGCCATCACATCATGGGTAAAGCCCGGCGCGGTCGCCTGCTCAGTGCGCAGCGCGCCGCCAAAGCGGTTGTTGCGCTCCAAAACCAGCACGCGCCGACCCTTCTTGGCCAGCATCGCCGCCGCAACCAGCCCGTTGATCCCGGACCCGATGATGATGTGGTCAAAGGCCATGCTGCCCCATGCAGATGAAAGGTTTTCCAGGATGGGCGAGACCGCCCACCCTGCCCGTTCGCGTGACGCGCTGCGATCAGCCGCGCGGCACCAGCGCCAGCGCCCGAATCGGCGAACCGGTGCCGCTCTTGATCTTCAAGGGGGCGGCAATCAGGATCGCGCCCTTGGCAGGCAGCTTGTCCAGATTGGCCAGCGAGGCCAGACCATAGCAGTTGTGCTTGTGCAAAAGGTTGTGCGCCGGGAAGGGCGGCGTCATGCCACCGGCTTGACCCGCATCGGTGCCGATGCACTGGCTGCCCCAGCCGACAATGCCCTTGGACAAGAGATACTCGATCACCTCGGCGGTTGGGCCGGGGGTGTGCGGGCCGGTTTCATTGGCATTGAGGAACAGGTTTTCATCATGTGCCCGCTTGTCCCAGTCGGACCGCAGGACAACCCATTCGCCCGCCTTGATCGCGCCGTGCTTGGCCTCCCAAGCCTTCACATGGTCGATGGTCAGCAGGAAATCGGGGTTCTCGCCGCATTCCTTGGCGAAATCCAAGACATTGACCGGGGCCACAAGGCGCTGCACCGGCAAGGTGTCGGTGTAGCCGTCGGCATAGTCCTTGCCGGTGATCCAGTGATGGGGCGCGTCAAAGTGGGTGCCCGAATGCTCGCCCAGTTCCAGCCAGTTCCAAGCCCAGAACGGACCGTCTTTATCATATTCCGAGATGCGGTGGATCTTGATCGGCGGGGTGTCCTTGGCGAAATCTGGCGGCAGTTTCAGCAAGGGCGTCTCCGGCCCCAGCACGCCCGAGCAATCCACCACCTCAACCCCACCCGAAGCCAGCATGCCGGCAAGGCTGGCAAGCACATTTGCAGCAGTCATCGTCATCTCCCTATTGGTGGGGCGCATCTTCGCCCCTCACGATTCAGCCTAGACAGAATTGGATGCGTTTGCAAATATCCTCTCATCACGGGGGGATTGGAACTCCATGGCGGACAGATTTGACGCGGTGCTGATCGGTGCTGGCCACAATACGTTGGCCTGTGCGCTGCAGCTTGCCCGGAAGGGCTGGCGCGTGGGTCTGTTCGAAGCCGCACCTATGGCGGGCGGCGCGGTCAAAACCGGCGAATACACCCTGCCCAGCTTTCGTCATGACTGGGCCGCGATGAACCTGTCTCTGTTCGCAGGCAGCGCGTTTTTCAAGGAAAACGCCGCGGAACTCGCCCAGCATGGCGTGGAATTCGTGCCTGTAAACAAGCCCTTTGCCTCGGCCTTCCCGGATGGGCGTTGGTGCGGCGTGACCACTGACATGGCCGCCACCACAGCGCAGATCGCCAGTTTCTCACAGCGTGACGCCGAGACATGGGGCCAATTGCTCGCGGGCTTTGTGACCGAGACCCCGCATCTCTTTGGCCTTTTGGGCAGCCCGATGGGGTTTCGTGCGCTTGCATATTTTATGTTCAAAACACTGCGCGCCAAAGGGGTGACCGGCACGCTCGAGATGGCGCAGTTCCTGACCCGCTCGCCGCGCGACTGGCTGACCCGCACCTTCGAATCGCCTGAGGTGCAGGCGATGCTTGGGGCTTGGGGCATGCATCTGGATTTCGCGCCCGATATCTCGGGCGGGGCGCTTTTCCCCTATCTGGAAGGCATGGCAGGCCAAGCATTTGGCATGGCCATTGGCAAGGGCGGGGCCGATACCATTGTTCGCGCGCTTGTCGGCGCGATTGAGGCGCGTGGCGGGGTGGTTGAATGCAACGCGCCTGTTGCGCGCATTATGCATGACGGCCAGCGCGCCAGCGGGATCGAGCTGGCCGATGGCCGCAAGATCACCGCCACCCGCGCGGTGATTGCCGGGGTCGCGCCCTCGGCCCTGCCGCGCCTGACCGGGGGCATCACCCCGGCCTTTGACCGCGCCATGACCGGCTTTGTACATGCGCCCGGCACGATGATGATTCACCTTGCGCTGGACAGCCTGCCCGATTGGGCGGCGGGACCCGCGTTGCAATCCTTCGCCTATGTCCATCTCGCCCCCAGCCTTGACCAGATGGCGCGCACCTATGCCCAAGCCCGCGCCGGGCTGTTGCCCGATGAGCCCATCCTTGTGGTCGGCCAGCCCACCGTGTTCGACCCCAGCCGCGCGCCGCAGGGCAAGCATGTGCTTTGGGTTCAGGTCCGCATGGCCCCCGGCACCATTTTGGGCGATGCCAAGGGCGAGATTGCCGCGACCGATTGGGCAGAGGCGGCCGAGCCCTTTGCCCAGCGCGCGCTGCAGATCCTTGAACGTTATGCCCCGGGCACAGGTGCGAAAATCCTTGCCAGCCGCGTTGTTACCCCGAATGATCTCGAATCTGACAACCCCAATCTTGTCGGTGGCGATCAGGTCTGCGGCTCGCACCATCTGGCGCAGAACTTTCTGTTCCGTCCCGCGCGCGGCCATGCGGATGGATCAACCCCGCTGAAACAGCTGCACCTGACAGGCGCCGCTGTTTGGCCCGGGGCGGGCACAGGGGCGGGGTCTGGCACCATGCTGGCGGCCAAGCTGGCAGGCAAGTAACGAATAAAAAAGACAAAAAACGAAACTCAACCAACAGGAAGCACCATGAAACTCTCACGACGTTCCCTTCTGCAAATCTCAGCCGCCACGGTCGCGGCGGGGGCCTTTGGCCTGCCCGCCCGCGCCCAAGCGATTGAAGAACTGGTCATCGCCTATAACGTCAACCTGCCCTCTTGGGACCCGACTGTCGGCCCTTCGGCAGTGAACCCCACCATTCAGGGCATCTATCAGTCGGTTTTTGACCAATACATCCTGCAACAGCCCGACCTGAAACCCGCCCCCGGCCTGCTGACCGAATGGGGTTGGAACGATGACAAGACCCAGGTTTGGATGACCGTCCGCGAGGGCGTCACCTGGCATGACGGCAGCCCCTTCACCGCCGAAGATGTGGCGTGGAGCCTTGCACGCGTCGCCAACCCAGAAACCGGCTCGCCGATCCAGTTCGTCTGGGGCACGCTGGCCAACCACCGGGTTGAGGGCAACAAGGTCATCGCCGATGTTACCCAGTTCGACCCCACCATCTTCAAGTGGATGTATTTCCTGACCGGCTATGTCCTGCCCAAGGCCTATTACGAAAAGGTCGGCGCAGAGGGCTTTGAGGCCGCGCCCATCGGCACCGGCCCCTATATGGTTGAAAAGTTCGAGCGCAACGCTTTCGTGCGGCTGAAGGCCAACGAAAACTACTGGGGTGGTGCGCCCGAGTTCAAGACCGTGACGATCAAGTTCGTGACCGATGCCGCCGCCCGCGTGGCCGAAGTGGAATCGGGCAACTCGCATGTCACGCTGGAAGTGCCTTACGAGGAATATGACCGCCTGAAGGCCACCATGACCGGCGTGGCGGCACCGATCTCGGATATCGGGATGATCTTCCTGAACGACATCGACGTGATGCTTGACCCGAACGTGCGCAAGGCTGCGGCCCATGCCATCGACAAGCAGGCGATCATTGATCGGCTTCTGGGCGGCTATGGCGTAAAGATCGACACGCTGCAGACCGCAGAGTACGACGCCTATGACGCCTCGATCACCGTGCCTTATGACGAGGCCAAGGCGATTGAGCTTCTGGCCGCGTCGGGCTTTGGTCCGGACAATCCGGTGAAGTTCAAGATCCAGACCACCAAGGGCTTTAAGCCTAAGGATTACGAAATGGTCCAAGCCATCGTCGGGCTGTGGCGCAAGGTGGGGATCGAGGCCGAGATCGAGATCTACGAGATCGCCAAGCACTATGAGCTGCGCGGGGCGGACACTTTGGCACCGGCCGCCTTCTACAACTGGGGCAACTCGGTGGGCGACCCCACGACCTCGACCGGTTTTGCCATGTTCGGCCCCTCGCCCCACTCGGTTTGGGATGGCGAGGATCTGATCGGCATGATCGGCCCCTTGTGGGGTGAACAGGATGAGGCCAAGCGCATCGAAGGTTGGAAAGCGGTGGACCGTTTCGTGGCTGAGAACGCGCTGGTCATCCCCTTGCTGCAATATGTCCAGCCGGTCTTGGCCGCGCCGGGCGTGGTGGTGACCCCGCATGCTTCGGGCTCCTTGTTGCCGCATCTGATGAAGCGGGCGTAAGCCCAGACCCGTCGCCTTTGCGAAAAGGCCGGGGGGCTTTGCGCCCCCCGGACCCCCCGCAGGATATTTGGGCCGCATTGAAGGCCGCGTCAGGGTTCGCCTTGGCGGGGACCTTTGGCGGCGAACGCAGGCAAGTCACCCCAGATGCAGTTGTTCCGCGCCTTTCTGCTGCGCCTTGTGACCACGGCCATCACCCTGATCGGTGTGGCGGTGATTGTGTTTTTCGTCATTCGCATCGTGCCGGGCAATCCGATTGCCATGATGCTGCCGCCCGGGGCGACCGAAGCGGACATCGCGCGGTTGACCGAGCGCTATGGGTTGGACGCATCGATCCCCGAGCAGTTTCTGATCTGGTGTCAGGGGGTGCTGCAGGGGGATTTCGGCACGTCGATCACCACCAACCAGCCGGTGCTGAGCCTTGTTTTGGGACGTCTGCCGGCCACGCTGGAGTTGTCGATCATGGCCTTGGTCATGGCCGTCATTATGGGGGGCGCCTTGGCGCTGACCGGCACGCGCCAGCGCGGCACCAAGGTGGAGGCGGGCATAGACGTGGCTAATGGGATGGCGCTGTCGGTGCCGGATTTTCTGTGGGGCTTGGTGTTGATCCTGCTCTTTGGTGTCTTGTGGCCGGTGTTCCACATCTCGGGCCGGGTGACGCCCAGCCTTGAGTTGCCCTTCATCACCGATTTCTACTTATTCGAAAGCCTTCTGCGCCTGCGCTTTGATCTCTGGGCCGATATCGTCAGTCACATGTTCCTGCCCGCCCTTGCGCTCGCCATTCCGCTGGCGGCGATTATCGGCCAGCTTCTCAAGCAAAGCCTAAAGGAAACCATGCATCTGGATTATGTGACGCTGGCGCGCACCAAGGGGTATGGCGAGACCCATGTCATCACCCGCGAGGCGTTACCCAATGCCATTTTGCCGACGCTGACGCTGGTGGGGGTGCAGTTCACCTTTCTGATCGGGGGCACGGTGATTATCGAGCGGCTGTTTTCCTATGAGGGCTTGGGCAATATGGCGATTGATGCGGTGATCAACCGCGACCTGCCGCTGATCCAAGGGATCGTGATCTTGTTTGCCGTGATTTTTACGGCGGTGAACCTGATTGTCGATCTGTCCTATGCCCTGCTGAACCCGCGGTTGCGTCATGGCTGATGCACGCGCCCACATCCGCCGCCGCGCGGGATTGCGTCTGTGGCTTTCAGCCACATGGTTGGGGCTTTTGGTGCTGGGGGCCGTTTTGGCGCCGTGGATCGCGCCGCAGGATCCTTTGGCGCAAGACCTGTTTCTGGGCCGCTTGCCGCCGGTTTGGGTGCTTGGCACCGAGCCGGGTTATTACCTTGGCACCGACAGCCTTGGACGCGATGTGCTCAGCCGCATTCTGTATGGCGCGCGCGTCGCGCTGATCGTAGCCCTGGTGGCGGGCACCCTGACCTGTCTGATCGGCGCGACGCTTGGCCTACTGGCCGGGTTCCTCCGCGGCTGGGTTGATGTGGTGATCAGCCGCGCGATTGACATCTGGATGGCCTTTCCGCCGGTCCTGTTCTCGATCTTGTTGATCGCCGTCATGGGTCCGGGCCTGTGGTCGATCATCATCGCCATTGTCGTCATCGACTGGACGCGCTTTGCCCGTGTGGTGCGCGCCGAAGCCATGGCGCAAGGAGCCATGGATTACGTCGCCTCAGCGCAAGTGGCCGGGCGCAGGCGCCTCTCGACCATGGTCACCGAAATCCTGCCGAATGTGCTGCCGACCATTGTGGTCTTGTTGACGCTGGAAATGGGCATCGCGGTGATCGTAGAGGCCATCTTGTCTTTCGTGAACTTGTCCATCTCGACCGATGACCCAACTTGGGGCGGTATGATTGCCGAAGGCCGCACCTCGATTCATCAAGCCTGGTGGGTGCTGATTTTCCCGCTCGTCACGCTGTTCCTGACGGTGCTGTCGTTTTCCCAACTTGGCGAAGGGTTGAAGGACCGTTTCGATCCGGTGCTGAGATGAGCTATGTGGTGATCAAGGGCCTGTCGGCCCGGCTGAAAGGCACCACCTTTCCCATTCTGCGCAATGTTTCGCTGACCGTGGGCGCGGGCGAGGTCCATGGGCTCGTCGGTGAAAGCGGGGCTGGAAAGTCGATGATCGGCAAGGCGGTCTTGGGCATCTTGCCAAGCTCGATCGAAATCACCCACGGCGCGATTGAACTTGATGGCGTGGACCTTCTTTCCCTCCCCCCCGCAGAGCGCCGCCGCCGGATCGGCGCCACCGCCGCACTGATCCCGCAAGACCCGCTGACCGCGCTGAACCCCTCGCGCCGGATCGGGCCGCAGATCACCAATCGACTTGTAGACATCCTGCGCTGGCCGCGCACCGAGGCCGAAGCGCGAGCGCGCGCGTTGTTGGCTGAGGTGCAAATCCCTGACCCAGAACGCGTGATGCGCGCCTATCCGCATGAACTGTCAGGCGGCATGCGTCAGCGCATCCTGATCGCCTCGGCCTTTGCCGCCGAGCCCAAGCTGATCGTCGCGGATGAGCCGACCACCGCGCTGGATGTGACGGTGCAAAAGCAGATCCTGAAGCTGATCGCCGATTTGCAGGCCCGCCATGGCACGGCGCTGTTGTTTGTCACCCATGATCTGGGGGTGGTCTCCAAGGTTTGCCAGTCGCTCTCGGTTCTCTATGGCGGGATGGTGGTGGAAAGCACCAAGGTTCGCGATTTCTTCCGCGAACCGGCGCACGCGTATTCCCGCGCGCTTCTCGCCGCCACGCCGAAATACACCGACCCAGATGCCAGCCTTACCCCGGTGCCCGAGGCGGTGATCGCCGAAGTGCAGGCCGAAGTGGCCGCCCATGACCGGAGCCACCGCCATGGCTGACCTTTATCAGATCGAAAACCTGCATCTGTCGCTGCCCGACATGACGCGCAAGCCCCTGTTGGGACCCGCACCCCGGCTTGAAATCCTGAAGGGGCTAAGCTTCACCCTGCCCAAGGGCGAGATTTTGGGCATTGTCGGCGGCTCAGGCTCGGGCAAGTCAACGCTTGGCCGCGCCATGGTTCGGCTTTTGGAGCCGACGGGCGGGCATGTGCGCTTTGACGGCCAAGACATCACCCATCTGGATGAGGCGAGCTTGCGCCCCCTGCGCCGCCGCTTTCAGATGATCTTTCAAGACCCGATGAGCAGCCTCAATCCGCGCCACCGCGTTGGACAGATCATCGCCGCCCCGCTCAGCCTGCATGGCTTTGACGGGGTTGAGGGGAAGATGCTGGATGCGCTGGATCATGTCGGTCTGCCGCGCCATTTCGCGGCCCGCTTCCCGCATGAGCTGTCAGGCGGCCAGCGCCAGCGCGTCGGCATCGCCCGCGCCATCGCGCTGCGGCCTGATTTCATTCTGGCCGATGAGATTGTTTCCGGCTTGGACGTGTCCTCGCAAGCGCAGGTGCTGAACCTGTTGGAAAATCTCGTCAAGGAACTCGGTCTGACGCTCGCCTTCATCAGCCATGATCTAAGCGTGATTCGCCGCTTGTGCAGCCGTGTCTTGGTGCTTCATCGCGGTGAAATCGTCGAAAACGCCCCAACGGCAGAGGTGTTCAACGCCCCCAAGGCCGCCTACACGCGCGAGCTTTTGGACGCGATCCCGCTGCCCGACCCCGATCAGGTCTGGGCCTAAAGCAGGTCGCGCCGGAACCCGGCGTTCGGCCGCCTCACTGTGAACCGGCGATGTCACCGCAGGCAACCCACCGCCGCGCGGTCAGCCTGCGATAAAGGCCGATAACTCGTCCACCTTCAGCGCCACAAGTGCTGCGTCGCCCCCAAGGTCTGCCCGCGCCTCGACGTTCAGCCGCAGCAAGGGCTCGGTGTTTGACGCGCGAAGGTTGAACCGCCACGCCCCCATGTCAAAGCTGTGGCCGTCCAGATGGTCCACATCCTCGGCCTGCGCGCCATAGCTGTAGGCGATCTTGGCGATGATCTTTTTCGTATCCGCCACTTTGAAATTCACCTCGCCCGACGACGGATAGGCCGCCCGCCGCGCCGCCAAAAGCTGCGACAGGCTTTGCCCGGTCCGCCCCATCAATTCGGCGACCAAAAGCCATGGGATCATGCCAGAATCGCAGCACATAAAATCGCGGAAATAGTGATGCGCCGACATCTCGCCGCCATAGACCGCGCCATGCGCGCGCATCGCGGCCTTCAGATAGGCATGGCCCGTCGGCGCCATCACCGCCCGCCCCCCAGCCCGCGCCACCACGTCCTGAGTGTTCCAGATCACCCTTGGGTCATGCACAATGGACGCCCCCGGCTCTTTGGCCAGAAACACCTCGGCCAAAAGGCCCACGACATATTCCCCCGCCGCAAAGGCTCCGGTTTCGTCAAAGAGAAAACAGCGGTCGAAATCGCCGTCCCAAGCCACCCCCAAATCGGCCCCCTGGGCGCGCACGGCCTCGGCCGTCACCGGTTGGTTTTCGGGCAAAAGCGGGTTTGGGATGCCATTAGGGAAACGGCCATCCGGCGCGTGGTGCAGCCGGATAAACTCCAAAGGCGCGCCCGCCGCCGCCAATGCAGCCGCCAAGGCGTCAAATGTCGGCCCCGCCGCCCCGTTGCCCGCGTTCACCACCACGCGCAACGGCCGCAGTGCCGTCACGTCGACAAAGGACATCACCCGCGCCACATACTCGGCCCGCGTGTCCACAGGGGTCAGAACACCCTGCCCCACCGCGCGGAACGCACCCGCCTCAGCCCGCGCCCGCACGGCGGCGAAAACCGGTGCCGACAACGGCTTTGCCCCCGGTCCGACCAGCTTCATCCCGTTGTAATCCATCGGATTGTGGCTGGCCGTCACCTCGATGCCCGCATCCGCGCCCAGATGGTCGGTGGCAAAATACATCTCCTCCGTGCCGCACAGGCCCAGAAACAGCACCTCCGCCCCGGCCGCCCTCAGCCCCTCCGCCGCCGCCGCCGCCAATTCCTCGGACGAGGCGCGCGGATCATGGCCCAAGACCACCCGGCGCGCGCCCAATTCCTCGGCAAAGGCCCGCGCGATGGTGCGCACGATATCGGGGGTCAACTCATCACCCAGCCGCCCCCGTATGTCATAGGCCTTGAAACACTGCATCCCACATCCCCGGTGCCTTGAACTGAAGGTCATCTAGTCGCGGGATCAAAGGCTTTGCAAGCCCGCCCCCGCAGCCTATAAGGCAGCCATCCGAGACGGAGAGCCCCATGCGCACGGCCGAGATCACCCGCAAGACCCATGAAACCGCGATTGAGGTCGCGGTGAACCTCGATGGCACCGGCCAGTCCGCCTGCCAGACGGGCGTGGGCTTTTTCGACCATATGCTTGACCAACTCGCCCGCCATTCGCTGATCGACATCACGCTGAAGGCCAAGGGCGATCTGCACATCGACGACCACCACACGGTGGAAGATTGCGGCATTGCCCTTGGCCAAGCCTTGGCCCGCGCGCTGGGTGACAAAAAGGGCATCCGCCGCTATGGCCACTTTCGTCTCGCGATGGACGACACGCAAGTCGCCTGCGCGCTGGATCTGTCCGCGCGGCCCTTTTTGGTTTGGAACCTGCCCTTCCCCACCCCCAAGATCGGCACCTTCGACACCGAACTTGTGCGCGAGTTTTTCCAAGCCCTCGCCACCCATGGCGGTATCACGCTCCATGTTGATCTGATCCACGGCGTCAACAGCCACCACATCGCGGAGGCCGCTTTCAAAGCGGTAGCCCGGTCGCTGC
>Ga0315908_10004246_pt1 | contig 10335 bp, 5 predicted proteins | sample LakEriMetagenome_12_FD_203520 | JGI IMG/M metagenome (GOLD analysis project Ga0315908, IMG submission 203520) | Freshwater fungal communities from buoy surface, Lake Erie, Ohio, United States - Buoy 4 MA124 | ecosystem: Environmental > Aquatic > Freshwater > Lake > Lake biofilm | place: USA...
TATTTTTATATATACATTATTTTCTACTATTATTTATTTTTTTTATTATTTTATTACTAATTAAATATTAGTCTCTTAATAGTTTTCAGCATATTATTTTTATTGGATCATAACAAGATTAATATGTTCCGTTTGATTCTGTTCAAGTTTAATATTATGAAAATGAAATTAAAAATATTAATTTAGGTCTATTTTATAAGTAAACGGCTGACAATATATTTAAAAATTTATAAAAAAATAGTCTAGTAATAAAAATAGATATTGATTTTTTAATTCAAGAAAAGTAAGTTACTTTTAATTAATTATAATAGAAATTTTGATTCGTTCATAGGAAGAACTGCCCATTTACAATTAATATAAAATGAATACTACATTAATCAAATAATGAGTTGCTTTTCTTATTTATTTGAATGAGTTTTTTATAAAAATATATAATTATTTTAATCAATAATTAATAATAATTAAATTATTAGATAATATAACATTAATATTTTATACACAAATTTAATTGAAAATAATAATAATCATATACTAGAATTACTAAATTTTTGATTATCATTTTATTAATTATTATTTATATTATCTTATTAAAATTAATTTTCTTATAAACAACATAATGTTGATTTTATTTATTTAATTATATTTTTTTTTATCTATATTTACATAATTTGATTAGCTATTTAAATATCATATTTAGATTCTTTTCCTTATAAATTAATTTTGTCTTAAACTAAAATTAAGGACCCAAATTTGCTATAATTATCTTTGAGAATTAAATTATCTTTTATCATTTATAATTAACAATGAACTCAACTAACACTCATTTCTGATAAAATTAAATCGTTTCCTATTCCTCTTCCCTTTTTATATTATTAATTATTATAAATTTACAATAGATATTTTATCATTTTCTGTCTCCACTACACTAAACTAAATATTCTGTTCATAAATTATTTTAAATATTAAATGCTTTTTGTTATTGATCCTTAATAATTCAACAAAATCTACATTTTTTTTAAAAGATAATTCGTCTATGCTTTTGCATATTTCACATTAAAAATTTGTATTTTCTATTATTTAAGCTTTTTAAGAATCTCTTATTATTAGTTTACTTTTAACCCAAAAATTAAAACAATTTTTATGAACATATTTTATTGATCCTTGACATTTACAAGGCTAAATTAATTAATTTAATTCATTTTGATATGATTCTAAACAAATTCTACAACATTTGCTTTAACTTGATCCTGAATAATTTTCATCATTATTTTTTAATAATTTATTATTTATTTCGTCGAAATTTTATTTTCTCTAATTTATCTCTAATATTTTTATAAATACTTTTCCTAATTTTATAATATCATTCTTAAAAACTTATTTTTTTTGCTTATGTTGCTTAGAAAGAACAAACCATATATTTTCTTGATTATTAAGACTTTTATAAATATTATTATTTTATTATTTAAATATTTAATATGGCATTATACTAAAGTTACTATTATTAGCATTTATTATTATTAATTTCTAAAATAATTTATTGACAAATTTTTCTTTATTATTGAGTTTTTTGAACAATATTTATTGATTATTTCTGACTAATTCTCCACTTTCTTATATTCTAATTTTTTATCTTGATATTTCTTCACAATCAAAATCAAATAAATTTTAAGACTATTTTGAGTTGCAAATTATATATATAATTAAACTTTATTTATTTATTATATTAAATACCTATCTGAATTGTTATTTACTTGATTTTCTCCTTCATTTTAATGAATTTAATTTTTTTAAAAACAATTTCCCATTTATATAATAATTATTTTTAAATTATCTATCAGTATTTAATATATTTTAATATAAAAAATATTATATATATTAAAATATAAATAATATAGAATATTTGTGATTTTAATATAAAAAATACATAAATAGATTAATTTATATAAAAGGATTTAATAATAGACGATTAATTAATATCTTTTATCAATCTGCAATATATTTAATAAAAATAATTAAAATGGAATAATAAAAATTTAAGAAATTACCAGATAACCATTATGATGAAGACATTTAATAGGTTAGATAGCAAAAGATAAGTAGCATAAAAAATTAGAATCAGAATTAGACTTAATAAGATATATGTAAAAAAATAGATTTTTTAGGATGTTTTAACAAATTTAGTTCAAATAATCAACTTAATAGATAAGTTTAAGTAAATCAAATAAATCCAGAAAAAATATTATTAAGAACAAAATTAATAGATTGTGATTGGATTTATTTAGAATCAATTAGTCAATATAAAATTGAATATAAATAAAAAGCCTAAGAGTTGTTTGAAGTAATGGAAAACTATTTGAAAGGGGAAAATTAAGATATAGAGATTAAACTAAAATTAAGAAGAAATATTCAATGGTTTAAAAACTTTCAATTATTAGTAGAACTAGCAATTAGAGAAAATGAAAAAGTAGATATGAAAATAGAATCTTTTGGAAAATTATTAGACACTCTGAGCTTATCTATAAAGAAGAATCCAGAATAAGTGGAGAACAGTTTGATAGCAGAGATCATTAGATAGAATCTGAATTTAGTATATTATTTGACATTAATGAATGATACAGAATTCAAAAAAAATTAAATTAATGAGCTCAAATCAAGAATATAAAGTATTCAAGACTAATTCATAAATATCATTGAAACCCCTAAATCAATAATTTCTTTTGAAATAGATTTGGTGTAAAAGGGAGTAAACATTCTTCCAATCTAATCTGAAGCAGGTCAAAAGGCAGTAGAAGGATTAATTAATCTTAGTAAAGCCTTATTTGGAAATCCAGCAGACTTGTTCAATCAAGTAAAGTAAACTTGTAATGAATTTATTAATGATTAATTAAGCAATCAGTTAGGAAAATAGTTTGAAATCAGTTATAACTTAGACTTGTTCAGAAGATGTCTTATCTTAAAGAAACTACAATATGTGAAATGCAGACAAGATAAATATAAAATAATTGAAATAAAGAACTTTTTAAAAAAAATGGAAAAGGAAGTAATTGAGTAAGACATTTAAAAGAACTGGAGAATAGGTTACTAATGGGTGAAAATTTTAGGAGATTTATTTATGTATGATGTGATGGTGGTTAATGAAGAAGAAATAAATAAATTAAACAATGAAAATTCAAGTATGAAAGTGACAATAGAGTAAATGGTGAATTAAAAATGGCTAGTTTAAGTGAATAATAATGAGTATATAGTGAATCCTTCTTTGCCTGGAAATATTGAAGACTATACCATTGATTAGAATAATGATTACAAGAAGATGATTTACACGAAAAGGAATTCTTAAATTAGTGAGGAACTCTAGAACTTCCTTTATTATGGAGACTCTAATTTCCATGGAATTAAGTATTATCTCAAAATAGGACAATAGTAGTAGAATAGTTTATTTAATCTATTCAATATCGTTCCTTAAGTTTATGCAGGAGAATCTATCTTCGATCTTGATTTCACTAAACTTATTAATAATCCTATTTAAATTTTAGTTAAACTTATTAGCTCTGTTATTGACCATAATGTTAATTAAATCCTTATTGAAATATAAAATTCAGTCTAAAATATTATTACTACAACTGAGCAATATCAATAACTACTATAATCATCTATTTAAAATGAATTTGATGAAGTTAAATATGAAATTGAATAATATTATTAAAATCAATAATAAGATCCTTCAAATAATAATTAAAAGAAAAATGAAATGTTGTTATATTTTTAAGATTAAAGTAAAAAAAAATCAAGATTGTATTTCGAAATTTTTAATTAAAATTTTGAATAATATAAAATAATTTAAGATTCATTTATTAATTCATTTAAACTATTTTAAAAGTATATTTAAAGAATATAGACGTTTATTGATACTTTTATAAAGATAGAAACTATGATAGATGATTAATAAAATGAAAATAAAGATACTATTTAAAATATGGTTTAATAAGTTTAAGAAAATCTGTTAATATTAGAAAAAGAAAAAAAAATAATAGATGCAATTGATTAGATATAATCTTTATTTGATAAACAAAAAAGTTAATTGAATAAAATTTAAAACAACGAATAAATCTTTTACTAATAATTGTAAAAAGATATAAAACAAAAGAAACAAAAATCAGATTTAAAATTTGATGAATATTAAAAATAAATTGATGAATTTAAATGTATCAATAAAAATGATTAAGAATTATAAAAAAATTTAGAAGAAATGTTTAAATTTGGTAATTTCATAGATAAATTAGGACAAAGTATTTAATATGTGATTGATAATATTTCACCAATAATTTAAGATTAAAAAATAGATGGTTGGGAATAAATAATAAATAATTAATAAGAAAAAGTAATTTAAGCTTTAGAAAGAGTAAAAGAAATAAAAAATGAAATAATTTAGGAAATTTAAATAGGTTTTGAAAGTGTTTAAAAAAAAGTTTCAAATTAAGTTAAAAAATTTAGTGGTGAATTCATAAAGAAAGCTGAAAAATTAAGTTCTTTCGTAGATTAAGAAGTAAAAGACAAGTTTATGCAAATAGTAGGAGATAAATTAGGTAACCACAGCGGAAAAATACGAGAAAGAGCAATTATGACAATTTTGATGATAGTTGAACAAAATCAAACCTATCCAAAAATAATTTCGGACATAAAAACCAATCTGACCTAAATAAATGCTCAAGAAACTGATTAAAGTGTAAGACTTTTATTGGAAAATAAATAATTCATATAGGAAATGCAAAGCATTGTTAGAGGAAATTGGGATTCTTAGAAAGGAGTCATTTAAGAAAAAACCTAAGGATACCTTGATCGTCTTAACCAATTACAGAATATGATTATCAATGAAAAAGAAGAATAAGTCAGAGAATTACTAGTCATTAAATGTAAAAATATTCAAGATAATATTGATAAATAAATCAAGAATCTTAAAAGCACTGAAGACATTCTAGGAGTTGCTATTGTATTTCTTAATAACATAAATTAATAATTAAGTACTATAAGATAATCCTTAGTCAACATTGAAAAAGATGTTGGTGAAATAAAAAATGATGTGAAATATTTGATTGGAAAAAGTATCCCATAATTATTAGAAGAAAGGTACAAAAAGATAAATGATCCTATTTTAGTGAGCAAAATTAATATCAGTATTAAAGCAAGAAAAATCAGCGATAAATAAGAAGATTAAGTGTTCCTAAAATAACTAGTATAAGATTTTTTAAACAATAATGAGAAAAGCACTTTATTAATTTAAGGTTAATCAGGTTCAGGAAAATCAAGTTTCATGAAATATTTAGAGAGACTATTATTTAACATCTGGAGAAAAAGGAAATAGAAAATTAGTGAATAAATGGACAAGAATAATGAGAATGATATGGACCAATATGTTTATATTCCAATTTGGTGCTAACTACCTTCATTGCAATAGCCGTTGACAGATTTGGTTAGAGAAACACTAATTAAGGATTATGGGTTTGATGAAAACAGGATTAAACAATTAAAGGATCAATCAAAAACTATTTACAGAATAATTTTCATTTTAGATAGTTATGATGAAATCAAATAAGAGTATTAGTATAAAAATCTTTATGATTCTAATGATTTAGAAGAATGGGGACCTCCGCCTGCTAATGGTAAAAAGAATTTCCCAAAAGTAATCATCACTTGTAGATCAGAGTTTGTATCAAATTTTAAAGATTATAAAAACTGGTTCTATCCCACCATTACTGGTTATGAGGATGATGATGATGATAATGGCAAAGAAAATAAAGTCTATGATTAATAGAGTCATTTTGAGGAATGTATTATTTCCAAATTCAAAGATTAGAAGGTCGTCTATTTAAATACTATGTATTTAATTGAAATTAAACATCGGATTAATAGACATCTCAATCTTAATTTTAGTGATAAGCTTGAATACATTTTTAAAAAAATATATAAAACTTTCTTTGAATAAAATGAAAACAAGGAAATAAATGAATAGATTTAAGAAGATGATATATAATATAATTAAATTAACAATGATATTTAGATGTAAGATGATAATAAAATATAATTTGAAGAAGAAAATAACTTCTCAAATTTTATATATTTAGAAAAATAAATTCAAACACTTAAACCTTTAAAATATAACGATTCATTATTTTAAAAAATTTTAGATGAAGAAAGCTAATAAGGCGATAATTATTAAAAGAAAGATAAAGATGATAATTAATAAAAGAAAGATTAAACAATCAATATAAGTGACTTGAGTTAAAAGTTAAAAGAGGTGCTTTAATAAATTAATAGAGATATTAGCTTATGGGATCCTGAAAAATACAACAAACACATTAGTTCTTTAGAAGATTTCCTTCAAACCCCTTACATGATGAATGTAATTGTTACTATTTTACCCAAAATGATAGAAAGTAGTTATGATGAAAAATATTTTAAAGAAAAGTTCCTTTAATAATATTCAATTTAGCAATAGAAAGAGGCAGAATAGCATTGGAAAGCAATATACGATTATTTACTCTAATTTTAAAAGTCAATAGATAATAATTGCACAGAACTTAACTTGAAAAGTGAAGAATTATAAAAATAAAATTTTAGTAATAGAATAAGAAAATTTGTGTATAGCAGAATTAACAAATTAATAAAGAAAAAAAATAAAGAATTAAAAGGAAATGAAGGAAGAATAAAACAAAAAGACGTTAAGATGATTCTAGATGCCATTAATGAGACTTTTAAATAAAAACTAATAATAAAATATGATATTTACGAAATGTATGTTCAGGAATACTTTAAAAAGTAGATCGAAAAGTATCAATAAAGAACAAATTTAGGATACTAAACTAATAAAGAATCACTACATTATGACCTACTACATTTTAATTAGAATCTATCATTCCAAATGGTATAGAGGGGATTGGCTCGAGTGAATTACGAAAGCCATGGGAATCAGTTCAGGAATACTAATGAATGGGACTAGTTTTTCTTTTATAAGGATAATCAACAACTCAAAGACATTGTATTTGCCTCTCCAATTAATATTAGTGGTAAGAGTTACTTCTACACTCACAAATCAGTCTTGGAGTTCTTCTGCGCTTAATATATTTATTAACAATTCATGAATATTCCCACTCTTTATAATCTCATGTACATTTAGGAGTTTGTTAAGGAAGTCTTGTTCCAAGTTAAAGAAATCTAAAATACTCAGGCAAATGATTAATCAGATGATAATCATTAATAACATATAAATGATAATTTCTTAAAAAAAAAAGAAAAATTAGATATTAAAGATATTCATATTGACATATTTTAGCTTGTTAATAAAGATATATTTTAGTAAAATTATACCAATACAATTGCGAACAAGTTAGGTAATGTTAAATAAGGAAACATAAAACTTATTATTGTTGACATTATCAAGTTTATTAAATAACTCATAGCTTCTTAAATCAATGTTTAAATCTTCAGAAAAGATTAATCTGTATTTTAAGAATTCCTATAAAAAAAAATATAATATGATAAGAATTTCTAAAATATGTTATTTGCCACTATTGAATTAAGTAAAATTGATTAATATGTTAAAACCAGCATTATTAATGAAAATTCAAATAATAAAGATGAAAATCTTAATAAAGGCATTTCACATGTTTCTTCATTTGCTATTTCTTTACTTAATCAAGCCAAAATCAGTTTATCCTATAAAGATTTTATCGGAATTAATATTTAAAATGCTGTTTTATAAAATTCAGTTATAAGTAAAACTAATTTTGATGATTCTAATTTATAAGATATTAATATTATATCCTCATATTTCCAAGACATAAATTTAGAGGATAAAAATAAAAAAATTAATTCTAAAGGTATTATTACGATTCCTTTCAATATTATTAAATTCCCTTCTGATTTAAGTCTAAAATAATAATAATATCATAATTTATAAATATTAAGTAATGAATAATTAGATGATTAAAAAAATGAGAATAATTAAGAATAAGCAGAAAATATGGATTAAAAAGAATAATACAAAGAAAATGATAATGATTAAGAAGATTAAGAATAAGATAATAATGATGATAGATACATAATTGATCCAGAATATAAAGATGATTTAGACACATCTGATGAAGAAAAGGTTAAAGAATATGATGGAAATGTTGATTTCAATAAAATTGATGATAATGAAATGGAAAAAGAAAAAATAGATCCAACTATAGAACAAGTTATTAAAGAAGAAGAAAAAAATAAATAAAGAATTAATATGATATTAGATTTTGTGGAATTTTAAATCATATTTGGCTTCAATTAGTTTGATTTATATTACATCCCTATTAAAGACTTTAGAAAATAAGAAAAGACAGAAAAATATTTGTCTTTAAAACATTATTTTACAAACTATATTTAAAAAAATTATTCTTATTTTAAAGATGCTATATATATTTAATTCAATTTCTGTTAAGTATTTTTTATCGAAAAAAAATAATTGCTTTTGGTTTAATATTACAATAAATTTTATTATAGATATTTTAACTTTTTATTTGAAGTTTTTGAAGAAAAAGATATAAATAAAAGGTAAACATATATAATCTTTTATATCAATTAATAACATAATTTATTTATTCATTTTATAGAAGAGAAAAAGATGGACATTGGATAAATCTTGATTTAGTTTATGTTTTTGATGGAACATATGATGAGGATAATATCATTTAAAAATATTATTTTTCTGATAATTTAGATTTAATAGTCTGGCATACTGAACATAATATTTTTGTAAAAAGAATTAAAAAAATTGAATAAAAATAAGTTTAGTTAATAGATAATTAATAAGATGAAATTTTCTAATTTTAATATGAAGACTATAGAGATGAAAATGGTGATATAGAAACAGAAGCAGAATATTAAAGTGAATTATAGGAATATGATTGTAAAATAAGAGATTTATCTATTAAAAAAAATGAAAAAAATAATTCAGAAATTCTAATTACTATATATTATTAGAATAATAATATTCTAGTACTTAAATATTATCCTGAAAACTATTAAGATTATTATCATAATTAAAATAAAGATAATAATAATAAGGAATATTATTGTGATTATAAAGATGTAATTTCATTTAAAAAATTAATTTGCGATTGTGATGAATTTAAATAACATCATCAGTAAAATAAAGGAGTTATTAATTTATTTTTGTAAAAAGAAGAGATTATAACAGATCCTAAAATGTTAAGAAATTAAATTTATCAAAAAGATCTTAAATTTTAATATATTAGTAAAAATGCTGATTATTTATTATATTCATACTATATAGATGTTGAATTTGATGATTATTATGAAGAAAAATAAAAATATAATTAAATTTAAAAAAAACTTGATAAAGATGAAATGAAATAGAAAATAGAAGAAAAAGTTAAATAAATAGATGAAGATTTAAAAATTGATACAGAAATGAATAAAATAGAAATAAATAATTAAGATTTATACAAAAATATTTCCAATTAAAAATAAGAAAAATAATAAGATAAATAAAACATCAAATAATAATAATAAGATGATATAAAATAAACAGATGAAAACGATTATTTAGATACAGTTACAGATAATGAGCTAGATGATGATTATTTTGATAAATTAAATATAGATAATATATTAGATAATGAAGATAAAATAAAAAAAAAAGAGTTATAATAATAAAGAAATTAAAATATGAAAGCTAGGGAAGAAGAAAACATAAAAAAATGTTTAATATAAAATAGATAAACATACATTATAATAAAAGTGAACTTAAAATACATATATGATGAAGAAAACAAAAACTACTGTAAAGAATTATAAGTAGAGGATAGTGGAGCAATAGAATATTTTAGACTATTAGGAGTGTAAAGCAATATAGTAAGAATAAAAATGAGTCAAGATGAATAATATATAGCAGTCGAAAGTCAAGACTGCAATGTTTTTGTTGCAAAATGCGAATTCGGTAAGAATTGGAACAAAAAAATAGAACAAAAGTAAAACGAAGGATTAATATTGCATAAATTAAATAATAATTAAGATTCAATTACTAATTATATTTGTTTTAATGAAATAAATATTTCTAAGGAATAGGAAATATTTGATGAGCTTAATGCAATTCAAATCCACCTTCATCTATTAAGTGATAATAGCAAGAGCAGCAAAGAGAATGAAGATATTTTTAGTTACTTTTCAAGTTTCAACGTTACTAAGATAATAACGAAACAATTATAGGGAGTAAATGAGCATTAAGAGTCAATTAGTGGAGTGTTAATAAGTTAAGATAAAGAGTTTGTATATACTATAAAT
>Ga0315908_10004252_pt1 | contig 10328 bp, 4 predicted proteins | sample LakEriMetagenome_12_FD_203520 | JGI IMG/M metagenome (GOLD analysis project Ga0315908, IMG submission 203520) | Freshwater fungal communities from buoy surface, Lake Erie, Ohio, United States - Buoy 4 MA124 | ecosystem: Environmental > Aquatic > Freshwater > Lake > Lake biofilm | place: USA...
ATATTATGATGTTATGACAGTTATTATTTAAATAATGACTATTTTCAATTTGGTTTGCTTAGGATTTAACTCTATTAATATATTTTATTAAATTTTATCCTATAAAAAATAGTTAGTTAATGATTATAAATAAATAATCAATTAATATAATGATAACTCTTATTAAAAAGTTTTTTAATTTTAAGAAAACACAAAATAAAATTTTTAAATATTAACATAATTTATTTGTAAAAATAATAATATTAATATTAAAAAAACAAATGATTAATTATAATTAACTTAAAAAAATTAACAATTAATTAATCATAAATCATTAGATTAATAATAAAAAATTTTAATATCCTAAATTAAATTAATAAACTAAAATATAAATGAATAAAATTAATTTAATAATAATGAAATAAAAAATTTATAAGATTTAAAGTATAATTTTAATTAATTAATTTAAATAGATTTAAGTAAAAAACATATTAAAATATTCAATTATTGGAAAATTAATTTAAGGATTAAAATTATAATTATTTAGATAATAAAGACCAATAGAAAGACTCAATTATTTAAAAAAATAATATTTAGGAGGAATTTGAATTTGTAAAAGAAAAATTAGATATTAGATAATTATATATATTGAAATTAGAATTAGAAAGATTAAAATTGTTTTTATTAAATGATGATGAAAAAAGACTTTTAAAATATATTAATGTTGAAGAGTTTTTTAAAATGAAATTTATTGAAAAAGATTAAACTTAAATAGAAAAAGAATATTAAGAAGATTTATAGATTTATTTAAAAATTTTAAATAAAAATAATTTTAATTAAAGAGATGTAATTTTGATTAATTTAATTAATAATTGATTTACATATGATTTGTAAAAATTAATTGATGAAAAAAAAATAGTTAATCCTGATCCTAATAATAATTTAAGTTAAATAGATAATTAAAATATTTTCAATAATTAAAATAATGAAAATTAATATTTAAACATATAAGAAGATATAAATTTAAAATTTAAAAAATTGTTTATAGATTAGGATAGTTAAAAAAGAGCTAACACAAATGAAAATATTGTTTAGAAATAACTAACATATTTAAAAAACAACAATACAAGAAATAACATAGAAAGAAGGAAAAAAAATAATCAATTATGAAATAATTATATTATTAATAAAAATCAAATATAATATTAAATTATAATATATTTTGATATTTGAGCATATATAAAAAAAATAAAAATAAAATATGTAAATATATAAATTATGTAAATATAATTAAAAGACGATATTAATGAAGCAAGTTAAAAAAGTAAAAAAGAGGAATAATATAATAACTTAATAAAGTCTCCTTAATGGAGTGAACTTAACAAAGGTAGATTTTTATCAGCAATGCCATTATATTCATTCTTTATGTGAGTATCTTTATATCCTCTTAGTTTAGTAAAAACGAGGATGCAATCTTGTAACTTATATACTTCAACAACAGATTGCATTAGAAAAATAGTTTAAACAGAAGGCTTTTTTGCTTTATATAAAGGATTTAACCTTACTTTATTTAATACTATCCTTACTGCTCCTATATATATTTCGACTTTAGAAACCCAAAAATAAAACTTAGCATATTTACCTTAATATTAAGCAGATTTTCTTGCAGGAGTCTCTGCAACTTTTGTATCTTAAATCATAGCGACTCCAATAGATATAATAATACAGTTAAAACAAAGTAAAATGCACGAAAATATTGAAAAAAACATATTAAATATGATAAAAATAATAAAGAATAATCATGGATATATAGGTTTTTACAAAGGATATTGGCTAAATGTATTATAATTTGCACCAGGTTCAGGATCAATGTGGTTGATTCAAGGTTTAGTAAGCAGATAAATCCAGAGATAATTGCTAAATAATGGCTTCGATTTAGAGCAAAATAAGCAGAACAAAGCAATATTAATAAACGGTTTTGCAGGAGCAATAACAGGATGTTTCAATACAATAATTTTTACACCAATAGATGTAATCAGGACCAATTATTAATTGACTATTCTGGATAATAATAACTCTTCATTATTTAGTATAATTTCTAAGCTTTATAAAGAAGGATTACACTCATTTTTCAGAGGGTTAGTGCCAAGATTATGTTATTCTATCCCAGTTATGATTTAAATATTTGGAGGATATGAAGCTTTAAAATGGTTTAGTGTTAAATAAAAGCATTGATTATATATATAAATATATCTTTCAATTATATATATTTTTTAAAGTGTTTATTTATTTAATGTTTTTATTTATTCAATCATTTTTTTATTATTATAATTATATATAATAATATATATTATCATCATATTTATTATTAATTATTTACTAATGTTTATATAATTGATAATTTTAATCATTATGGCCTTGACATAAGATAATCAGTGATATATTTTTCATTTATTTCATTGTTTCTTACTACCATTCCTCTTTAAGCATTATTAATTTTAGTTTAAACTCCAGCATAGTTATTTTCTTCTGCCTCTTTAATTTATTGGCTTTCAATTTTTTTTTCTTTTGATATTCTTTAATCACTATCACAACAATTACCCATCTAAATAATATTTTTATTAAATAAATTGTATATCTTTATAATTTAAATTATTATATTTTATAGAATTTAAATTTAATATAAAATAATATATAATAAATATTGAGTAAACAGAAATGGAAAGTAATATAAATATAAAAATATGTAGAGGAATTGCAGGAAATAATAGAAAGGGAAAATAGACTAGAAGAAGAAGATATGGATGATGGATTTGGAGAAGGTAAATAAATTTATATTAAATTTAATAGAATTTAATGTGGATATGTTTGAAACTAAAATTAAATTCAGTAGACCTTAGTCAAGAATGGGGTAGTAACAAGTTTATGATTCTGATAGTAGTCAAGAAAAAGAAAAAAGGCATAATTAATCATAATAATAAATTAAAAAAAAACAATCTGTTGAAAAATAAAAGCCATAATAAGACACACTCATTACTTTAAAAATGAAAAAAGAAATGCAAAAATAATTATTAATTGGAAATAATAGATAAAACTCTTAGTAATTTTATGATAATAATAATAATAATATTATTAATAACAATTCTACAAATAATAATTCTAACATAAGTTAAATTTAATAATAAATTACAACTTCTAAATAAATTAATAAACTAAAACCATTAGAAGAAACAGGGGATTAATTTTCAATTTAAAAAATGAAATTGTTAGTTAAAAATAACAAAAACTTGTAAGTTTAATATGAAAAAGAAAAAGTTTTAAGAGAAAAATTAGAAAAATAAATTAAAGAATTAGAATTATAAACTTAAAAAGATTTAGAAATAAATAAAGATAAATAATAATAAATAAAGGATTATTAGTCTTAAAATTCATATAAAATGAATGAGACACAATTAAGCGAAATGAGTGGTTTTAGTAATAATTTGTAGTAAAAATAATTAGAAAAAAAGTAATAAGAAATGAGGTATAAAATTGAATAACTTAAAAGTGATTTAAATAAATGCTTAAGAATAATAAAATCAGAAATTGGAGAATAATATTGTGATATGAATGCAATTAATAGTCTAATTTTAGAAGAAAATTAATGGAAAGGAAGAGCTTAATAAATAGAAATATTAAAGGCCAAATTGAGTTAACAAAATAGTACAAGTAATTTACTATATTTATATAATTAAATAATAAAACATCATTGTAAAATAAAATAATAATTATTATTATTGCAATATAAGTAAAATTATAATTATGACAAATATTATTATTATTAAAAATTAAATTTAAGCCAATAATTAAAGTTTGAATTCTTATCATAGAGATTAAAATAAACAATAAAATTAATATAAACAAGAAAATATGAAATTAAATGCTGAAGTTTAATAACTATAAGAAAATGTTTAAACATTAACTAAAAATAACTAGGCCTTAAAAAGCAGATTGTAGATTTTAGAAAATAATTTAAAAGATAAATAATCTAATTTTGATAATGATAGATTATTGCTTATTGAAAAGAGCAATAATGATGATAAATATATAGAGCTTTTAAAGAAAGAATTAGATAAATTATAAAAACAATTTAATAATAACAATGTATAAACAAAAATTATTTATAAAAATATAGAAAATTAGAATATAAATAATAATAATAATGAAGACTAAATTTAAGAATTAAATTCATAAATTAAATAAATGTAAAAAAAAATCAAATAAAAAGATTAATAAATAAAAGAATTAGAATTGAATAAACAAGGTGAAGAAAAAACATCATAAGAATTAAAAAAAATATAACTTTTAGAAAATAAAATAAAAGCTTTAGAAAAAGAAAATGAGGACTAAGCAATATAAATTCATGGAAAATAAGATAAAGTATTTTTTTATTTATATTTTTATAGGAAACTTTGATGACTGTGAGAGAATTATCTTAAATGAATGCAAAATTAAGAATGAAAGTAGATTAATTACAGTCTGCTCTTGAAAATGTATGTAAATAAAAATAATGATTGAGTTGTTATTTATATATTAAAATTAGAATTAAATTATATTTAAATTAAATAGAAATAATATTTTAATTTTTAATTAAATTTCAATTTTTATAAACATAAATTATTATTCTAAAAATCTTTAATTGAAATTAATCTTTAATAATAAAATAATTTTTATTATACTTAAAAAAATTAATGTTTTTAAATAATTCAATTTTATATTAATTGACATATTTTTTTTATGATTAAAAAGACAAAATGTTATAAGTATTTATAATATTAATATTTTAAAGAATTTGCTAGAATTATATGATCATAAGATAAATAATCAAATATATTTTTTTTAATTAATTTTTAATTGTATTAAATAGAATAATTTTAAAATTTAAGAAAAAATAAAAAAATATTCAAACTATTTATTAAATTGGGATTAAACAGGAAATTAATATAATCATTTAGCTACTTATTGGTTCATTCATCTAATGGATAACAATTAAATATAAAGTTTATCTTTTGATAAATTTCTTAAAGTCATAAATAACTTTTAATTAACAGACGATCACTAAAAGTTGAAAATTCAAAATTTTTTTAATTAAAATTATTAAAGATGGTTATAATTAAACTAAAATAATTAGTAACCGTCTTAAGAATAGATTGTTGAAACTATTTTGAAAGCAGTAGCTGATACAATATTAACTAATCTTTTAATTTGTAAAGAATAATTAAGTCAAAACTTATTTAATGCTTTAGAATATTTTATTTCTAAATAATAAGAGTTTTCTGAAGAATGTTATATCTATTATGTTAAAAATTAATCATAAAATCAAATTAATTAAATTTAATTTGATTAAGCTTGTAAAGAATATTACTAATTTGCTAAACATTTTAAACTTATTGATTTTCCCAAAGAATAAAAATATTTTTTTTTACAATTAAAAAAATTTGTATATTAAAAATTTAAATCAATTATTTTAGATGTCTTTTGTGAAATTTCATAGAAATTTATATTTTCTTATAAAAAATTTAATAAAATTTTAATTAAAATTTATAAAAGTTCATTTATAATTTTTAAGCTGATTATTTTTAGAATTGATTGTATTACTTATTAAATATCTCAAAAATTTTTTTTATAAACTCTAATTATAAATTTAATTTTTTGCAATAAAAATATTACTTTATTCAAATTGAAATTAAATTAATAAAATAATTTTGATAAAAATCTAAAAATTAATAATAAAATTAAATTATTCAATAAAATTTCAAGCGTATAATAAATAATGTATTAAAATTTAAAGAAAATGATTTAATTTAAAATATCTCAATAAAAATATTGATGTTATAATATAAATAATTTTATTTATAAAAATATTATTATCATTCTTTATTTATTAACATAATTTCACTATCAGCATTATCTTACGATTTTTCAATTTTAAAGTAAAAATTAGCTATTATAGTAAAAATAACAGTAAATACTTAACTTACGATTATATTATAATATAAATGATAAAAACTTATTAGATAGTAATTCTAGTTATTTTCTTTTTAAGCAAGCATCAATATTTAAATCACTCCTTTTTCAGTCAAAAATAATGAAGTGAGAATAATTTGGATAAACATAAAAAAAATATTAGTATATTTTAGAATAACGTTGATTATTTTCTTCTTACTATCAGTTAATATAGTAATAAAGTTTATTATCAACTATATCACAACTAAAAAATCAATTAATAAATAAACCAATAATACTATTAATAAATTTTTATTTTGTTATTCATTTATAATTTAATTTTGATGTCTATATTCTCTTTCCTTAAATAAAAATGATATTTAAACAATATTCACAATAAAAGCAAAGGAAAAAAATAACATACTTATTTTCTAGTTAAAAGATAAAAACATTTAATTTATAATATTTATTATATTACAATTCCAATATAATTAAAAATTTATTTATAAGTTATGAAATAAATAATATCAACTTTTTATTTCAATTTTTACTGATTTTTTAATATCACTTAAATAATCTTAGTTATATATTTATTTAAATCTATCTGAAGTCATTTCATAAAATTCTTTATTGTGTCCACTCTTATAATATATAATAAATTATTACTGCAATTAATTTCGCCCATGGAGATTAATAAAATTTAACTGATGCTTTCTTTTACATATCTTTAAATAGTCCTGAAGAAAACTTAAATAGTAAAAATATTAATGACATTTTAAAAAATTTTATACCTTTTTAGTAATAAAATTAATCCAATTTATAGGAACTTTTAACCTCAAATTTTAATTAGAAACTAGAGTTAGTATAGATTTTTGGGGAGATAAAGACTTTATTTCTATAACATATTAATGTATATCCATAGGAGTATATTTAGGATTCATCTTAATTTCAAGATTAGAATTTCTTTAGAATTCAAAATCACTTTTAACATCTTTAATAAAAAGAAAAATGCTTTTATTTTAGTCCATTCTATCAATTCCATTTGCAAACATAAAAGTTTATCTGTCATCCATTAAAGGAGTATCTAAAACAAATTCAAAACATTTTTAACAAAGTCTCTGACCTTCTGGATTTAAATTTTTAACGTATTTTACCAGAGGCATGAATTCTCCCATCAATTAAACTTCATAAAATAAAGAAACTACATTCATTAAATGTGCGTTAACTTCTGATTGTAATTTTATTGAAACTGATTCAACTCCTTCATCAAATTTATAAAAAGTTTTAATGTTATCATAAGTTTCTCCATCTGTCCAATTATCACTATTTAGATATTCAATATTTTATTTGAGTTCTTCGCAATCTTTATCGATTACTTTTAACTTCGCAGCATTTTATTATAAATATTCTGATAAAAAATTTTAATCAGTTTATGATAATTAATTATTTTTAATTAATTAGTCTATATTTTCTAATAATTTTTATTTTAATAGTTATGCATTTTCCCATTAAGCTTATATATAATGTAATTTTATAATTTTATCAAACTCATTTTGAATTTATTTTATGTGCTATTATGAAACTTTATTTTTTTATTATTATAGTTCAAACTAAATAATGTCGTTTTTTAATTAAGTCTATTCCATATTTTGCTTATTTTATATTATTGAAGGATCATATGAATGCATTGAAACTACTTCATGATCATCATTTTGTTAGTTAGGCATTTATTACTTTTAAAAATTAAGTTTAACCTTAAGTTTTTTATTATAAATTTTAGGATTATTTTATAATGATTGATATTTCATTTTCGTTTTTTATAATTATTATATATTCTATAAGTTTTTTTCTATTTTTATATTATAAAAAAATTTATAAGAATAAATGAGAGCAAATTAAATTATTATATAGTTAAAATAAGATTTGGATATATTAATAAATTCAGATGAATAATAAAATAATGAGGAATTAAAAATAATTTAAAATTAAAAAGATATTTTTAATATTGATAATATTTTATAATTAGAAAAAAATTATGATGTTTAAATTTACTAATCACAATTTATTAAAGATATTGATATATTTTTAGATAATTAATAATTATTATATTAAAAATCAATATTAAATTGTTAAAAATATTAATAATTAAACCAAAAATTAATTGATAGTGAAAAAATATTAAATGAAATTTAATTTATTGATAAAGTAATAAGTAAAAAAACTCAATCATAATAAAATCATGGAAAATAATTAGAATTTAAACTTGAATAATTAGAAAAATTAATTTAGAATTGTTATTTAGATTAATACACTATGGATATTTTAACAAATTAGAAAGATAAGAAAATAGATAAATAATTTTATAATAGTTACTAAGGAATTAAAAAGTTAATGTAATAAACTATATATTAATAAATTTATAATATTAATAATTATTATTTTTTACGATAGAGAATTGAAATAATAATGTGAAATAGTTGATAAAGATTGCAATTTAGTAAAAAGTATAGATGAAAATATTTAATAAATATAAAATTTGGGAATTAATAAATTATACAATTATATGATAACTTTTATTTAAGATGATTCTGATAAAGAACAAAGAATCGCTATTTTAAGTGAAAATTAAGTTTTATTTTAATAGTATTATTAGAAATTAGTTTTTTATAAAAAGGATAATTTAAATATGAAAAATATAAGGAAATCTGAATTTTAATTAAAAATATTTGATTATTTATTATCTGTTGTTGAAAAAGAGTTTGGTTAAATTTAAATTTATTTTAAACAATTTAAAGAACTTAACTAAGAATTAATCAAATAAATTTATGAGTAATTCTTTATAAACTTTGAAATAATGTAGAATAGTATAAAATAAATAATTGAAATTTTTAAAATAAATTGTTAATTTATTGAATATAAAAACAATATTTAAATTTTGGTACTTAAACAATAAGAAGAAAAAGAACTAGATTTAAATACAAAATTGATCTTTGAAATTATCAAAAGTTTCAATAATAAAATTAATTATTCAATATAAAATTGGCTAAAAAAATTAAGATTGGAATATTAAAATCAAATATATTTTGATAAAATAACTATTTAATAAATAGATTGTTATGAAAAAATAACTTATTATTTATAAAACATTAATTTTATATAAAATGAAATAGAAAATAATTAAAAATATTAAGAAAATTTAGGTTAAAATTATAAATATGAAGAACTTTTAAAACCTTTAGAAGTAGTAAAAAAAATAAAACTGAAAAATGATAATTATGATTTAGAATCTTTGATTTTTGCGATCAATGTAAATCACCATATAAGATAATACTAAACAGAAATAAATAAATAATAGTATTAAGAATAAAATTAAGAAGATTTATTAGAAATGTTTAGAAAAAAAATGCTATCGAATACTTAATCTTTACTAAAATTGGATTAAATTCAGGTAAAAAATCAATTTAAAAACGCAAAAAAATATATTTAATTTAATAAAATTTATTTATAACAAGATATAAAAAATATTTGGAAAGATGTTTATTATTTGTTAGATTATTAATTTCAATAATAAGTTTTTTCGTTTTTAATTAATTAATTAAATCATTAACTAACTATTCTCTATCAAGATATGAAAAATGTAGTAAATAGTACATAAGTATCCGAAAAATATTATACAAAAGAAATCATTTAAAAGGCAGAAGCAAATGATATTGTTTACCCGAATGAAAGCATAGAAATAATAAATCCCCAACAAATAATTAAATAATTAAGTAAATGCTATTTAAACATTGACAGCTGATTTATTTATTATAAATATTTAATAACACATAAAAAATAAAAAAATAATTTTGATATTCAATAATAAATCATAAAATATTTAATCAAAAATCTAATTATTTGTAAACTTATTTAGATAGAATGAATTTGAGTATTTTTTGTGAATATATAATAATTTTATCTTAATCTTACTTTATTAATACAGACAATCTCCAAGTAATAGGGAAAATACCTGTCTATTATGTTAAAACAACAAAAGAACATTAAATAATGCTTGAAGCTAAAAGATGTACAGAAATCGTATAATTATACAAGTCAACAGTATCAGGATCTTCGTAAAGTATATCTAAAATTTTGAAGCTTGTTTCCTTTACAATTAGTTAGTATTCAATTGGAATTACAGATTCACTCATTTCTAGTTGTAATTATATTTTATCGGCTATTAATTCATCTCTGAAGTCAATCAGATAATCGAATTCGTTCAGTATTTTTTGTTCCATTCTTAAAAGCTCACTATTTTTGTAATTATGGTTACTATAAATATAAATAAATTCAGCTCCTTATTTGTTTGTTTCAAAAATTTTCAT
>Ga0315908_10004254_pt1 | contig 10325 bp, 17 predicted proteins | sample LakEriMetagenome_12_FD_203520 | JGI IMG/M metagenome (GOLD analysis project Ga0315908, IMG submission 203520) | Freshwater fungal communities from buoy surface, Lake Erie, Ohio, United States - Buoy 4 MA124 | ecosystem: Environmental > Aquatic > Freshwater > Lake > Lake biofilm | place: USA...
CCAGGACCACCAGCCGCCAGCACGCCAGCAGCTGCAGCGTCAGGTCCAGCGTGCACCAGGCGTGGTGACCGTAATATGGGATCTATCTCCAAGCCATCACCTGGTTGTGTTGACCCCATGTCCTGGGCACTGCTCCTGCTCCTCCTCATGGCACGCCCGCTGGATCTTGCAGGCAGCGCCGCCGTGGCCAGATTCCCACACACCTCTCCCTTTCCCAGCCAGCGGCTGACAGGCCTGCCCGCCCCTGCTGTGCGGCTTGTGCATGCTGCAGGGCGTCACCTACCTGGTGCTGGACGAGGCCGACCGCATGCTGGACCTGGGCTTCGAGCCCGCCATCCGGGCGCTGTGCTCGCCCATCCGCTCCGACCGCCAAACCTGCATGTTCAGGTGCGGCCCGGCCGGCGCATGCGCACTCTTGCATATGGCCTGGCAGCTCCTGGCAGGTCGTGGCAGCTCCTGAAAGGACACATCACCACATGTCTACAGGCAGGGCTGCCCCTGTGGCGCACACTGCGCTTGCTTTGAGCCCTGGCGCCCGCTTGCAGCTCCTCCGGCCGCCGTCATGGCATCCATGCCCGCTGCTGCCGTCGCCCTGCAGCGCCACCTGGCCGACAGATGTGCAGAAGCTGGCGAGCACCTTCCTGTCGGCGCCCACCAAGGTCGTCATTGGCAGCCAGGACCTGGCGGCCAGCCACAGCGTGACACAGGTCCGCCCCTGCGCAGCGCAGGCGCTTCCATGCGCCCCAGCACCCGTCCTGCCCTCCATGCGAACGCTTGCTCTACAGCTGCGCTGTGCTGCTTGGCCGCGCCCGCACCCAGGCCCACCCACACCCACACCCGCACCCGCACCCAGGCCCACCCACACCCGCGCTGCTGCCCTGTGGCGCCCCGCCCCCATGCACCTCGGCTCACCCACACCCTCTCCATGCTGGCCCGCAGGTGGTGGAGGTCATTGACCTGCAGGCGCGTGACGCGCGCCTGATGGAGCTGCTGGCCAAGTACCACAAGTCGCGCACCAACCGCATCATCATCTTCGTGCTGTACAAGAAAGAGGCGCCGCGCGTGGAGTCGCTGCTGCAGCGCAAGGTCAGGCGCCGTGCTGTGTGTTTGGTGGGGGGGGAGGGGGGAACTGCTGGGGCTGGCAGCCGTGTTGGGTGTGCCAGGCTGCACGCCTGCGTCACCCGTCGGCATGTGCCGCGCTTGTGCAAGGCCAGCAAGCGGCGGCCGCCTATGGCATGCCTGCACCACCTAACCTCCATGCTGGCTGCTGACTGCGCATGCGCTGCAGGGCTGGAAAGCGGCGGCCATCCACGGCGATGCCAGCCAGGCCGCCCGCACCGCGGCGGTGGACGCCTTCAAGGCCGGCACGGTGCCGCTGCTTATCGCCACCGACGTCGCAGCGCGCGGCCTGGACATCCCTGACGTGGAGGTGGGTGCTGGCGGGGCATGCGAGGGCCGGCTCCTCCTGCAACAGCCGCCAGGGCAAGGGCCGCTCGCGCCTGCAGGCGCTGGCTCTGTGCTGGTGTGTCAGGGGTAGGATAGCCAGTCGATTCACCACGCCCCTACCGACATACCATCACGGAAGCAGTGCCTGCAGCGCGTGCATCACTTGCCCTGGCGGCTGTTGCAAGCCTGAGGCTGACCAACGCCTGGCGCCCCCATGGCAGGTGGTGATCAACTACTCCTTCCCCCTGACGGTGGAGGACTATGTGCACCGCATCGGCCGCACGGGGCGCGCCGGCAAGACGGGCACCTCCCACACCTTCTTCTGCGCGTCCATGGACAAGCCGCGGGCAGGTGCGGCGCGTGGCCAGGGCGGGGAGGGGGGCGCAGCAGGCCCGCGGACGGCGCTCACACCTGGGCAAGCGCATGTGCGTTTGCTGTGCTGTGCCAGGTCAGCGCGCTGGTGTGCCGGGTGGTCCCTCACCTCATCCCGTCTTGCCCTCGCCCCCCTCCCCCCGCAGGCGAGCTGATCAATGTGCTGCGCGAGGCCAACCAGAAGGTGCCGGAGGCTCTGCTGGCCTTTGGCACCACGGTCAAGAAGAAAGAGCACAAGCTGTACGGCGCCCACTTCAAGGATGTGGACCTGAATGCCAAAGCCACCAAGATGACCTTTGACAGCGATGACGAGTGAGGACTGATGCGTGAGCGAGCGAGCGAGCGAGCGCGCTGCAGGAGCTGTGTGGGTGGGCGGCGTGGCGGGGCAGCAGTGCACTGAACCGCCGATGCGGGCAGGCAGGCAGCTGCGTGAGGAGTGCTTTGTGTGGGGTGGGGCCCTGCCTGTCTATGCGTGGCTTGTTGCTGCAGCCTGCCAGGGCTGCACCCCAGCTGTGGCTGCAGCAGCCCGTCTATGTGTCCAAGCAGACAGCAGGCCTTTCCTGGGTCGACATGCCCTTGCTGGCGAGCCGTCACTGGCGCGTCGCAGAATCTGTTCCAAACATCATGTGGGCCAGTCGCCCTTGCTTAGGGCAGACGGGCTGAAAAACATCTGCATCCCTCTATTGGTCTGTAAATAGCAGTGGCGATTTACATAAGCCGCTGCTGTAGACACATGTGTTTAGTAATCAGCTGTCAGGTGCTGAGAACAAGAGACGGCTGGCGGCCTCCGTGCGCAGGCAGCTGCTGCCCTTCATTTGCCGCCAAACATGTTCCAAAAAGACTTGCCACCTGACGGCTGCTGCGGCTGCTGCTCCTGGCCAGCTGGCTGCTGGGCTGCGGCAGTTGCAGGCTCCAGCTTGAGCTCGGTGGCTGCGTCCGTCAGCGAGTCACCCTGTCCGCCCGCCCGCCCACTGGCGCCGTCGGCGCCGTGGTTGCCGCTGGGTCCGACAGCAGGATCCAGCGATCCCATGGCAATGCCCTCCGAAAAGGCCTCCTGCGGGGAGCAGAGACGAGCATCGTCAGCTCAGCGCCGTTGCTGAGGGACCGTGGGGAGGGCTGAAGCCTTCGCTATTGGTGGCAGCAGTGTGCAGTCAGCCACGCCCTGCCAGTCTCACCTGGGCAGCAGCTTCCACCAGCCTCTCGGCTGCACTGCAATCGCCACCTTTGGTGCTGCTGCCCCCGCTGCTGCTGGGCAGCGCCAGATCCGCTGCGCCCAAGTCCCGGTGCATCAGGATGGAGTTCTTGTAGCCGCTCAGCTGGGGCAGGTCGCCCTGCAGCTGGCGCAGCTGCTTGCCCTTGAGATGGCTGTAGCCGAACGCCTGCCACATGGTCTGCACGTCCTTGCCCTGCGGACCCAGCAGCGGCGGCGGCAGGACGCAAGGGCAGCTGTGAGCGCAGACTTGATCATGCGTGCTGGGCGCAGGCCGCTGCGTGGACCCAACAAGAACTCATGCGATTGGCAGGCAGGCAAACGAAAACAACGCGCGCTGGGTGTGTCTGCTGGTGAGGGCTGGCTGCTGGCACAGGCAGCCCCCCCAAACAAATCCCCCTGCGCCCCTCTCTACCGTGCAGCCTGCACGATCCAAGCACCCACCTGCGGGTCCAGCACCACCACCAGCTTCTTCACCCGCACATCTGCTGCCAGGAAGCGTTGCAGGTTGGCCACAAACGCCCGGCAGTAGCCCTCGCCCCGCTTCTCAATGACCGTGGCCAGAAGGTCGACGGACGCCGCGTCCTGCAGCACGCAGGCATCCAGGCAGCCCAGGGCAGCTGTCACAGATCGGCCCTGGCGTCGCATGGGTGCGCTGGCCCGAGTAGCCGAAAAGCCATAGCCGAAAACGGAGGTCGTTGAGGTGAGAGTCACCCAAACCAGGCATGTGCAGATGCCCCCCCTGGAACCAGCAGCTGGGCGCCCCACCTGGCCGTACACGTCCATCAGGGCAGCCGTCACGGGTGCACCGCCGTCCCGCATCAGGACTGCAAACTGTGAGCTCTCGATCTGGCAGGGGCAGGCGGCGAAGGAGGGCAGCAGGTGGTGCAGCGCTGAGCAGCACAGCGAGCTGCTGGCACACCGTCAGTCCCAGCTGACACCATGACTGGCAGCTGCCCACAGGCTTCATGCAGCTGCATGGACCGGCCGCTGGCGTTCAGGCACACCCTGCCGCTGCCAGAGGGCGCAGCTGCTGTGGGGTCGTTGCGGGGCAAAGCTGGGGAGGGGGAGTGCACCTGCTCCACAATGGCTGGCCCAAATGCGGGTGCCAGTACATCGATCAGCTGCATGAGCGCCTTGTGCTGGGGCTTCTCCGGCAGGTCTCTGCAGGCAACCACCTCCCAGCTCCTGTCCCCTGACAGCGGCGTGTCGCCACGCCGCACCTGCAGGCACGCCATGGGCGGAAGGATGTGTCACGGCCATCAGGCCCGGGCGGGCTCGCACACGAAGGCAGGCAAGACTCGTCCCCACCATGGTGAGGTGGCGGAGCGCGAGCAGCGGTTGGTGTTGTGTAATCTCATCTTATCTAGCAGTTGCAATGCAAGGAATGCAGGGTCTGCTGGCGGCTGTGGGCTGCCGCTGCTGGCGCCAGTGCCGCAGCGAGGCCCTGGCCCTGGCCGCCCCACCTGAGCGTGCATGGCCTGGTACGCCTCATGGCAGCCGGCGGCATGGAACCAGCCATCCTTCAGGTCACCTGCAGCAGCCCAGGCACATGTTGGCCCACGCACGTTGCCAAGCGGCAGCCTGCATCACAGTCCGCTGTGCCCCTTGGCGCGCCCAGGCCCCACCCGTGCCAGCACGCGCCCACCCACCCCACCCCGCCCAGCACAGTGCAGCGCCACACCCCGCCCACCGGCGCAGCCGCGCCGGGCGGCAGCAGTGGTCACCTGCTTCCACGTCCAGCCCCGCCTTCTCCGCACAGCCCTCATGGTAGCACCGCTGGCAGCCGTCGCAGATGAGGATGCTGGCCGGGTCGATGGCCAGCTTGCCGCGTGCACGCTGCTTGGCCTGCTTGCTGGTGACCATGGGCTTGCGGCACTGCGTGCAGTTCACCCTGCGGTGCACCCGCATCCGGGCCAGGGGCGGTGGGGCGCCAACACACCATACTCTAGGCTGGCAGCAGCAAGGCGGCCCTGGGGCAGCAGCAAGGCGATACCAGGTACGGCTGCCAGCTCACTGTGAAAGCGTCACCACTTCCTCAGTGGCCAGGTCGCTGTAGTCGCTGTTCATGGTGTCCATGTCGCTGCTGCCGGACTCTGAGTACATGTCGGCCAGGGGCGGCCGCGTGGAGCTGCAGCGGGCGGGCAGGCGCCGCGGGGCGGGGCAGGGCGGGGCGGGGCGGGGTGGGGCGGCCGCAGCAGTGCGTCGATCCCATCAGGCGGGCGCGGCCACCGCACGCGCAGCACGGCTGAGCCCGCGGCTGCCCGCGGTGGTGCTGCTGTCTGGAGGGACGGCCCACCAGGCTCACCTGGCCAAAGAGAACAATGGCTGCGGCGCCTGGCCGCGCTGGCGGCCGCCCAGGCTGATGCTGGCAAGGGTGAAATTGAAGCCCATGCCGGCCCGCCGGGGCGCGAAACGGAAGGCGTAGGCGGCGCCCGCCTGATCGGGTGCGTTGCCGCGCAGGCAAGCAATGTTGCACGGCACACCCGCTGCCCGCGCGGCCGCGCCCGTGACCATTCCGCCGGCCGCGGGTCCAGCTACCAGCCTGCACGCCTGCTGGCTGCTGCCCGTCATTGAGTCGGCGTGTCAGTGTGCAGAACACAGGTCGCGCCGCCCCTTGCGCCGCAGAGATGGAATCACGCAGCGATCTGGCGCACAGTCCGCAGTACAGGCGCCTGTCGATCCAGGGGCGCTGTGCGACAGGCTGGACATCTGCTACAGAAAGCAGCGCGGCGCTTGCCAGCGAGCGGCGGGCGCCTGCTGCGCAGCTGATTTTCGCGTTCGCGCCCGGCGGCAGTGTGCTCCCCTGCGCCAGCTTGACGACGCAGCCATGGATGCAGGGCAGGCGACCGATGGTGCTGGCCAGGTGTGGACGGGCGCGCTGGTCGCTGCGTGCGCCGCGGATGTCGACGCTCCGGTCCCGGACCCCCCCTCCCCCTATGGTGCACTGCAGCCTGAGCAGCAGCGCGGCCCGGCAGGGCGCCAAGTTTGAGAAGGTGATGCAGGGTGACAGCGTGGCAGCTGCCGCGCCTGGCCTCAACGAGCGAAGGTGGGCAGGGCTGCCGCTGCTGGGGGGGCAGCGGAACAGCAGGCAGCATGGGGGCGGCACTCCGACGGGCTTGCTGCACCGCCGCAGCTCTCGCGCGGTGTTGGGGACTGCACCAATACACCGCCATCACACAGCGCCTCCTGCCTGCAGGGCCCACTCGGACGACTGGTACCGAGACCGCTGCGTGTTCTGCGCACAGTGCAAGGGGCCGGTCAACTCACAGGCCGGCAAGGCGGGCGGGCGCTGCGTAGGCTGCCGACGCTGGCACCACGCCCACTGCGCCGCGGCCGCCCACGCCGATGCCCCTGGTCAGCAGGGCACGGCCAACGACTTCCACAGCGACGAATGCCAGCCGCCATTCATGGCGCTGCTTGCAGCGGCAGCCGCTGGCAGCCAGGTGCTGCCGCCACCGCCCCAGCGCGGCTGGCGCCTGCCCTGGCAGCAGCCCGCGCCGCAGGCGGACGACCCCTCCCGCCAGTACACCTGGCGTCTCCTGGACTTCAGCAGCGTCAGGCAGCAGTACAAGCAGCTGAAACAGGTTGGGGTGCTGTCCTCCTTTGTGCAGCAGCACCGGCACCGCCGCCAAGCAGCTGCAGCACAGGCAGTGCCGCCTGCCGGCGCTGGGGCGGCAGGGCAGGCGGCTCAGGCGCAGGCAGCCCCCACAACCAGCAGCAGCGAGGCAGAGCTGCCAGCCTACATTGAAGAGGTGCGCCCGCTCAGTCAGAGCATCCGGTGCGCTAGCAGAGTGGGCGGCTCAGCACGCACGCACGCATGCCGGCGATGCTGATGACAGCACCCGTCCCGCAGGCCAGGCGCAAGGCGCAGGCCGGCGGCGCGGCGGCTGCCCGCCTCCGCGGCGTGTCCCAGCAGCCGCTGGAATCGGCTCTGGACGTGGCCGACCTCCTGGAGTCCGACGGACCCTTCGCAGAGCCGCTGAAGGAGCTGCTTGAGGACTCGTTCGGGCTGGAGCTGCGCAGGGGGTGGGTCTCGCGCCAGTGGGTCCCTGCGGTGTGCCTGATGCCGCCTGCCCTGCAGGCGACCGCAGACCTTGCAGTCACAGGCCTGGTCGCGCCCCTCCCCGCACCCTGCCTTGACCAGGAAGGGTCCACGGCATGCGCGCGGGGCCTGACGCTGCTGGCTGCCTTGGGTTTCTGCCAGGGGCCTGATTGTCAGCGCAGCGACGTTCAACCTGTATGGGCCCGACCACGCGCGCCTGCAAAACCTGGTCACCGGCGAGGACTGGCGGCGGCAGGGCCATGCCACCATGCTCATGGGCCAGCTGGAGCAGCTGCTGGCGCAGGCGGGCGTGGGCGGCTGCGCTGTCATGCTGGAACCGGTGAGCATTTGGCCCCAAAGAGTGTATGATGACGTTTGCGCCGCTCTGCGTGTGGGTGCATGCCTGGCAGCGTAGGGCTGCCCGCTGCAGCTGCTGTTGCTGCTGCTGCCCGCGAGGGCGTGGCTGAGATGACTGTCCGTGGCTGCTGCAGGACCTGCCAGCCGAGGATGCGCGGGCAGCGCGGCAGCTGTTTGCCCGCAAGCTGCGATACCTGGAGGCGGGGCCTGGGTGGCTCCTGATGCAGCGCCGCGAGCTGCCTGAGTATCACAAGAGTCTTGTGGGCGCATGTACCATGCTGCTGAAGGTGTTGACTGGCTGACCCGGCTGTGTGGCGTTGGGGGGCATGCAACTCTGAGGCTTGAGCTCGCGGAGGTCCGCCCCGGGCCCCCTCAGATCGGTGCCTGGCAGGAAGCTGGTGCTCCAGGCGGCTTGATGACCCGCTGACATCAACGCCTGACTATTCGCAAGCTCAGCCCGCCCAGCAGGCGCGCCTTCCAGTGCTCCCGCGCCAGTGTTGACCGGGCGATGGTTGCCGCCTGCACACGCTTCGTGGGCACGAACAGGCTGCCCTGACACCTTTGACGTAGCACCAGTGACCGCATCGTGATCAGCGATGAAGCCCGCACCCTTCGCGCTCCTGCTGCTGGTTTTTTGCAGCGCAGCGCAGCTGATCGCAGTGAGCGATGCTTGGGGCATCCAGAGCGTGCGCACGCAGCCTCGGCCGGCCAACATCAGCGGCGCCTTTGACCCGGAGGCTGACATTGTTGCCTCCCTCCTCGAGCAGCTTGCAATAGCCAAGCAACAGAACGGCCAGCTGCGGGAAAATCTGCTGCGTGCCAAGTATCACCAGCCGATCCTCGTGTCCACCCGCTTTGACGGCAAGGCCTACGGATGGCAGGCATGCAGCGCCATGCTGGGCGCGGTGCTGCTGGCCGCCGTCCTGTGGATGGAGGGCAGCAAGCGCCAGCTCAAGCGCGGCTGGAGCGACCGTGTGGATGTGCTGGCGGTCATGGCGCAGCGCTGGCGTGATCAGCGCAGCGGGCAGGCACCGGCAGCCTCCAGCGCCGGCGCAGCAGGTCCCACGGGCAGCCCCCTGCGCAGGTGAGCGGGGTGCGCCCACGCCCTGCTCGCAAGGCGTGCCTGCCTGCCCTCGGCCACATGCACGCAGCCTTGCTGACCACCTAGACCCGCTGTGCAGGTCGTCAGCCGATGATGCCAGCGCTGCAGCGGACGAACAACAGCTGGGTCAATACATCCAGGTGGGCGGCGGCCACCAGCACGCTGGGCGCGCACGGCGCACCCGCACCTGCAGGTCGATGGCTGTCTCAACCACGGCCCATGCAGCAAGCGGCCCAGCGCCTCAACCTGGCCTGTGTCTGCATCCGCAGGCCCTGGTGGAGGAGACGGACTGCAGGCTGGACAGCCGCCAGCAGCAGCTTGCAGCCCTGCGAGCAAAGCACCAGCAGCTGCAAGACGCTGCCAGGCAGTTTGGGAAGCTGCGCGGCAGCGTGGCCACCCTGGAGCTGGAGGCCAAGGGGCTGCTGCAGCTGCAGGTGGGCGCCAAGCGCCTGCGCCGGCGGCTGCTGGTGGCTGCCGCGTGCACGCCCGCAGCGCCCATTGGTGGCGTGACCCGCTGCGGTCGGGCTGCGCATGCCGCGCACATCGGCGCACCGCTCCCGGTGGACTGCCTGCAGGCGCGCGTGACCAAGCTGCAGAAGGTGCCTGAGCTGCGCCAGCAGCTGGAGGCGCTCATTGAGCGCGCTGCGGCAGCCAACAGCGCTGCCGAGTCACAGGTGCGCCACCTGCCCTGCCGTAGCCCGGCTGCGGCCGTGTGGGACTTGTGTGTCATGCCAGGGCACCCATCACCTTGGTTCTGCGCCACTCTCCTTGCAGGAAGCGGACGGCAGCGTCCCTGACACACAGGTCCTGGAAGGTCTGAGAACGGAGCTGGACACATTGGATGCCCAGACAACAGAGGCTGCCAAGCTGCACGCACGCATCAGCAGCAAGGTGAGGCTGGCTTCTATCCTATGCCCCGTCTCAGGCCAGGCTGTTTGACGAGCCCCACATGGTCACCCTGGTGTCCTGACCGCCAATGAGGCGCTCCGCTCACCGGGCTCGCTGTGCTCTGACACGGCATGTGCGCGATTGCTCGGGCTGCCATCATGGCTCGGCTGCCCTCTGCTGCACAGGTGGCCGGGCTGCGCGAGACGGCGGGCCAGCTGCAGCAGCTGCAGGCGGAGAAGCGGCAGCTGGAGGAGCAGGTGAGCCCGAGGCTGCTCGCCCGCCCGCAGGCGGCGCTCGCAGCGCAAGAGGTACCGCAGGGCGTGTCAGCCGCTGGAGGAAGGCTGGCGCCTGCAATGTGCTGGGCCGCTGGGGCCAGGTCTGCAGCTTTCCGCCGGCACAAGACCAAGCGGGCGCGCCTCACCCATGCACCCGCCTGCCCGCCCGCAGGTGTCCAGCATGAAGGCCAGCACACAGGCCCTGGCAGCCCTGCGCTCCGAGGCCGCCGCCCTGGCCGAGGCTGCCGCTGAGGGCGAGCGGCTGGCCAGCCTCAACAGCGAGATGCGGCTCATCACCATTGGGTCCGACTCGCTGCGGCAGGAGCACGCCAGGCTCTCCCCGCTGGCTGCACAGGCACAGGTGGGCGGGCAGGCAGCCATCCGACGGGCTACAGCGGTGGTGTCCGAGTGGACTGTGCTTCCGTAGCAGTGTGCGTGGCGCTGGAGGTGTTGTCTCTGGCACCGTGCGCGAGCCCAAGCCGCCGGTCGCCCGCGCCCCCGCAGGCCCTCAAGGCCGGCATTGCACAGCTGCAAGCGGAGGTGGGCGACGCGGACGTGCAGCAGCTGCAGGCGCGGCACGCCGAGCTGGCGCAGCAGGCGCAGCAGCTGGCTGCCCTGCGCGCGCAGAAC
>Ga0315908_10004256_pt1 | contig 10322 bp, 19 predicted proteins | sample LakEriMetagenome_12_FD_203520 | JGI IMG/M metagenome (GOLD analysis project Ga0315908, IMG submission 203520) | Freshwater fungal communities from buoy surface, Lake Erie, Ohio, United States - Buoy 4 MA124 | ecosystem: Environmental > Aquatic > Freshwater > Lake > Lake biofilm | place: USA...
AAACCCAAAACCCATAACCCCAAACCCTAAACCCTAAACCCTAAACCCTAAACCCTAAACCCTAAACCCTAAACCACTAGGTCCCATCCCTGCTGACAGCTGGGCAACTGCGAGGTTAAGAGGCGGGCGTTCAGTTTAGGTTGGTGCTGCGCCTGCGCGCCCCTTGGTCGCTCACCACTCGTGGGCTACGCGCTGCTGCAACGCCCCAATAAACCCCAATAAAATAGCGAGCACCGTGTCACCTTGTCGGCTTGCAATGTGTGCCCATCCCACTGTCGTTGCTGCTACGACGCAGACCTCAATTGCACCAATCCACAGTTTTCAGCAGCCGCGAGCCATAGGCGGCGCATGAGGGACCATCATTACACCGTGTCACCACCTGAGCGGGGGTCAAGTGGCCAGATCAGAGGTCCAGGTTCCACTCCTCCTCGTCCTCATCATCTGCTGCTGCTGGCGGGGCTGCATGCTGCCCCTGCTGGTGGTGCGGCGCCGCCTCGTCAGCAGCAGGATGTGGAGGCTGGCCGTCCACCTCCATGTCTGCCGACGGCGGCGGGCTGCTGGCTGTGCCTGCCTGTGGCATGGGCGCATCATCAGCGCCGTCCGCAGTGCCGGCTTCTGCTGCTGCTAGTTTGGCCACCGCGGCCTCCGCTGCTGCTTGCGCTGCGGCTTGCTCGGCTGCCGCCGCAGCCGCTGCTGCTGCTGCCTCCGCCTCTGCCGCCGCCTTGGCCCTCTCTGCACACAGCAGCAATGCATGAGGGTTTATGAGAGCCCCGTGGTTTGGAACACACAGCCTGCGCACCCACACGGGCGCACGACGCCGAGCTGCATGCTGCCTACACAAGGGCACTCCCTTGATGAGCCAGGCCAACATCGCCCGCGCACACGCACCTGCCTCCTCCCGCTGCGCCCGCTGGTCCGCCAGCTGCTTGTCCAGGTGCCTGACCAGCAGGTCAATGCGTGCACGCCCCACAGACGCCTTGCGGGCGTCCGCGCTTGCGTACTGGCACAGCTTCTGCACATGGCCCTTGGGGAACTTGGGGTTGTTGAGCACCTGCAGCATCAGTGCTTGCACGGGTGGCGGAGCGGCTGCACTGCAGCCCATGTCCGTTGCACAGCAGCCCGCCATCGAGGCCAACTGGGGCCTGGCCGCCAGCTGAAACCTGCCCATCCCACCCCACGTAACGCGCACCCCCTAAATCAGGACACACGCACCTGTTCCAGCACGCTTGCAGGCAAGGACAGCAGCGCGTCGTAGGACTGCGGCGCGGCACGGTCTGCGCAGATGATCCAGCCAGCCCATTGCGTCTTGTCCAGCCACACCTGTGGACAGCCAAGCAAGTTGCAGCAAGCTCAGCCCCCCGGCTCGGCAACCATCAACTGCGGCAGGTGCACATGGACCGCGCACCGTGCGCTGCAGGGCAGGCAGTTGCTGGTATTGCTGCGCGCCGGCGTGCTGCGGGCGCTGCGTAGGTGCACGCCGCATGCGGGGCCCGAGCGGGCAGTACGGAACGATGCAGCGCGACATGCAAGGGCACACTCACGTTCTTGCCAACGAGCCGGTTGAGAACGTCAACGATGAAGTTCTTGAGCTTGGGCGCCTCGCCAAGCGCCACGATGACAGTGCGCATGAACATCGTGGGCAGCGGATGCTGCGCCTCCATCTGGGTGATGGCCTGCATAGAGCAGGGAACACATCCTATCGCATGCGGACAGGGTTGGGCTGTGCAGTCCAGCGCAGCGCAGCGCAGCGCAGCGCAGCGCAGCGCAGCGCAGTGTGTGCACGCACCGACGCAATGACCGTCTGGGGGAAGGTCTCTGGTGAATGCATGGCCGTGTCGATGCCATAGACCACGGCTGCTGCTGACACGCCCTCGGCCTTTGGGTCCAGCCCATGCAGATGCAGCAGCAGCTTGTCGGCGCTGAACTGCGCTGGCACAGTCGCCCCTTGGACGCCTGCTGCTCTGCCAGCCTGCATGCACAGCACGACGCTCGCTTCAGGTGGCATCGCATGTGCAGAACCCCTCCCTCCACACCAAGACCCTTGAGCAGGGCGATTGCAGGGCATCACGGGAGCAAGCAACATCATGCTGCGCAGGTTGCAGCCAGCCCTGCCACTGGTCTGTGAGCAGGGATGCTGGCCTCACCGTCAGAGGCGTGGGCGAGGTCAGGCGCTTGAACACTGCCTTCAGCTGTCCCTTCTCCAGACGCAGCAGCTTGGGGAGGAGCACCAGTACCTCGGTTGCGGGCAGAGCCGCGAGAGTAGGCGCCAGCATGGTGACCTCGCCTGGGAGCAGCAGGTCGGCAGCCCGTGAGGCTGGCGTCACAGCTGCACACTGGCCCTGCCAGCAACAACCCACCAACCGCCCGCGCGCCCGTACCTGTGGCGTGGTAGTGCTTCAAGCAGGCTGCCACCAGGTCCGTGGGTGGCATACATTCACACAAGATGGTCACCATGTGCAGCACCAAGCGTTCGCTGCCGGGCGGCGGGTTCCTGCAAGGGGCAGGCAGTGTGCAGGCGTGGTCGGCGCAGCCTGCGACCGTGCAGGCCACGTCGCGGTGCAGCCTGCACCTCACTGTGCACAGCAGCTGCGGAGCACACGTCAACGACCAGCAGAATCCTGCCACGAAGATGCAAGCACACCGCCTGCTTGGCAGCATGCACGCCTGCATTGTCAGCAGCGCGCCGCTCCTCACGTGATGGCTGCGTGCAGCTCCAATGCCTTGGGCCCCAGCGCACGGGCCAGCGAGGCCACAAACTTTTCCATGGCTGCCTTGCCTGCTGGTGCAGCTGCTCCGTAGCTGCACAGCAGCTGGTGCAGCAGGTAGGGCGCCCTGCTGGTGAGGGCCATGGGCAACGCCACATGGCGGGCGGCTTCAGCCTCTGTCATGCTGGGTTGCTCTGCAGGCAGTCAACAGGTGTGCAGCAGGGGTGAGCTGTGCATCCGATGACATCAACGCGCGCCTCAATCGCATCCCAGAGCGCGCCCTGCAGCATGGAAAGAGGGCACACCACTGACCCAGATGCAGCACCAACACAGGGGCAGGCCAACCTGCATCTGTGGCCTCCAGCTTGACGTTGTGCCCGGGACTTGCAGGTGTGGGCGTGCTGCCCGGGGACTGTGGAGCCACACCCTGGGGGCCTGCGGTTGCGCTTTCATTGCCTGCTGCTGAGGGTGCAGCGGCCGCGGCCTGTGGTGCCGGCCCAGCCTGGCTTCCGCTGGCAGCTGCTGCAGCGCCGGCCTGATCAGAGGCGGGGCCAGGCTCAGGCTTGCTGGCGGCTGGCGGAGATGCAGGTCCGGGCTGCTGAACGGCTGGCTGCGCGACCTCCAGCATGCGCAGGTGTTGCAGCGCAAACTCCTCAATTCGCGGCTGAAGCATGGGCTGCTGATACAGCCGGTTGACAGCCAGCCGAACCTGCACACCACATGGAAAGGCATGGCACTCATTGTGGTGCAGGCATGTGGTGCAGGCATGATCCTGCAGGCTAGGCTAGGACCGCCATGAGCAGGGCCAGCTGCAGGTTGAGCAGGTCATGACAGTGCTCACCGCTTGGATGCGCGTGTCTGGCCGCTCATCCACGGCCGCCTCCAGCACCAGCTCCAGCATTGCATCGCGCAGCCCTGGGCGAGACTCGATGAGTGCCCTGCAGCAGCCGCGCTCATGTCAGGGCGCTGACCAGCAGGATGAGAGGAATGCTGCAGCGGTGCCAATGCGGGACCATTGATTGCCAGTGCATCGAACAGGGCATCACTGCTGCGTCTGCCATCGGAAGCCAGTCTGATGCTTGGCGTGCCATGCCAGCTTCATGTGCAGCGGCACACTCACCTGGCTGCAGACAGCCCGAGCTTGCTCCAGTCAGCGCCCTCAGCCACCACCTCTGACAGGTATCGGCTGACAGCAGGCATGGGCAGTGCAGGTGCATCCAGCAGCAGCTGCACGCAGCAAAGGGGGCGGGGGCATGCCATCCTGGTTGCTGGGGAGAGGTCATCGCCGTCCGCCTGCAGGGACGGCTGGCCTGGGTGGCACGCCTTGCGCAGGCGCAAACATGGTTGTGGGAGGCGTCTGCTGAGGTTGAAAGGATTGCAGGTGTGCAACGCGATGGTTGGCAAGCTGCCAGCTGGCGGCAGGGCGCACCTCCATCAAAGAGGAGTCATGTGCCGGCAGGGCATCCCTCAGTCCCTCCAGCATTGCCAGCAGCACCTGCGGGCGGCACAGGACAACAGGACTCGCACGCTGCTGCACACAAGCGGGCAGACTGCTGATGTGCCGCACACACGCTGACGCTGCCATATATCCAGGCTACCACACCAGCCAGCTGGTCCACATGCACTCAAGATATCAAGCGTGCCTCACCGTTTCGTAAGGTGTGCCTGCAAGCCCTGAGGGCAGCTGCTCAGGGCTGCCGCTGGGATGCACATCTTGCAAGCCAGTGGATGGTGCACCAGGTGGGTCGCTGACAGCAGGATCAGGGGAGCCTGCGGTGGTATCAGTGGGGTTGGGTGGCCACTGAGCTGCAGGCCAGTACACACACATCACCGTGCAACACCAGGGTGGGGAACCAGCAAAATGTGCGTTCACTGCGCCACCCACCTGTGGTTGCAGCGCCCTGCTGGCCCTGGAGCTCGGCAGCGGGGCTGCTGGGCTGCGCTGTCGCTGCCTCCTCAGCTGCCGGTGATGCAGCCGCCACTGCGGCCGCATCATCTGCTGCTGCGCCGTCGCCCGAGGTGTGCGCTGGCTCCTGGCGGCCTGATGGCTGCTGCTGGCCATCTGCCAGCCTGTCGTTGTAGGTGATGAACAGGGTGTACAGCCACTTCAGCCCCAGCTCGTGACCTCGGCGCCCATGCCAGTCGTCCAGCAGGTACTCCAGGACGATGTCAGCCAGGCCATCTGACGTGGGGGCCTGCAAACACAGCAGGTGCGTGCATCCATGAGGCACCGTGCTGGCTGTGGTCTTCGACACGCAGGCCAGCGGCTGCCACAGCAGTGTGCACCGGCCCAGCTGCATGGCGCAACCAACGATGGGTTGCCAGCAGCCAGCAGGCAGGATGCCGCCTTGCTTGGCTTGCCTTGGTCGCCAGCCTGCTGAGCAGCTGCTCCCGGAAGGCTTGCACGGGAAGGTTCCTGGCCAACAGGATGCGTTTCACAGCGCCATCCCTGAGGGCACGGATGCTGTCGTGGGTGAGCGCCAGGGGCAGAGGAGAGGGGCGCGCAGGCCCCTGCTGCACCGGCAGCGCCTGTGCAGGCTGCTGCCTCCGTGTCGCTGCGACAGCCTGGTGACCCAGGCCCTCCGCTGCCAGAGGCTGCTGCTGGGGAAGGGCGGGCACAGCTGGCTGCTCCACAGGGGGTTCCTGCTTCACTTGTGGCTCTTGCTTCACCACCACTGCAGGCTGCAGAGGCTGGCTCTGAGCCAGCAGCTGCAGCAGCTGAGACAGCGGCACGCCATCTTCTGGCGGTCGTAGCGCTGGCAGGAACGCCATGCAGCGCTCAAACAGCTCGTAGAGAACATCGGGACCCAGCTGGTCGATGATGCCCTGCGGCCACGGTGTTGCAGTCATTGGCAGCCACCCAGCCAGGGCTGTCTGCTGCAAGGCAGCCGGACTGGGGCACTGGCAGGCAGCTGCTGTCCTGCACGGGTGGGTGCAGCATGGTGGCTCCACAGCTGCTCACCAAGACGGCTTGCTGCTGCCCGGATGCCAGCATGGTGGCCAGCACTTGCTGCAGCTGGGACACCTGCAAAACATGCAATCAGGGGAGACGTCAGATAGCAGGATCTGCGCGGTGAGGGCTGCTTGGTGTCACTTGGGCATCACCTGTGTGGCAAAGTCGGGTGTGGCCGCCAGCGCTCCAGCCAGGGGCCCGGCTGCGCCTGTTGGCGTGGATGTAGCAGAGGACGGGGACTCGAAGCGACCACGCTTGGAGCTGCCGGCCAATGCCTCGCTTGCAGGTCTGCGCTTTTCAGCTCTGCTGCCCCTGCGTCGTGGCAAAGTGATGACATCCAGCCTGATTCATGCATGCTGTTGACACAGAAGCAGCACGCATGCCCCAGCCCCTCCCGCAGATCACTGGTGCTCACACCCGACTGATGGCAATGTGCTCACCCAGCCGCGACTCTCTCCAGGTGCCTGAGAGCTGCGTCCGCATGGCTGCTGGCCCCCATGTTGCGAAGCGCCTCCTCCAGGCGCTTGCGCCATGGCTTGGCTGCACGGCACCAGCGCAGCATGGGTGCTGAGCTGGGCACAACACGCCATTTGGAGGGCACCAACACTGCAGGCCTGCTGGCGACAGCATGCGATCACCACCAGGCATGCATCCGAACCGTCCCATGCAGGGTCCCAGCCTGCACTCACCTGCTTCTGTGCTGCTGCGCAGCAGCTGGGCCAGCACATTTCGCAGTGCAGTGCCCACAGACGCCGCCACGCAGCTCTGGCCATCGCCAGCAGCAGGGGCTTTGAACCCTCCCTGCATGACAAAACACAACGGGTGTGATAATGCAGCCACTGCAGGGGCAAGTCCGGAACATGCTGCAGCGCACGCATTGCTTGCAGCCCCGACGGATGCAAGCGGTTGGCTGGCTTGTGATGCTCATGCAACCACGCAGTTGGGCTGGCAACGCACCTGGACAGCCAGAGCAAGCAAGGCTGGCACCGCCTTGCCAAGCAGCTGGGGGCGCTGCGTGGCAACGACCGCCAGCAACCTGATCAAGCACAGCAAGTCTGCTGTTGGCAGCGCCGCTGCAGCTGACGGGTTGAGGTGATCCACAGCGGCTCGCAGCTGCCTGTCCGCCTCCTGCGCCAGCCTGGCAGCATCTGGCAGAGCTGAGAGTGGTTGGGCGGGAGGACCTGCAAGCGGCATGTTAACCTGAGCAACAGCAAAGGAAACGTGTGCGTGGACCGGCGGCCTGGGGCGCGTCTCTGCACCCACTGGTGCTGGTGCAGGCATGGGGCTGCAGACACGCGCGGCTCACCAGGGGTGCTGTCTGCCGTGAACAGCAGCACCGTCTGCTCCAGCAGCTTGATCGCACTGATGCGCAGCAGAGAACGTGGTGGCTCAGACCGGGGCGCCGGGGCCACCGCGAGTTCGCACACGCGCTGCTGCAGCTGGAGCACAGACGCCCAGGCTGCCTGCATGCCTGTGTCGCCCCCCTGCAGCCAGGCGGGACCACAGGCAGACAGCGGGACCTGTCATGGTGGTCCCTCATAACACGCGTGGGCCACGGGCGATCTGACAGCCGAGTGCTTCGGCCGAGCCCAGGCCTGCCGCGGGGCGGGGTCTGGCGCAGCTGTACCAACATCCCGCACAGCGCCCGCGAGCCGCACCTGACTCGCGTGCTCGGTGAGCCCTGTGCGCAGCACCAGCGCCACCGCTGGCAGCACTGCCCTGGTCACGCTGACTTCAGTGCTGGACAGCAGTGCGGTCAGGGCTTCTGCGGCTGTCTTGATGACCACAGCAGTGTGTCGAACGTGCACCTGTGTGTTCCCGGGAGGCAGCGCCACAGTCGCAAAAGCTACGAAGGTTGCCAGCCGCTGAGCTGCAGCAGGATGCCTGGCGCAGCGAGCCGGCGGCCTGACAGGAGGCAGTGTCAAGCAGCTCTGGAACGATGGCGCACCCCGCCAGGCTCTGGACTCACCGCCTTCATGCACAGCTCAGCCAGCCAGCGCCTGACGGCAGCCTTGTCCGCTTGCAGCGCCAGCAGCTCCGGCATGAAGCTGTCCAGGAGCGCGGGCTGCTGATTGATCAGCACCTCAGACAGCTGCTCCAGCGATTTCATCTGCACGACAGCACACATCAGCCCGAGGGCCATGGGCGGGTGTCCGCTTGGCGAGCACGGGGACGAGCATGCACCTGACATCCAGCGCCGCATCCGGCGGGGCATCGACGCCCATGCGGGGGCCCAGCACACCTTGCTGGCGGAGTCTGCCGCCATGCTGGTGGCGTTGAGCAGCTCCACGGCACGCTCTGCTGCTGTTGCCATGGCTGCTTCCGTGTCAAATGGGCGTCAAGCCAGCACCCATTCGTGCGCCGATGCCAGCGAGCACGACATCCGCTCGCTTGCCGTGCGAAATTTTAGTGCCCCACCAGGGACCACCGCGAAATGCTGATCTGGGCGGTGCGGGCTGCTCCCAGACTTCCTCAGATCATTCTCCAGCTGCTCGGCACCAGCACCAGCCGGCACCAGCTGCCAAGCACCAGAAACTGCCGGCATTCATTTCCGTTTCCACAGGCTGCAATCGGCCACGGATCGCTCTCTTGCCCCAGATCGATTGTCGAGCTCCTCGCGTCGCCTCGCCCCTCGCGCGTCTCGCAGCCAGCGACACTAATCTGCGCAGGTGCATCGAGTGCACGCGGCAGGCCGCACGGCTGTGGGCTGCACTGCTGCGCGCTGCAGCATCGCGGGCGTGCATGCAGTTTTGTGGGGGCACATCATCCAGAATTGCTTCCCGAGCTGCAGGCATGTCCAAGAGCTGGAATGCGTTCGTGGGGCGTCAGGTGGCCAAGGTGTTCCCTCTCTATGGTGACCAACCCTACACAGGTGACCAGCAGGACAGGCCGGCTGCCAGCTGTGTGCTGCAAGCCGGGCGCTCGCAGCGAGACTGCGGCTCGTGCGCCTCCCCGGCTCCGCCTGCCACACCAACCCCCGGCAGTGTGCGCACGTGTTTGTGTGGACCGCAGGCAGTGTGAAGAAGGTGGACCTCCGTGACAAGAACAAGCCATTCTATGTGAGCTGCACCGCAGAGCTGTGCTGCGGCAACAGCATCCAGCCAATTACCCTGTTGTTCCTGGAACCACCTATGCATGTTCTTGGCATGGGCTGCAGATCGTGTATGACGATGGCGACAAAGAATGGGTAGGCTACGCGGAGTGAGTGGCTGGAGCACCACGTGCATCACTTGTGGCACGTTTCATGTGTGCAATCTCAGCATGTGCAGCGCGCGCCTGCAGTGATTGCTACGCTGAACCCCACTCACCCCACCCGCCATGCTTGCCCTGCGCCACTGCTCCTCACCCCACTCGCCACGTGCGCGTGCTGCCCGTCAGGCTGACAAAGATCATGGTGGCTACAGAGGAGTCCAAGCAACAGAAATCTGGGGCGCGCGCGCAGGTGTGGGCGCCAGCAGCAAGCATGGCCGGCACCCAGATGCAGTGGCGTTGAGATGCCCGCATGCCCTGCAACGCACAGAAGCATGCTCTGCATGCTCCCATTGTGTGCCTGCCAGGCCAGGGCATGCCAACAGCTTTGGGTGTGCGTGCCATGCAGGATGAGGCCAAGGCGCCGGCCGACAGCAAGGCAGCACGCAGCAGCAGGTCTGCTGGCAATCCAGCCCAGTCTCAGGATGGGCGCACAGCGTCAGCCACTGACAGGGTGAAGCGAGCCCGCCAGCCAGCAGCTGTGGACACAGGTGCGTGGGTGCAGCTTGCGGCCTCATCGCACTGAGGCATGCCGACGGTGAGCATGCGCTGCTGCTCATCTCTGACTGCGCATCGCCATGCCATGCCTCTCCCTGTGCCAGGTGCTGGTGCGGATGAGCCTACATCAAAGCGGGCATCTCGCAGCGCGAGGGCAGCTCAGGTCGATGATGATGGCATCACTGCCGACGACGTCAGCCGCAAGCAGGAGCCGGATGATGCGACGCCCGTGGGTGGCTGGGAGGACCCCTCCATTGTGAGGATCCCCTTCGCTTCGGGTATTGACCCCTACGTGGACACCTCATGCCAGGTCAGCTGCACCCCCTGCCCCCTCCCCCGTCCCCCCCCCCTTGGCCCCCTGTTGTGATGACTGCTGCTTGCTGTCTTTGTTGGACAGACATGGGCTGGCTCACATGTGCACATCAATCGCAGGTGGTGGTCCATCAGTCTGTCGCCCGCATCTCATGCTTTCCAAGCATGGAGGCCCGTCGCAAGGGCCCACGCGCCCAGGCACAGGAGCTGCTCAAGCAGCTGGAACAGGCCCTGGCGCAGGCCAACAGCAGCCGAGCACAACTGCTGGCAGTGAGTGGAGCAGTACGCAGGCACATGCACGCCCTGTGGTCCCCAACTGCAATTGAAACTGAGTTTACCGCGATCAAGTTCAACATGAAGAGGCCTCTCATGCCACCCCGGGCGTGTCTTGCCTGCAACGTGGCCATGCAACACGCAGGTGCATGTCCGCATTTTGAAGCTGGACCTCGGATTGCAGCATTTCTACGATGTCTGGACCAAGTGGGCGCAAGGCACATGCGCGGTAAGCACACCGCCGTGGTGCTGTGGTGCACATGCCTGTCAACTCAGTGAAGGGGGGGGGGGGGGGGTGGTCAACCTGATTCCAAGGCCAATGCGCTGCAGGT
>Ga0315908_10004258_pt1 | contig 10321 bp, 5 predicted proteins | sample LakEriMetagenome_12_FD_203520 | JGI IMG/M metagenome (GOLD analysis project Ga0315908, IMG submission 203520) | Freshwater fungal communities from buoy surface, Lake Erie, Ohio, United States - Buoy 4 MA124 | ecosystem: Environmental > Aquatic > Freshwater > Lake > Lake biofilm | place: USA...
TGATGGACCATGCTGAGTTTCGTATCTTGTTTCGCGACCGCGTCTACAAGGCATTTTTTCACGGCGGGGTGCTGGAGCCGGAGCGGGCGCAATCGATCCTCGATCACCGGGTGAACGAATTGCGATTACCTCTAGTGGCGGAGACGGCGCGCTGGCAGCCGGCGGCCGCGACCAGGATGCCGTGGGACCGTGACGGCGAATGGATGACGGAAATAAAGCGCATTCGCGATTCATTTATTCCCTCGCGCACCACCGCGGTCCTGAATCAAATCCGGGCGCGCGGGTGGTACCCGGTCGAAGCACCGGAATTCGCAAAGCACGGTGGGGCGGTGGCCTCGGGAACGCAACCGACCGTGACCACGACCACTCTGGGCACGGAAATCTATGCCACCCTTGATGGCAACGACCCCCGTCTCTCTGGAGGCGGACTCCATCCGTCAGCGATACTCATCACGGATCCGCCCCCGGCCTCCTTCATCGTGACCGGTCCGGTGGACATCCGCGTGCGGGCGCGCCGCACGGCCGATGCGGAGTGGTCCGCCCTGAATGAAGCGCGTTTTCATACGGGTATCCTGTTGCCAGCCGGTCCCGATAATTTGATCATCAGCCAGATCCATTACAGCCCGGCCGAGGGCGCTGGACCGGCTGGCGACGAATTCGTAGAAGTCATGAATGTGAGTAAGGAGCGGATCGATTTAGGAGGATGCTCATTCGCACGAGGTCTGGATTTCACCTTTGCCCCTGAAACGATCCTTTTTCCGGGCGAGCGCCAAAAAGTAAAAAAATCAGATTTCCGCAACGGCAGCGGTCTTGCGGCCGCCGGAGAGCGGCTGACCCTGATCCAACCCGGGGGCGCGGTCATCCGCTCGGTGACATACCGCCCCACCCTGCCGTGGCCGCCACAAGCCAGCGGCACCGGCCACAGCCTGATGCTGATCTCTCCCGAAAAAGCGGCCGCCACCGACGACTGGGCAGCCGAGGGACTGCACTGGCGCGCCAGCACCTACCCCGCCGGCACTCCGGACGCGGGCAATGATCCATCCTACCCTGACTGGAAACAAATCCACGCCATCCCATCAGACGATGACGACCGCGACCACGACGGCCTGAACAGCCTGATTGAATATGCCACCGGCTCCGATCCGGACAGCCCCGATGTGACAGGACTGCCCTCCCTGCACGAAACGACCGAGGGGCGGGAAATTTGGATCTGGGCCGCCACCGGGCGGACCCATCTGACCGTACACTTCGAAAACAGTCGAGATCTTCTGACATGGACCCCCGCCCCCCCCATGACGGTGGTCGCACGCAAAACAGTCGGCTCGCGGGAAAAAATTGTCTTCCGGCTGCCCCCGGAAAGTCCACCCGGAACTGGACAGCACTGGCGCACACGAGTCACCGCCACCACCGGAGAACCCCAAGGATGATCCCAAAGAGATAATCACCACCGGGATGATCATCAAAGAACCATGAGGCCTGCTGACGCGACCGCGGAGCAGAATGCACCAAAAAGCGGAGATCGCGGCAGGCGTGCGAAGTGCATGAAAAGCGGCTGCAGACACGTTCAAAAAGCTACCATTTCCTAAAGGTTCCCGTAAAGTGTGAAAATTATAAAAAGTATTTGATTTATTATAAACATTCGCTAATCTAAAAACCAGACGTCGAAGTTTTCCCCTCTTATTCGTTCGTGGCGACGTTTTTTTTGACACCCTTATTTTTTCGCACATGCAAACGCTTAAAGTGGCCCGCACATTGGCGGAAGCTCGATGGCAGAATCATTCACGGACCAGCACGCACACGCGGCTGTTTTCGCGCAACGGCGAAATTTTCGCGGCACAGCGGCTTCATTCGTGCCGGCTTCCAACATCGGCCTCCCAGCTCAAGTTGCGGGTGGATGGGCGCACGACGGAGTATGGGCAGAAGATTTTTATTGGATTACTGACCTTGGATTCGTTGAATGACCGGGTGACGGGTCCTGGTCTTGGCGTGAGCATTGATCCGGAGACGGGCATGGTGGAGGATCTACTGGGTGATTCCGGAGTGGTTGGATATGTGTACAGCGCCCCACAAGATCCTGGCGCTGAGCTATTTATTAGTTTAGAAGCGTGGGTTTACGGCCGCACGTTCATACCGCGGCTGCACATTAACGGCGAGACGATTGCGCTGCCGGCATTTTTGATTGATCTGGGCCAGACGTTTACCTCCTTGATCGGTGGTGAGCTCGGTCAGGGGATCCTCCCTCGGGTGGATCACACAGAATTGACCTTACGGCCGCTGGTGGACGTTCCGATGGCGCACGGGTAAGCGGGCGGCCTTTTTCCCTTCGCGCCCCTCGGCCCTGATCGAGGCTGGGAGCCATGGTTGTAGCGGGGGGCAGTTTTAAATTTTGCCGGACAACCGGCGGGTATCTCCTAGCCCCAGTGAAAAAAGGGTCAGACACTTTTGACTGTCCTTTTATTGAGTAAAAAAGGGTCAGACACTTCTAAAGCGTTAGACACCTCTAAAGTGTTAACCCCTGTGATATTTTCCACAATTAGAACAAATATGTCACATGGCACTCCCTGCGACTAGCAGCGATGATGCCTTTCCAATTCGGAAGCGGGCGCCTGATGGCCTTGAAATTTCTAGCGGCCGGCGCGGAAGAAGATTTTCCCGGGTCGTTCGACGGAGGGTACGGTGAATGGACTGGTGACGGGGAGCACCGACCATGAGACGAGATCGGGCGACTGTGAGAGCACGCCGGTGAACGTGAGGGTGGGGTTTTGGTCGACAGTGGCGATGCTGATTTGGGGCGGATTTTGCTGCAGGTAGATCAATGCGCCATCGCCTTTGACCAGCGACGCGTAGGAGCTGGCGGCCGGGCCGGTGGCGGCGCGGAAGTGGGCGAGAATTTGGGCGCCGGTCAGGGCTGACGGGTAGAAAGCGACTTCATCGACGCGACCATTGATGGGACTACCGCCGTTATCATAAGACCCGACGGAAAAAATGGCGCTGGTACTGGCATTATAATTCCCTGACCTACCAGCGGCATTGGTAGTGTCGGCGACGGCGCCGTCGACGTATAATCTGGCCTGACTCCCATTCCACACGGCCACGACATGGGACCATTTATTGAACGTGTAACGGCCACCGGTCAGATCCCAACCGACGTCACTACCGACACCGTCGTACATTCGCAAGTTCCAGCCCGTCGCTGGATCTCGCTGAAAAAAGACCCAACCCGAGCGGTCCCCTTCGGAGACACGATTAAAGACGGGGGCGTCGTCATTATCGGAAGCCTCGGGCCGCGCCCAGAATTCGATCGTAAAAGCGGCGTCGGATGGCGGGTTTACTTCTGGAAAGAACGGGATAGCCGTATTCTGCTGGGCGGCATAATAGCTGGAAAAGTCCATGCCATCGGCAATCGCTCCTTGTTGATTAAGAACGACTCCAGTGGCATTTAATCCATCCGCAGCGACCCCCAGACTGCCGGTATTATACGAAGTCGTGACAAAACCCATTTCATCGAAGTCCAAATCATCCAGAGCCAGATCGTCTTCGATACCGCTCATGCGCTGGAGCACGAGGACCCGCGGCTCGGAGCCTGGCTCGGTACCGGCCAAACCCGTTTGCACGGTGACATTCTCACCATTGCCGACGTTCGCCGTGCCGGAAGCCAGGACTGGGCCCTGAGCCGAGCCCTGACGAACGCTCCAATTCACAACGTGGGGCACGGAGTCGAAATATCCGTTTAAGTCGTCCAGCACGAAAGAATTGAGGATCACTCCCCGGTTGGCGCCGGGTGAGGGAGCGAAGGTGACGTAGTAGGCGAAACCAGCCGGCATGGCACCGGCCGCATTTTCGCCAATGGGCCGACCGGTGCGGAATGATTCGGACCAGAGGGCGCAGACCCCCGGCCAGACAGGGCTTTGCACGTATTGTGGAAATTCCCCGGGGCGTTCAGTGGCGTAGCTTACGGCGATTTGCGGGGTCCAGCCGTTGCCTTCCAGGTACGCATTTTCTCGTCCGGCGGCGGTCGACGGCATGGACACGGCGGAAGCGGCATCCCCGTAGTCCTGAGGCATGGTTGATTTTGACGGGGTGAGCGGCAAGATCTCGAATGGAAGAATGGTGGCGGGAGCGGAGGCGACCACGGCCGGCACCAGCGTGCAAGACCAGAGAAAACGAACGACAGAGGAATTCATCGGGGGTGACAAAAACCAACTGCTTTAAGCGGTCCGACGACGGTATCAAGACTGAATCCTCGAAGAGGGGGCGGACGCGTCGGCTCGCTAGGCTCACCGGGCGTGGCACACCACTTCGAGCAGAGAAGGTTGACGCTTTCCCTGGAAATTGCCACACTCGGATATGCCTGTTTCACTTCAATCTGGCCCATCATCACTCAGCGGGTGGTCACGACGAGAATGGCTGCGCGTAGGAGGCCTAGGATCGCTGGGACTCTCGCTGCCCGGCCTGCTCAAGGGAAACTCCATCACCCCTCCCCTGCGACCCACACGCTTTGGCCGGGCCAAATCATGCATCATACTTTTTCTCAGCGGCGGTGCGCCCCAGCACGAAACATTCGACCCCAAACCTGAAGCTCCGTCCGAAATCCGCGGCAGTTTCCGCCCGATTGCCACCAGCGTGCCGGGCCTGCACTTTTGCGAAACCCTGCCGTATACAGCCACCATGGCTCACCGGCTCACCATCATTCGGTCGATGTGCACCGACATTCACTCGCACTCCACGAGTGGGGCTTACATGCTGACTGGCCATGAACCACTGAGCAAAGCGGAGAACGTACCACCGGGGCCCGACGACTGGCCGAGCATGGCCGCCGCCATCGGCGCCTTGAAGCCGAGCACGCGTTCACCGCTTTCCTCGGTGATACTGCCGGACGAGCTCTACAATGACGGACACATCGTGTGGCCGGGACAAAACGGTGGATTTATGGGATCGAAGTGGCACCCGACGCTGATGAAATGTGATCCCACGCAGCAGCCGATGCGGATTGAGGGCATGACGTTGGACGAGCGCATGACGGTGGCGCGCCTGGGTGAGCGGTATGATTTATTGAGGCAGTTTGACGGACATTTTACTGATTCGGTGCGCAGTGGGGCGGTGACGGCGATGAGTGAGATGCATCAAAAGGCGTTTGATCTGCTTCATTCTGATGCGAGCCGGGCGGCTTTTGCTCTGGAGAAAGAGCCGGCCGTGCTGCGCGAAGCGTATGGCCACCACAAGTTTGGTCAGAGCGTGCTACTGGCGCGGCGACTGGTGGAAGCCGGCACGCGGTTAGTTCAGGTCAACTGGCCCCGGGAAGGAGATCAGGAAGTGAAGGGCAGCCCGCTCTGGGACACCCATGCGAACAATGCCGGCCGGGTGAAGGATGTGTTGTGCCCGCAATTTGACCGCACCTTTGCCACGCTCGTGGAGGACCTGCATCAGCGCGGACTACTGGATGAAACGCTGGTGGTGGCCATGGGTGAGTTTGGGCGCACGCCAACGCACAATGCCAACGGCGGGAGGGATCACTGGGGTTCTGTATTTTCCGTCGCCCTGGCCGGGGCAGGGCTGGATGGGGGTCAGGTGATTGGGGCCAGCGATCGCCTCGGGGCCCAGCCTCAGGATCGGCCGGTGCGCCCGGCTGATCTTGCGGCCACCATCTTTCATCTGCTTGGGCTGGAGCCAGGCACCGAATTTCTCGATGGCTTGCAGCGTCCGCGCCGACTCACTGAAGGAGGCTCGGCTCTGAAAGAATTGATCGGCGTCTAATCGGCAGGGGCAGCCGAGAGGCTGGGCGGCGGGTTACTTTGGCAGGGCCTTCAATTCCCCATGGGTCCATGGATTTTTTCGGGAACTAATAGCCTCGCGAACAGAGGCGATCTCACTGGCGGGCGCGGGCTGGCTCCACTGATGCCAGCGTTCACCGACGTAGGTCAGGACTTGGGCGATTTGCTCATCGGAGTGCGTGGCTTCGAGCGGCGGCATTAATCCTTCGCCATAGACAACGCCATCGATCGGGCCGCTCTGTCCTTTGAGTAGGATTCTGGCCAGCACGGGCACATTGCCATTGCTGGCGAACCATGGCGATTTGACGAGCGGAGGAGCCAGCATTTTGTCACCGGCCGGCACTCCCTGACCGTCGACCCCGTGGCAGGCGATACAGAGGGATTCGTAGACCTCCTTGCCCTGGCGGGCGGCATCGCTCAGGGAGGCCTCGAGAGAGGCGGCTCGATCCTGCTCGAGGACGGCGGCGATGAGCGGTCGGCTGGAGGCGGAGGCGGAGGAAAACGACGCGGGCACGGCGCCATGCCCAGCCTTGGCGGCGGCGCGAAACGCGAGGAAGACTTGAGCGGAGACCTGGGGATCGGAATCAGCGACCATGGCGGTCATGGCGGCGGTGACGACGGGATCCTTCTGGAGCATCCATGGTTCGGCGAGTTGCGCGGCCGCGCGGCGCACACGAGGATGGGTGTGTTGAAGGCTGCTCACGACGAGTTCGGGCGACAAGCTGGCCAGACCCTGCAGCGTCCAGAGGGCGTGGATGCGGGCGTTGACCACATCATGACTGGCGGCCATTTTTGTGAGCGCAGGAACGGCCAAAAGCTGGCGCTGTGAGACCAGCAGCATTTGGGCGGTATCCCGCCACCATCCATTGGGGTGGGCCAGATGGGCCACCAACTCGATGGGGGAATCATCCAGCATGGTGGGTTTTGGTCCCGCGGCCTTATTTTCCGGCAGGATGCGATAGATACGGCCGTGGCGCACGACGGTGGTCATGCCCCATTTTTTGACGCGGTGGTAGCGGGCGACCCAGCGTTCTTGATGCTGATCGCGCCAGTCATCATTTTTTTCGATCCCGGTGGGAAACCATGTTTTTTCCTGAATGATTCCGCGGTAGAGATCGGCGACGTACAGCCCACCATCCGGCCCGCATTCGGTCCAGACCGGGCGGAAGTAGGCGTCGCTACTGCGCATGAACTCGCTTTCGGCAAAAGCGTTATGGGCGGTCCCGACGCCATTGTTCCATTCGAACCGGCTCATACGGAGCAAGCGCCCGACCGGCTCGCAGGTCACGGCATTTCCGTAGAATTCCGGCATGAGGTGACTGCGAACAACGGACTGTCCGCAGGTGGCGGAAAACCGGGTCAAAATCCGTTGTTTTTCTATGTCATAGCCGCCGTCGGAAAAATCCCAGACCGGGCACGCGGACCATGGACGCTCGTACCCCGGCGCGTGTTCTTGGAATTGTAAAATCGGGTAACCGGCGGGCAGTTGAAACGAATGCGCCGGATTCGCTCCGCCCCCCCAGCTGCATACCAACCGCCCGTCGTCGTCGCGCGCCATCCCCCATTGGCTGATCCGGCCGAGAGCATGCGGCATGGCCTGCAGAGCGCCTCCATCGTAACGAAAACGAAAATCATTGGAGCAAATCGTGTTGTCCAGATTCCACACCAGGCCGGACGCCTGATGCTCGATATTGCCCGTATCCTCCTCACCTTTGTGACTCAATTCCCGACGGTCCGAGACACCGTCATGATTGTCATCAAAATAGGACCAAATAGATGACGATCCAGTCAGACTGACCAAGACCCTGTCCCCCATGGGCAGGATCGTTCGAGGGAGCACGACGTTGTCAATAAACACCGTGCGTTGATCCATGCGGCCGTCACCATCCGTGTCCACCAGCTTCACGACCCGGCTGACGGGATCGAGCTGCCCGGTCCCGTGTTCGTCCTGCATATACGTCCGCCACTCACACACATAGAGGGCACCATTGCCGTCGAACGCCATCATGGCCGGCTCCTCGACCATAGGTTCGCTCGCGATACAATCGAGGCGGAAGCCGGCGGGGATTTCTATCGTCCGCATGGCTTCCTCGGGGGGAAGAGCAGGAAACGTCGTATCTGGATTCCACTCCTGACTAGCGGCCATGGAGGTTCCGGCCAGCAGCAGGGCCAGCACGGCCACGCCTGCTGGAGAATGGGGGAAACGGGCAGAGCAGGTCATACAAAGAAGCTAGAAGCATGTGGCGTTTGTCACCGGAGTAAACCCCGGAATAGCGGAGGATGTGAGGGAGCTAGGAACGCGTGAATACTCAAAAAAACAATCCCCCAACAGCCTGAATTGGGGCTTGGCACGGGCGGCAATTCCCGGATGATAGCCTCTGCGGGCCCGACCGTATTTACCCATTATGAGCCTTACTCGACGCAGCCTTCTTCACCGCGGCACCCTGGCCCTCGTCACTGGACCCACGGTGGCGGCCCTCGGGCAGGAGGCCCGGCCTGCCGTCCCTACGCGTGATTGGCCGCTCGTGGTCTCGACCTGGCCGTTTGGAAAACCGGCCAACGAAGCGGCGTTAAAAGCGCTGGTAGGAGGCGGCAGCCTGCTTGATGCGGTGGAGCAAGGCATTCATGTCACAGAATCGGATCCGTCCAATGCCTCAGTCGGACTGGGCGGCCTACCCAATGGCGCAGGCGTCGTCCAGCTGGATGCGTGCATCATGCATGGGCCCGGCCATCAGGCTGGCAGCGTGGCTGCACTCGAGGGCATCGTCCATCCGATCTCAGCCGCCCGCCGAGTCATGGAAAAAACACCGCACGTCATGCTCGTCGGCGAAGGGGCACGGCTCTTCGCGCTCGAACAAGGTCTGGCCTCCGTTCCGTTAGACACCACCGCCGCCTACGAGGCGTGGCGCAAGAAGCGCGCCCTGGAGAAAGAGGCCGCCACCCAGGCCGGCGACCCTGAAAAGAAAAAAGAAAACCATGATACTATTGCCCTGCTCGTCCTTGGTGCGAATGGGGATCTCGCGGGCGGCTGTTCGACAAGCGGCTGGGGAGGCAAACTGCCCGGGCGCGTCGGCGATTCACCCATCATCGGCAGCGGGCTGTATGTGGACAATGAAGTCGGCGCGGCCGGAGCCACCGGACTAGGCGAAAATGTCATGCGCTACTGCGGCTCGTTCCTCGTCGTCGAACTCATGCGTCAGGGACTCCACCCCACCGAGGCCTGCCTCGAGGCCATCCGCCGCATCGCCAAAAAAGACCCCAAAGGCGTGGACATCAGCGTCAGTTTTGTCGCTCTCGACAAACAAGGCCGCTACGGAGCCGCCGGCTCGGCCAATGGATTTCAATACGCCGTCACCACCCGCGCCTCCAGCGAAATCATGACCGCTCCAGGCGTGGGACCGCTCGACATCGGTCCGATCGGAGGCAATCGGAAAGACAGCAACCAGTAAGAACCGACGCCGTCACGCGACCGCGACCGGTTTTCGCCAACGCGCGGTCGTTCGCCACTGGAACGGCTCACCCCCTCGTGAGGGACTTGCCGAGCCAGCCATGGTTGTCGGCGCACAGTCCTCGTTGTCGGCCTCTCCCTGACTGATTTCAGCGTGTCATGAAAGCGCGCAGATCGGCATTCAACCGGGCCAATGATTCGAGCGTAGAGTACATCATATGACCTCCCTCGTACGAGGCGATGGACAGATTGGTTCTTCTGGCGGGATCGACGGGCAGGTGATTGAGAGTGTATTCGATACCACCGGCTGGGGTGGCGAGGTCATAGTGACCGCACGCCACAAACACGCGCAGGCTTGGGTTGTTGGTCATGGCTTCAGCCAAGGCCGGAGCGGAGCTGACGTACCGACCGGCAAATCCTGCGTAACTCCATGGCTGCACATCGCGCGTTAGCACTTCGTAGGCGAGGTCGCTCTCGTATTTGAGCTCACCGCGGACGTATGCATTCAGCAAAGTGGCGTAGGCTCCGTAAATGTTCGTGTAGGAGGGATCCTCATTGGACGAAGCATCGGCCGTCGCGCGGGCATCAAACCGGCCGACGACTTTATTTTCCTTTTCGAGAAGCCTTTGGCGGAAAGCATTGGGACCGACCCGCAGCCGTTCGCGCACCCAGAGGTCAGAGGGAAGCCCGGTCAGACGGGACAACTGAGCGGCCACTTCGGCCACTTTTTCAGCGGGAAGCGCGTGACCGCGAAACAGGGCCGCCGCGTACTCGCCCTGAGCATAGTCCGAAGCCAGCTGAACGACCTTCCGCACGTCCGCCTGCTGCAAATCGGGGGCGAGCTTTTGGTGAAAGTGAGCCGTGGCCGCCATAGCTGACAAATATCCCGTATGCGGCACGTCATTGCCCGGATCAGCCGAGAGAGTTTTGAAATCGATCACGCCCGAGACGATGGCAATGCCATTGAGGTACATGCCATAACGCTCTTGCAGATGCCCGGCCAGCCCGGCGGCGCGCAGCCCTCCGTAACTCTCTCCAGCCAGAAACTTGGGTGATCCCCACCGGTTGTTCACGGAAACGTAGCGGCGAATGAACTCACCTA
>Ga0315908_10004261_pt1 | contig 10317 bp, 8 predicted proteins | sample LakEriMetagenome_12_FD_203520 | JGI IMG/M metagenome (GOLD analysis project Ga0315908, IMG submission 203520) | Freshwater fungal communities from buoy surface, Lake Erie, Ohio, United States - Buoy 4 MA124 | ecosystem: Environmental > Aquatic > Freshwater > Lake > Lake biofilm | place: USA...
CAAGAACAGTAAGAAAATCAAGTGTAGAACCGGGATTTTTTATTGGAGTAAATAATGCGCTGGACACCAGCTATACGTCATTCTTACAAACGAATGCTGCTGCCCAACGCTATTACAATCCTGCGCCAACGCGCAATTTTTATATAGGCTTTACTCTAAAATTTATCAATAAAGCGCTTTGCTCGGACGTACAATAATTTCTGAAATTACAGAATTGCTTGGAGTTTCGATAGCATAACGAATAGTATCGGCGATGAGTTCTGCCGACATTCCATTAGCAAAGTTGGGTTTGTATTCCTTCAAAAGATTATCATTCTTCGTTTGATCAATGAACGCTGTGTTCACGCTTCCGGGGCTGATCGTAGTGATATGAAGCTTGTCTGGGAATTCGATGCGGAGGCTTTCGCTGATGGCCAGTACTGCGTGTTTCGTAGCGCAATACACTCCAGAATTGGCAAACACATGATGGCTCGCCACCGAACCGATATTGATAATGTGTCCTTTCTTTTCCACCAAATGAGGTAGCGCAGCATGTGTGCAGTTGAGCAGGCCCTTTACGTTAACATCTACCATTTCATGCCAATCTTCAATCTTAGCGATAGGCAGGGGATCGAAGATTCCAAGGCCCGCATTATTGATGAGTACATCAATGCTTCCCATTGATTGCACTGCTGCGTGTGTCATTGCTTTTACATCTTCGTAGTCTTTGACGTCGCATTGAATGATATGCACACGATCGCCGAGTTCGGCTTTGATAGCTTCTAGTTTATTGAAAGAACGGGCAGAGAGAAAAACAGTATGACCGCCTTTGTGAAGCAGTCGAGCTGTGGCTTCACCAATACCTGATGAAGCGCCTGTAATAAGAATATTCATGGTTTTATTTTTGGCGAAGATATTCGATTCAAAGCGCCAAAAATGTGAAGAAAATGCAATGAATTAGTTCAAGCAGTGCTGAAAGTCTTTGATACCCCAAAGATGAGAGATCACCTGGATGTTTTCAAACTTCTTTACGTTGATGCGCACTTTGCACTTCTTATAAGGAGGAGTAAATTTCTTTTTCATTCGTTAGGTGGTTTGGTCCTTGTTACGCGACCTAACGAATTTTGGTTACAATAGGAATTACTAATGCTGCGGAAACACTTCTGTAGCAAGGCGGAGCGAATCGTTTAAAGCTCCTTCCTGAATATGCGGAATCAATTGTTTTTCAGAAAAATAGCCGACCATATTTTCCATGGGCATGTTGCCCGTCAAGTCATCTTTAGCCATAGGGCAACCGCCCAAACCTTTCAAGGCTCCATCAAATCTTCTGCATCCTGCATGATATGCTGCATCCACTTTTTCATGCCATGTGTCTGGAGTAGTATGCAGGTGGGCACCGAAGGTCACCCCCGGGAGAGCCGGTATCAAAGCAGAGAATAATTCTGTAATCAATGCTGGTTTCGCTGCTCCAATGGTATCACTCAATGCGAGGATATCAATGCCTAATTCGCGATGCAATCTGTTGCTCCAATGAATCGCAATCTCTGGAGAATATGAATCTCCGTATGGATTGCCAAAACCCATACTGATATACACGACCAGTTTCTTATTGGCTCTTACACAAATATCTTGGATCTCTGCTACACGTGTGAGCGACTCTTCAATGCTACTATTGGTATTGCGCTGCTGAAATGTCTCACTAATGGAGAAAGGAAATCCGAGGTAGGAAATCTCTTCGTATTCCGACGCGATTTCTGCACCTCTTGTATTTGCAACAATGGCTAATAGCTTGGTCTTGGTAGCGCTCAGATCGAGTTGACTCAATACTTCTTTGGTGTCGCGCAATTGTGGAATTGCCTTTTCACTCACAAAGCTTCCAAAGTCGAGTGTATCAAAACCCACTTTCAGAAGTTGATTGATATATCGAACCTTATCAGCCGTCGGGATGAATTCTTTGAGGCCTTGCATGGCGTCGCGGGGGCATTCTACCAAGTGTATCATAGCACAAATGTAGCGGGATTTATTCATCATTATTCCAAATCACATAGTCTTCATTGGTTAAAAGATGTTGGTCATCCGCCGACCACTTCAGTCGATTTTGTAGGTAAGCCATTTTCTTATCGCTCCAATATCCATCCACGATAATGGGGATATGCAATGAGTCTGCTCGGGCGTCGATTTTAAATCTTGCTTTTCTCTCTGCCTTCGGCAATACAAGTAGGTCTGGATGATAGAGGTGCTTTGATTTTTTTTGTAAAAATTGGATGTTTATGCGACGGCCGTTTCGTTTTGCGTGTAGCAATAAGCTATTCTTTGGAAGATTAAGCCAAGCGACATCGGGGTAATAGCTCGGAGTGGTGATGTCTTTCATCTGCTGGATAACGGCGTTCTGGTCCACACTATCCGCAGCCATAGCGAAAAACTGAAACCTCCGTCCTTCACGAAGCATAATGACCATATCGCTTTTGATTTTCCGAATGCTGAGTTCATATGGTATTTCTTGCAATCGAATCTGTACGAAAGACCATCCCATAAAGCACGCTATACAAGCTAAAGAGACGCTCGCGTATATTTTCTTTTTTCGGACAAACCATTGCGTAATCGAAAAAAGAAAGATGTAAGAGCATATAAAATGCATTCCATCAAATGGAATATTCTCGAAGAGTGAGTGTGGCAACCGATCGCAAAAAGTCATGAGTTTATTCATCAAAGCTGTCAATGATGTAGATAGATTAATCAGCAAATAGGCGAGAGGAGTCCACGCGTGAAACACAAAAAATAGCAGACACACATAGAGTATAACTGTCGAAATAGGAATCGCTAGAATATTGGCTAGAAGGAAGTAGGTGGGGAATTGATGAAAGAAGAGAAGACATAATGGTAGAGTGACTAGTTGTGCCGCTATCGACACGGCACACATCTTCCAAATCTGTATAAGCAGCCATTGCCTTGGCTTATAGAGCAATTCAATCGGTCGTTGCAAGGTCATAATTCCAATGACAGCGAGATAACTCAAGTGAAAACCGAGATTAAAGAGCAGTGATGGATTGAATAGCAAAAGAATAAAAGCAGAAGCAAAGAGTGTATTAAACGATTCTTTGGATTGGTGGAATTGCTCGCTAATGATAAAGCACGTAAACATCACCGCTGCGCGCAGCACGGATGGTGAAAAGCCTGTGAGTCCTGCATAAACCCACAGCAATATTGTCGGTATTATGAATCGGATCCAGCGACTTCGATTGCCGCGTACGAGCCTAGCTAGAATAGGGTGGAGTACCGCGTAGACAAGTCCGACGTGTAATCCCGAAACGGCCAGCACGTGCACCACTCCTGCGCGGGAATAGGTTTGCATGAGTTCGCTATCGATCTCTGTCGCTTTGCCCCAAACGAGCGCAGCGAGTATGCCTTTTTCTAAACTCGGTACATTGTATTTATCCATTAAAGAAATGAAGAACTCGCGCGCACGAATGAAGTATCCACCAAACGTGTTTTCTTTCAGCGCATCCCATTTAATCCACTTGTGTTTTTTCGGTGAAAGTGTGCGATAAATGCCCTTGTTTTTTAAGTATTCACTGTAATCAAAACTACCCGCCATTCGTGGAGGTGAAGGCTTTGACAGGGAGGCTTCAACGAGAATGACATCATCTACATGAAGTGTTTCAGCGAGCGAATCCTTATAAAAATACATCATCACTTCGCCAGTGGTAGGAAGGAAAGTTCCCGTGGAATCACTGCTATACTGTATCTCCGCACAGACTCTGTGCGAGTTGTTTTTATAAGTGGGTTCATCTTTTAATTGAACGATATAGAATTGATGTTCAGACGAGCGATGCAAGTAGTGAAAAGGATGATGGGCTGGTTCGCAAACAGAACTGACCCACCATCCTGTAAAAAAAAAATGAAAACTATATATCATACCAACGCACCATCGAAAGGTCATCATCTTCCAAAAAGACATGTATGAAAGGCCCGTCCAAATGAGAAGTGAAGACAACATCAAAACAGACGAAACAACAACATCTAGCTCGCACCAGTGCTGCACAGCAATACCCATCATAAACGGAATACCTATGCGCATGAATGGCGCACGAGCGAAAAGTCGTTTCATCGTTTCTCAGTTAAGTCAATCGAACCGGTGGTTGATTACTTCACAAATAAACGATGATCTAAGTCTTTGAAGTGTCTTTTTTTACGTATAAAAAATTCCTTGATTATACTAGCTTTATACAAACCAGAGAGATTGATCGATTGATCTGCTTGTATCTCTAGCTGACGCTTTTTGTACATTTTACTATAAGTTCCATAGAAGTTGAAATGGGCTTTGATCACCGCTGTGAAGTATGACCAATTTCCTTCGAGTAGGAAGCGCATGCCGGCAATTCCATCGAGCAGCATGCGTCGGAATATTTTAAGATGCACGTTGCTCGTGCGATGATTTTTGAGAAGAAGAAATAAATTATTTCTGAAGTTCAAGAAGGTCTTGTATGGATTCATTCGATCCAATGTGCCTCCGCCATAATGATATACCACACTAGATCTGCACGCCCCGATTTGATAGCCTCTATTCTTTAATCTCCAGCACAAATCAATCTCCTCCATGTGTGCGAAGAAATCTTCATCGAGTCCTGCTACTTCCATGTAAGCATCGCGCTGAATAAATAGGGATGCACCAGACGCCCAAAACACTTCGGTGTTTTCTTGATATTGATTTTCATCTTTATCAAAAGCATAGAACATGCGACCAGCGCAAAATGCGAATCCATCTTTATCGATGAATCCTCCAGCAGCACCGGCATATTCAAACCATTCTTTGCGATGAAAATCAAGAATCTTTGGTTGGCATGCCACCATCTTCGGTTGACTATCCATGTATGCAAGGACAGGCTCAATCCAATTCTGAGTTACCTCTACATCGCTGTTGAGCAACACGACAATTTCATTAGGAATATGCGCTAATCCTTTATTATAGCCGCCAGCGAATCCATGGTTCTTATCGAGAACTACAGTTTTTACGTTTGGATAACTGCTAGAAAGGAAGGCTAATGAATCATCGCTAGAGGCATTGTCGATGACATAAACATCTGCGATATGGGCACTATGCTCGACCACACTCGGCAAGAATTGTTGGAGGAATTTTTTTCCATTCCAATTGAGTATGGCAATAGCTACGCGATTCACATTTTTATTCTAGGTCCGCGAAAATAGGGATTAGTGTGGATTGTACCACAAATCTTGCAATTCATCGCCAGAATATGGATCACGGAATTGTTGATTGCTATTTCTACTCACATCCGAAGGCGTAGAATTGGTGCGGGTTTTAACTAAGTTTGGCCAGTCGTTGTTCTTCGCTTCTTGAGGGACATCACTGTGCAACAATTCATAATCAGGACCCAAAGTAGTATTCACAAATAGGAATCTTCGATCGTGCTGTTGATCTTTGGTTTCATAGTAATGCCAAATCTCGAACGGGAAATAATCCGGATCGTGAGGGCGTTGAATGCGCGTAGAAGGCGGACCATATTGCAGGTAAACACGACCTCTGTCTGTTTGCCATCCCTTCTTGATGCGAGTGCCGAATGCACCCTGCACGTCCTTTACTTGTTGCTCATACACCAAGAAATCTTTTTCTGGTTCTTTGCTATTTCTCTTGTACCAGAAAGAATACAAAAAGCTTTGCAATTCTTTTAATTCAGATGTAGGAAGTGTATTGTCTATAGTATTTCTCTCTTGTGATTTAGCAATGGGTAAATGCGCTTGGAGCAAGTCATACAATGAATCTCTGTCTGTAAAGCGAGCTGCAAATGAAGAGGACAAAACTTCTTCAGAGATCACTTGGTTTGCAGGATCAGTGGCCACAATGAGGTTTCTAGAAATAGCTCTGCGCTTTGAGCAGATTGCTTTATTCGTTTTATCACGCGCTTCAACCACTACGTAATAATCACCCGATGGCACTTTCGTAATGTCGATGATATGAAGCTGCGGACTCACTAAAGACGAGGTTTGACGCTTAATACGTGTTGCCTCTGATATCTCTTTACCAAACTTATCTTGAACTGAATAGTAGAATGCATATGGCTGTTGATCGCCGAGAATATTATTTAATTGATAAAGCTCAGTATAGAAAATAATCGCATCGAGATTGCTTGGAAAGTAGCTGCTGATATAAGGCAACATATCATATCCGCTCTTGCTGAAGGCATTTTCTTCTGTAGTAGGAGTGTAGGCACTGATGAATTCTATATCCGAGAAGAAAGCCCCCTCAGACAAGTTATCAATCATGATTTTTTGTGTCGCTCTTTCAGGCTCAGGAAGGTTTGCATAAACATCTCGTATCTCAATTTCGATGGTATAAACGCCATTAGGAAGTGAGAATCTTTCGAGTGACATGAAGTCATTTTTTTCATTGAACTTCACATACGGTCCATCCACCGTGATTTTTCGGAAGTCCAATACATTCTCGCCTTGGGTAACGATAAGGGTGAGTTCTGCTTTTGAATGATAATAGCCGCTATCCGCTTCAGCTTGAGCGAAGGTAGTGCCGTCAAAGGAGGTGACAAACTCTACATACGGGCCTTGACCAGGGATATGAAACACCCGATAGTCGAAGTAAGCGCGAATCGCCGAGGCTGAAAGGCTACCGAGCATCAACACTAAGGCCAATAGAAAATGAATGCTGCTTTTTCTCATACAACAAATATACAAACAGCTGGCGACAACGCCCTGCTTTGAAAAATCGTTAGAATAGTTAAGTTTTACTACAAAATGTAGCGATCGCGAATGATCTGAAGATGGTGGATTTCGTGTCCGAGAATAGCTGTCATATAAGCTCTAGGACTGACTTGCATTCCATTGGCATTTCCAATAAAGTCTATCACATGTGCATTAAGGCTTTTCGCGAGTGCAATCGTTGAACCTCTGACAGTGCGCATTTCATCTAATATTTCGCTTATTGGCCGATGGGATGCATATGAATTTTTTACAAAAACATCTTCATCATACCCTGGAAGTGGAGTAGCGTCGAGGCGCGAGAACCTGAGTGCACGGTAGCTAAAAACGCGCTCTGCATCAATCAGGTGAACAAGAAGTTCTTTGATATTCCACTTGCCCTCGGCATAGCGAAATAGCAATTGTTCTTCTGAAAGGGTTTCAATAAATGCAATGGTTTCGATCAATTGTCGCTCGAGTCCGACAATGACATCGCTATCTGATACTTTACCAATATAAGTATCAAGATATCCAAATGTTCCAACAGCTTTCTCCATCTCCCAAAGCTAGTCGCTTACGATCGTATTATAAAGCCCCAAGTAATAAAAAATATCTTCTCATAATCTTATCGTTTTGTATAGAACTGATCTAGCGTGGAAACCAGATTCCTAAGATAAGGAAGGTGAAGGATGCGACCACGAGAGAAATTAGATATACAATCTGCTACTTCGGTCGGTCCTGTAGTTTTTGTTGTTGATTAAAAGGATCGAAAACAAGCGATATCCCAAAATTCATTGCAACATCCGTATATTCTTTTCCAACGATCCAATAAATAATGGCGATCGTGATGAAAGCGTAGTTTAAGAAAGCTAAGAATTTGTTGTTCATAGTAAGTTTGTAGATTAGTTTTCCTTAGAGGGAGAATAACCAAAGTAGTTTTTATACGCTTTGCTGAATGAAGCGATATCTGAGAATCCTATTGTTTGCGCCACATGAATGATGGGCGTTTTTTTCAATAATAAGTCTTTTGCAAAATGCAATCGTTCCTGAATGATCAGTTGATATGGAGTTATATTATAGGTCGTCTTGAATGTTCTGATAAAATGATACTTAGACATCCCAGATAGAATAGCAAGTTTTTCAATGTCTATGGATTGAAGATAATTCTCTAGAATATATTCTCGACATTCTTCGAGCTTCAAAAATGTAATATGGTTAGTAGAGTTCTTCTTAAATTTTAAGTTGGAAAGTCCTCGGTAAATAGTAGTTTGATCTGTCATCATTGCCTCTGCGAGCGAGTAGAAGAGTTCCTCTTTGAAAGAGGTGTGCAATGCGTCAGAACTTCCTATGAAGTCAACAAGTTCAGTAAGGGCATATCCCAAAACTGTATTTTGTTGTCTGTATTTATTCACCAAAAACTTTTCACTGAATAAATACTTTTTAAAATCGGAGTCATTTTCAAAATGAAAAGAAGCAACCTCGGAAATTATCTCATCAGAAATATCTACGCATAATCCCTGAACTCCTTGTGGATCGTTGATAGCAATACTTGCGAAGGTTTGGCTATTTCCAAGAATATACTCTCCAGCGGATACTTCGAATTTTTTATCTCCGATGAAATACTTCTCCATACCTGTAAGGACAAGCTTTGCAGCAAAGCCTGAGAATGGGATTTCGGTTTCTATTTTCTGAATATTAGAAACACGAATAGCATTTTTTCTATCGTCGCTGTAGAGAGTATTATTGATCAAGCTCATTTATGGTGTTAATTTAAATACATCCACTCCAATAGCGTATCCATAAGTGTTTTTCTCTGTATGGTAGATTCTAATTTTATTACATGCCCGGCCTAGATCGATCTTGCTCCAAGAGTTTCCGCCATCCTTCGTCTCGTATCCACTATTTACAGTTCCGACAAACCCATGATTTTCATCAATGAAACCGATTCCAAATTCTCTTGCTGTTCCATCATCACAAAGAGGTATTTCTTTCCATGTCTTTCCACCATCTGTCGTTTTGGCGACGTATTGACTCGTATTAGCAGGATTGTATGATTGGATCGTAGAATATCCAATTTCTTTGGTAGGGAAGTGTACCTTCCAAGTTGTTTCGTAAGGGCGTTGTGATTGATAAACGGGTGTCCAGGTTTTGCCACCATCACTTGTAGCTAGAATGAGTGCATTGCTCTGTGAAATATCTGAATTACTCGCGCTGCAAGCGATTCCATTCTTTGTGTCAAACATGTCAATATCAAATAGCATTTTACCATATTGATCAAGACTCCACGACTCCCAGCTTTTACCTCCATCATGTGAGACCATCATATTAGCTGGAGCGCCAACTCTACCAACAGCATAGATGTGATATTTGTAATCAATTACTCCGTGATTAATATATTCTTCTTTCACGACATCGATTGCGCAAAGTCCTTTCACATAAGGCCCAGAGTAGTTCACTGGTTTCCAGCTTACACCCCCGTCAGTGGTCATGTACAGAGGAATGGTGTCCGTTACGTTAGGAAAATAATCTGTTCCAACGGTACCCGCAAAGCCAGTCTTTTCGTCAAGGAATGCGATACATCTAAAGAACGTTCCTTTCTTTTCAAGTTGTAGTTCCCAATCAGTACCAGCATTCTTCGTGTGATAGATACTGCCCAGTCCATTTACATACCATCCTGTATTTTCATCTACAAACCATATATCATCTTGTTTACCAGGATACGGCTTAGTGTTCAGCTTCGACCATTTTAGTGATGAGAATATTTCTTTCTTTGCTTGATTCAATGCAATGCTCCAATCCACGGCAGTTTTACCTACCTCTGGATTATAGGCATTGAATAGCTCGAGATATTGGCCTGAGTTAAACTTGTCATAAGCGGTCTTCATATTACCAATCTTAGCGAAATAGTGATCAGTGTCTTTGAAGGTTTTGTGCGTTGCTTTACCAGGGTGATAGAAGTTAACAGTGTATGCTATCTGAGCATGATCTTCATGCGAGAATGCTTGAAAGTCGGCATCACCATTCATTACAAGCACATCACCTGAATTGTCCTTCCATGCATCCAATAATTTCATACTTTGAATTTGTCTCCAATATTCTGCGTTGCGATCCCATATTTTGGATTTGCCATCATACATCCAGTCACGTCGAAGAATGGTGTCAAGTTGTGGATCTTTAGAAAGATTTTCGAGTGATTCGTTTTGAATAAAAAAGCGGTAGTTTAATGCGTATTGACTTCTGCAATAGTCTTCGAATTCAAGAGGATCAGGATTTGCGAGCATCGTCTGTACACGATTTAATTCAAGCTGATATTCAAACCATGATTTAGCAGTGGTTCCATAGACAATAGTTCCCTGAACAGTCGATTTGGCGGCCACAAGGGGAGCAACAACTCCTCCCATTGAATGACCAAAAATGATCACTTTTGTCGAGTCAACATAGGGGAGGGATTTCAATTTTTTTAATCCATTATAGAAACCTTCTACTTCATCATAGAGGTCACATTCTTCACATTTTTTAGTGTTGCGACTATCTCCTAATCCTGATTTTTCAATGCGGAGCGTTACATAACCAGCATCAACATAAGCATCGATTATTCTTTTGTACGGATGATTAGATTCGAGTCCATCGATA
>Ga0315908_10004262_pt1 | contig 10316 bp, 9 predicted proteins | sample LakEriMetagenome_12_FD_203520 | JGI IMG/M metagenome (GOLD analysis project Ga0315908, IMG submission 203520) | Freshwater fungal communities from buoy surface, Lake Erie, Ohio, United States - Buoy 4 MA124 | ecosystem: Environmental > Aquatic > Freshwater > Lake > Lake biofilm | place: USA...
AATTGGCCTTGGCAAACTCTTGGCCAGGCCTGCCAATGGTTATTTCAAGCCCGGATTCTTTGACCAGCTTTACTATCTGGCTGGCAGGGCGAGCGTGAAGCCCGATTGGGTCTAGAACTTGAACTTGGCCTTGAATCGAAGACAAACGCTTCTCCTGGAAGTCAATAAGGGTCTTGAAGCTCTAATTATGCTGGTTTTCCTTAGCTTCCGCCCAAAGCTTGGCCCCAAGCTTTCACAGCTAGCTAACAGGCCCAGCTCACCGTTTACACAGCCAGTCATGGTCAACTGAAGTTAGGAAATTCCAACAAGAAGGAGCTAAAAATGGCAGATACCAAGAGCAAGAAGTTCGATTTCACCTCTCTTAACACCCTGGCAGTTGTTTCAATCGCCTCGGCCCTGACTTCAATCGGAGCAGTTGCCGCCATCATTACAGGTCACGTGGCCCTCACTCAGATCAAAAAATCTGGGGAATCAGGTCGTGGCCTAGCTCTAGCTGGAACCATCATCGGCTACGTCACTATCGCCCTTTGGGTTCTTGGAAGCATTGCACTCGTGGTTGCCGGAGCTTACCTGAGGGGCAATTACGGCATGGATGGCATGGGTATGCGCCGCATGGGTTGGAACGACTAAGCAAGTTTTAGTTGCTTATAGGTTGAGCAACTAGCACTCGGTGGGCGTCGCCCACTCTGGTAACTATCAGAGTGGCGGCGCCTTCCCCTTTGGGGGCTAATTGCTTCCTTAGCTCTTCTGGGGAAATATCACTCCCGCGTTTTTTGATTTCAAGAATGCCGATGTTGTTTTGCCTCACATAGGCCTTGAGCTTTTTGCGATCAAAGACCAGGTTGTCGATTACTTTGTAGCCCTTAAGCCAAGGGGACCTAATCAAATCGTTCGAGCTCAGGTATGCAATGTCAGGCGCAATCAGTGTGAGCCCCAAAGGTTTTGCAAAATCTGAAATCAGTCTTGATCTAATCAAAGAGTTATCTGGCTCGTAAACGTATGCACCAATTACACTAAGTTCTGCATTTGGACTATCGATTTTGGCTGATGTGATTTCATGTTGGCCGCTGGCATCTAGCAAAAGAGCAGAACGTGCAATGTTTTCTCGTGCCAGTTTTCCAAACCATAAACTCATTTCAACTAGATCTCCATCAACCGATACCCACTGCGCCTCAGCGCCCTCTGGGATTTGTTTCCTGTCGTGACCTGGCCCTAGTTTGATTCCCGTAGGTTTGGTCTTGGCTTTTTCAATACAGAAGTTGTAGTTAGGGGAATAGTTGGCAGGATCAAAGTGTCGCTGCGTGCTGGATTTTTTGGCTCCGTGAAGCTCTCGTCTTGCTGGGTCAAAGAACAGGGCTTCAAATTTAGAGAGATCAAGTTTTTCAACGTTGGCAATTTCGACTGTTGCATTTTCAAATGGAGCCAAGTTGTAAGTTGCAACAGCGGCTGTGACCTCATCCAATTCAAAGGCGTGCACGTTTATCCCTAGAGAAGCCATTGCCATCGACTCGGCCCCGATGCCGCAACCAAGGTCGGCAACCTCTGCCATGCCGGCTAACCTAAAGCGACCAGCGTGCAAGGCGGCGACTTTCAGCCTGGAGGCTTGCTCGAGACCTGCTTCGGTAAAGAGCATTTGGGCGGCAAATTCTCCGAATTTGGACTGGCCCCGCTTGCGTAATTTGGCTTGGGTTAGAACCGCTGCCACAGTGGCCGGGTCGTGCCCATCGGATCGGAGCTTTTTCACCAGGGCCAAAACATCGGTAGTGGTGGAGTAGTCAATCTGGGCCAAAAGTGCCTGGCCGGCAGTGCCGGCAAGCCTTACAAAGTCCTCGCGCTCCATTGTTAGAGGCTACCAACCGCCCCCCCCTTGGCTAGAGGCCGCAAGCCGTGCTAATGTTCTAGTTAGCACTCTCACCTCGAGATTGCTAATCATCCAAAACTTATATAAAGAAGAGGTCATAATGTCGGTTTCAATCAAGCCGCTTGAAGATCGTATTGTTGTCCGTCCAGTAGCTGCCGAGCAGGTCACATCTTCAGGTCTTGTAATTCCTGACACCGCTCAGGAGAAGCCACAGGAGGCTGAGGTTATAGCTGTTGGTCCAGGTCGCGTTGACGACAAAGGAACCCGTATCCCGGTTGACGTTTCAGTTGGCGACATGGTTATCTTCTCGAAGTATGGTGGCACCGAGCTCAAGTACAACGGCGAGGAGTACCTAGTACTTTCAGCTCGCGATGTGCTAGCAATCGTCACCAAGAAGTAAATCATCTTTCAAAACCCCCAAGCCCTTTCCGGCTTGGGGGTTTAGCTTTAAGCCCTAGATTGGGATTGTGAACGAAAAAGCTCAAGGTATTGGTTACGGTCTTTCGGCCTACCTGATTTGGGGCAGCTTTCCACTAGTGATTGCGATGCTTTCTTTTGCTGACCCATTTGAGATTGTGGTGTGGCGAGTGATCTTTGGATTCGCTTTTGGACTCGCGGTGATTTTAGTGACGAGAAAGTTTTCCGAGTATCTCTCGGTGTTCAAACAACCAAAGCAATTGCTCTGGATTTCAGTTGCTGCGCTTGTCATTTACATTAACTGGCAAGTTTACGTTAATGCCGTTGCAGAGAACCATGTGCTCGAAGCATCACTTGGATACTTTATTAATCCGCTGGTGACAATCGCGCTTGCAACAATTTTTCTAAAAGAGAAACTGAATGTATTTCAGTGGGTAGCAGTTGGACTTGGCGGGGTGGCAGTTTTGATCCTTACTTTCAACTACGGTCAGCCGCCAGTAATTGCACTTATCCTTGCGCTTTCTTTTGGAATCTACGGTCTTGCTAAAAACCGACTGGGTGGAAAAGTTTCTGCTCTGAATAGCTTCACGGTTGAGACCACACTGCTACTTCCACTAGGAATTGTTCAGCTGGTGGTTTTAGCCGGAATGATGCAGATCCAATTTGGCTATGCGGGGCTAGCGCCTTCCCTTGGACTTGCTGCCTATGGAGTGCTAACGGCTATACCTCTATTACTGTTTGGAGCAGCCGCGAAGCGGGTACCGCTTAGTTACATTGGCTTCATGCAGTACCTGACACCGACGATGCAGTTTCTGCTCGGGCTCCTTGTTTTCCAGGAGCCCATGCCAGCTGCCAGATGGCTGGGATTTGCCATGGTCTGGTTTGCGCTGTCAATTCTGTCCTTTGATGCCCTCAGGCAATTACGGAACCGTTCCAAGTTCGTAGCCCCGGTTTCTTGAGGGCCGGCAAGGGCCAGATTCCGAAACCTAATTGTTACCTTTGGCGGATTAGCCCAAAAAATCTACGGAATCCGCAGAAATAGGCCCTATTTACTGCGAAATAGTGCTTCTTTTTGACAAATAGTGCGAATTCCGCTCTGTTGGATTGGCTGTGGGCCCACCGCGCCCGAATCTACAGGGTGTATTTGACAACCTTCAAACTACACTTGGGGGTGTGAGGCCAGCTGCAGTATTGCTGAGCTTCCAATCCATTATATATAAGGAGCAAAATGAGTTCATTTTCATTCTCGCGCCGTAACAAGAAGACTGCAACAGCAGTAGCGATCCTTGCTGCTTCTGCTTTGGTTCTTTCTGGTTGCGCCGCAGGTACAGCAGATGAGGGCCGCGATGCAGACGGCAACCTTAATCTGTTGATCGGTACAGCACTTCCACAGACCGGAAGCCTTGCATTCCTAGGCCCACCGGAAGAAGCCGGTGTTGCACTTGCTTTGAAGGACATCAACGAAGCTGCCAAGGGCATCAACCTAACCGTTGAGTGGGGTGACTCAGGTGACCTAGACAACAAAGCTTACGAAACTGAGATTCCTCGTCTTCTAAGCGCTGGCGTTAAGGCCATCATTGGAGCTGCATCTTCTGGTACATCTCTAGCTTTCATCGACCAGGTTGTTGGCGCTGGAGTACTTCAGTTCTCTCCTGCGAACACTTCACCAACTCTGACCACATACGACGACAAGGGACTTTACTTCCGTACAGCTCCTTCTGACTTACTTCAGGGTGAAGTTCTAGGAAACCTAATGGCTGCCGATGGCCACCAGACTGCCGCAATGATCGTTCTAAACGACGCATACGGAACTGGTCTTCGCGACGCAACTCAGGCATCATTTGAGGCTGCTGGCGGAAGCATCGTAGCTGCTCCTGTATTCAACCCAGGTGACACTAACTTCAGCGCTCAGATTTCTGAAGCGTTGGCAGCTAGCCCAGACGCTATCGTTCTGATCACCTTCGATGAGGCAAAGACAATTGTGCCTGCACTAGTAAGCCAGTTCCCGAAGGAGAAAATCTACTTCGTTGACGGTAACCTAGCTGACTACTCTGAGGTATTCGAGCCTGGCACCCTAACCGGTGCTAAGGGTACTGCCCCAGGTCTAGACCCAGACACAATCATGGACTTCCTAACCAGGATGGACGACAACTGGGTTGCTGAAGGCAACGCCAAGTTGGACTCCTACCTATACGGTCCAGAATCATACGACGCAGTAGTTCTAATTGCTCTAGCAGCACTTGCAGCTGACTCGACCAATGGTGTTCTAATGGCTGGCAAGCTTCAGGAAGTTTCTGGAGGTTCCGGTTCAGGTACCAAGTGCACCAGCTTTGCTGAGTGTGCTGACATCATTATCGGTGGCGGCGTAGCTGACTACGACGGTATCTCAAGCCCAGTAACATTTGACGAGTATGGAGACCCAACACAGGGTAACATCCTTATTTCAATTTACGGGGACGACAACAAGATCACTGCCGTAAAGAACTAACACTAAGTAAAAAAAGTAAAAACCCCCGGGAGCAATCCCGGGGGTTTTTCAATTGGTTAGATTTGCTACTCGCCTAGTGTTCCTAAGTACAGTCCAATCACCTTTGGATCGGATAGGAGCTCACGACCAGTTCCAACAACAGCATCCTTACCCTGATCTAGAACGTAAGCACGATCTGAGATCTGAAGGCAACGACGAGCGTTTTGCTCAACCATGATTGTTGTCACGCCTGCCTTGTTGATTTCAGATACTCGAAGGAAAGCCTCATCCTGTCGAACCGGGGACAGACCTGCTGATGGCTCATCCAGTAGCAGAACCTCTGGGTCCATCATTAGAGCTCGGCTCATTGCAACCATCTGACGCTCGCCACCGGATAGTGATCCAGCTCGCTGCTTGAGTCTTTTGCCTAGTTCAGCAAAGATGCCAGTTACAAATTCAAGGCGCTCAGAGTAGTCCTTTGGCTTCTGGAACAAACCCATCTGGAGGTTTTCTTCGATGGTTAGCGAAGGAAAAACGTTGTTGTTTTGAGGAACAAAACCAATTCCCTGGGCAACTAGCTGATTGGCCTTGAGGTTGGCAATTGACTCACCGTTTAGAAGGATCTCTCCTTCGCGAACCTTGAGCAGTCCAAATATTGCCTTTAGCAGGGTTGATTTACCGGCACCGTTAGGGCCGATAATTCCAACAAGCTCGCCCTGGTTGGCAAAGAAGTTAGCACCATTCAAAATGTTTACCCCCGGCAGGTAGCCGGCGACTAGGCCCTTAGTTTCAATAACTGGGGTGGATGCCATGGCTTACTTCTTTCCCTTTGGAAGTGTGATTCGACCAGTGATTGTTCCAAGGTCGGTGTCTTGGTGAGAACCCAGATAAGCGTCGATCACGGCGGGGTTTTTCATAACCTCGTCGGCAGGACCTTCGGCAACTACTCGGCCTTCGGCCATAACGATTACCCAGTCGGCGATGTGGCGAACCATGTGCATGTCGTGCTCAACAAACAAAACTGTCATACCTTGTTCTTTCAGGCCAAGCACGTGCTCGAGAAGTGACTGAGTCAACGCTGGGTTTACCCCTGCCATCGGCTCATCGAGCATCACAAGAACAGGATCGGTCATTAGCGCTCTGGCCATTTCCAGAAGCTTGCGCTGTCCACCAGACAAGCTAGCGGCGAAATCATCCTTTTTGGCATCTAGCTTGAAGCGCTTTAGTAGCTCCATAGCCTTTGCCTCAATCTCCACTTCCTTTGCCTTCCAAAGGAAAGAGAAAAGTGAATACAGAAGCTTCTCTCCACGCTGATCCTTAGCCCCGAGCTTCATGTTTTCCAAAACAGTCAGCAAGCTAAGCGCCTTGGTCAGCTGGAAGGTGCGGACCTGTCCCATCTGGGCAACCTTGAAAGCTGGAATTCCAGCCAGAGACTTTCCCGCAAATGACCAGCTTCCGGTGTCTGGCTTGTCGAAGCCAGTTAGCAAATTGAAGAGAGTTGTCTTGCCTGCACCGTTCGGGCCAATCAACGCAGTGATTGCACCGCGCGGGATTTCAAGGTGCTCAACGTCAACGGCGGTAAGCCCGCCGAAGCGACGAGACACCCCGTCGATTGTGACGATTGGGTCGACCTTTGAAACGCCGGGACGTATCTCACCGATGTGTAGGCCTGTGGTTTTTGACGCAGGCTTGCCTGGGATTTTTGCGCTACTTGACAAAAGTTAGCTCCTTTTTATCGCCCAGGATTCCCTGAGGACGGTAGATAACAAGCAGCATCAGACCAACTCCTACCAGGATGAACCTGATGGTTGAGGCCTGAATGCTGCTTATAAATGGCAGGACTCCGCTGGTAACCAGCTCAGGAAGCACGTTGGATAGGAAGGACTGGAGTACCCAGAACAGCACGGCTCCAAGAACCGGACCAAACACGGTCGCCGCTCCTCCAAGCAACAGGGCTGTCCAAACGAAGAAGGTCAGTGAGGTCACGTAAACACCTGGATTGATTGAAGAAGGTAAGGCATAAATGACTCCACCGAGAGAACCGAAGATACCTCCAATGACCAGGGCTTGCATCTTGTAGGCAAAAACGTTCTTACCCAAAGCGCGGACGGCATCTTCGTCTTCTCGAATAGCCTTGATGACTCGACCCCAAGGACTCTTCATAAGAAGAAGCAGAACAAAGACACAAGCAGCTAGGGCAAGCAGTCCTAGAACCAGTACCCAAAGCTCGACACTGTTGTAGGTCCAAGGCCCAAATCCATAGTCAGCTTCAGGGAACGGGTTGGCTGCCCTAAAACTGTTGTGGTATCCGGAGAGACCGTCGGCCCCTCCGGTGACATCTCCAAATGCTGTTGTTAGAAACAGCAGTCGAAGAATTTCGGCAGCTGCAATGGTCACGATAGCTAGGTAGTCACCGCGAAGACGCAGGGTGGGGATACCGAGAATTAGCGAGAAGATAACTGAAGCAACAAGGCTGACCAAGATGCCCTGCCACCACTCGAAGCCAAAAACCAAAACCGAAATCGCGTACCCGTAGGCACCAATGGCCATATATCCGGCGATACCAAAGTTCAGAAGTCCTGCGAATCCAAAGTGCATCGCAAGCCCTAATGCCGCCAAGGCAAAGGCCATGGTGGCTGGGCTCAGAAGGCTCTGAGCTGTGTTGTTTAGAATTGCTAACCAGTCCATGAGTTCTTCCCTAACCTATTCGTTCTTTTCGACCGAGGATTCCCTGTGGTCTGACCAACAAGATCACAATCAAGACGACCAATGCTCCTACATACTTCAGATCCGATGGAATCACCAAGCTCGATACCTCGACCAACAAACCAACTACAAGTGAGCCAAGCAAGGCACCAAAAGCGGTTCCAAGCCCTCCCAAAGTCACAGCGGCGAAGATAAGTAGCAAGATCTGGGCACCCATGTCCCACTTGATGCCCGGACGGAAGTATGCCCAAAGTACACCTGAAAGACCAGCTAGAGCTGCGGCAATGATCCAAACTGTTCGGATAACGCGGTCCACGTCGATACCCGAGGCAGCTGCCAGATCAGGGTTGTCGGAGATTGCCCTTGTTGCCTTACCGGTTTGCGATTTCATTAGCCACCACGCGAAGGCGATGATTACCACCAAGCTCAGAATCATACTGGCGATGTCAATAACACTCAAGGCGGTTGCTCCAAAGAGTTTTATCTTAGGAGAGTCAAAGCCAGGAAGCTGAGTGGTGCCTCCACTAGCGAAGAATTGGAAGACGTATCTTGCTGCAAGTGACAGTCCAATCGAGACAATCATCAGCTGGACAAGGCCTAGCCCGCGACGCCTAAGCGGTCGCCACAGACCCGAGTCCAGACCCCAACCCATCGCCCCGCTTAGCACTACAGCTACCGGTATCGCAATCCAAATTGGTAAACCAAGAATGCTGGTGACAAAAAACGCAGCCAAAGCTCCGAAGGTCACCATTTCGGCGTGAGCAAAGTTTGATAGACCAGTTGTTCCAAACACCAGGGAAAGCCCAACTGATGCCAAACCAAGCATTAAACCAAAGTTCAACCCGTATACGATTCGGGCTATCACTTGATCCAACATGCTCACAACGATTCGTTCACCTGCACCGATGAAGAAATTCTTTGTCACGACTCCGGATGGACCAATCTCAACTGACTGGTCGGCCCCACCTTCTTCGACTACTGCAATTCCCTCAGGAAGAGAGCTTTGGTCAAGGCTTACGCTGTAGCCGGCTTTTTCTGGAACACCAATTAGCCACTTACCTTCGGCGTCGGTAACGGTTTCGGCTGTGTAGCCGCCTCCGGCAACAACTATGCGAACCCCCTCTAGGGCAATTCCTTCGTTCTTGACGTTTCCTTGTACCTTGTAAGGAAGATCCGCGCCAACCTCATCGGCTAGGGCACTGGTTGAGAACAGGCCGCCGAAAATCAATGTCAAAACAGTCGTCAGAAGACCAATTTGAATCCAGTATTTGGAACTGGCATGGCTTTTTGAGAGGGTCACAGTGCCTCCAGGTCATTTCTAGGCTTCGGTGCCCATCGCTTGCAAACCTTGTCTTCCCAAGGTTTTTCCAACATTACCACTGTCTTTAGTAGTCTTAAAAACCTAGACTTATTCTTTACCTCTTTATACGTAGCAAGGCAGGCTCAAATAATGGCTCAGACCGACCCCTTTGGCCTAGTGGGCTTGACCTACGACGATGTCTTGCTTTTGCCAGGTGAATCAGATGTGGTTCCCTCCCAGGTTTCAACCCGAACCAGGCTCACAAAAAGGGTAGAAATCAACATTCCATTGCTTTCCTCAGCCATGGATACCGTCACTGAAGCCAGATTGGCTATCGCCATGGCCCGTCAGGGAGGCATTGGCGTTCTTCACAGAAACCTTTCTCTTGAGAACCAGGCTGCCCAGGTTGACCTAGTAAAGAGGTCTGAGGCTGGAATGATCACCCACCCGGTCACCATCGGGCCTTTGTCCACCATCCAAGAAGTTGATGACCTTTGCCGCACCTTTAGAGTCTCGGGCCTTCCGGTTATTGATGAAGACGGCCTACTTCTTGGAATTGTGACAAACCGCGACATGAGGTTTGTTCTCGATGTTCAAAGAACCACCACCTTAGTCAAAGATGTGATGACCCCGATGCCGCTGATCACAGCCCCGGTCGGGATCAGACCAGAAAACGCAATTGCAATTTTTGCTCAGCACCGAATCGAAAAACTTCCTCTAGTTGATGAAGCGGGAAAACTGCGTGGACTAATCACTGTCAAAGATTTTGACAAGAGCGAGAAATACCCGATGGCATCAAAAGACTCAAGCGGAAGATTGTTAGTTGCAGCAGCTGTTGGCGTTGGCCAAGACGCCTGGGAAAGATCAATGGCACTAGTGGATGCCGGAGTAGACATCTTGGTGGTTGACACCGCTCATGGACACAACAAAGCAGTTTTGGAAATGGTTGCAAAGCTAAAGGCAGAACCATTCGCAAAAAACGTAGACATCATTGGTGGAAACATTGCAACTCGCGAAGGCGCACAAGCTTTAGTTGATGCTGGAGCTGACGGGGTAAAAGTTGGAGTAGGGCCTGGATCTATTTGCACAACTCGTGTTGTTGCAGGAGTCGGCGTTCCACAAATCACTGCGGTCTACCAGGCAAGCCTTGCTTGCAAGCCAGCCGGGGTTCCAATCATTGCCGACGGCGGATTACAGTACTCGGGAGACATTCCAAAGGCCCTGGTTGCCGGCGCCAACGCCGTGATGCTTGGCTCTCTATTGGCCGGTACCGATGAGGCCCCAGGAGAGATCACCTTTGTTGGCGGCAAGCAGTACAAGACCTACCGCGGCATGGGCTCCCTTGGTGCCATGCAGTCCAGAGGCGAAGCCCGAAGCTACTCAAAAGACCGCTACTTCCAAGACGACGTTCTCCGCGAGGACAAGCTTGTTCCTGAAGGCATCGAAGGACGGGTTCCTTACCGCGGGTCGGTAGCTTCTGTGACTCACCAGTTAATTGGAGGCCTTCGCGCCTCGATGGGCTACGTTGGCGGAGAAACCATCGCGGAGCTTCAGCTCAAGGGCAA
>Ga0315908_10004266_pt1 | contig 10314 bp, 11 predicted proteins | sample LakEriMetagenome_12_FD_203520 | JGI IMG/M metagenome (GOLD analysis project Ga0315908, IMG submission 203520) | Freshwater fungal communities from buoy surface, Lake Erie, Ohio, United States - Buoy 4 MA124 | ecosystem: Environmental > Aquatic > Freshwater > Lake > Lake biofilm | place: USA...
CCGCACTTCAATCGGACCCGCATCGCCGTCTTGGGCGTGGACGACGTCAAGGTCTGTCACCTCGTCGCTCGGCGGCCAAACCCAGTCTTCGTCAAGCCCGAGGGGCCCGGGCTCGAGATAGTCGCCCGGCTGGGGGAAGCTTGCAGGGCCCGGTGCCAGAGGGAGGTCGGCAAGCTGTTCGCGCAGGGTGTCCCGCACAGATGCGTTGGCGCCGTCCAGAGCATGGTCGGCCACAAAATACCGCGCGGGCCCTGGCGTGTGCGTCGAGTCGACGACGCGCATCGTGATGTTACTCCCGTGGAAATGCGCCGTGGAGGGCGCAAAAATGTGGCGCGCTGGCTCGCCGCGCGTGTAGTTGGCCTTGCGCTGGCACTCGGCGTACTCCTCCTCGGTGAGAATCCTTACCTGCAGCGGTGTGTGAGGGGGGGGGACCTCAGCGGTCGCGATGCGAGGCTGCAGAGCATGGGCGGCGCGCGGCACAGGCGCAGCCGCACGAGCATCAGCGCACCGTTGCGTTGCGCAGGAAGCGCTCGCACAGCTCGTGAATGTCGCCGGAAAGCTCCCAGTCGCTCTCCTCCCGGAACCACTCGGGACTATCTTCGCCCGCGCCGATCGCTTCGCCGCCGGCCGCGCCCCCCAGCGCGTCGGACTCGGCGCGCAGCTCCAGCACAAACGGACGCGGGTGTGCCCCAAAGTCGACGCCAAAGCGCGCCGCGACCTCAGCGCGCAGCTTCTGGCCGCGGTCGTCCTTCGCCCAGCGCTTGGCCGCGTCCAGGGCATGCTCCCCCTCGTCCGAGTCGCGCGGGCTCATCGCGCGGAAACGCATTGCACCAGGCCGGGGCGCCGCGCTCGCGGGCGCGCTCGCCGCGCCGGAAAGCGCGGTGTGTAGCGCGAGCGCGTGAAGCGCGGCGAGCAGCACGCCGTCTGGCCGCATGGCTGCGCGAACCCACGAACCTGCGGCCGATTGCTCGGCACGAGGAGTGGGCGGAGCACGAGGGCCGAGCGGAGCACGAGGGCCCTCGGTTTCCAGTGGGGAAGGCGGGGCCGGCGCGCCGGGGAGAGCAGGGGCCCGCGCAATGGGTCGGCTGAGCAACGACGGGTTTCTGACGGCGCTGGACAAGCAGTTCAACAAGGTGCGGCAAAACGGGTCGCTGTACATCAACTTCAAGCGCTACTGCCCGAAGCCTTCTAAGAAGGGCAAGCCCAACCCCGAGGGATCAGATCCGCTGTGCCTTATCCGCGCCAAGCTCGGCAACAACAGCATCTCGACCACGGTGCCGCAAAAGGACGTGCCGCGTTTCCAGACGGCGTTCGGGACCATCCTAAAGGGCAACATGGACGCGCTGAAGAAACCCGAGAAGGAGAAGAAGGACAAGAAGAAGAAAGACAAGCCGATCGCCGCCCAGTGAGCATGCTGGCAGGTGCGCGCATCGACCGAGCCTGGCAGCCCCGTGATACGGCTGCGCGTGGTAGCGGCACGCCAGCGACTCTACGAATCCCGGAACGAAAAGACACAGTCAGCGAGAGCGCTTGCGCGAGAGGTGCATGCGTCCAGAGATAGATTGCCGTGCATTGGAGAATCGAGTACCCTAGCTTCTGCACAAACAAGTTCCTTCAGGTTCTTCGGTCTCGTCAGGGCCCACTGATTCTGAAGACAGTAGACTTTCTGTGCACTACTAGGGACTCTAGCTAAAGGATCTCTTCAGTCTATGGACGCCACGCCCAACTCGGGCCCATCCGCCTCGGACAAGCAAATTGTACATGGTAAGTAAACATATTTTTATGATCACACAAAGTCCCCGTTGCGAATACTCTGTTTCTATGCCCCGATTTTTGCAAGTGCAAACGCCGAATCTTGAGAAAAGCCACAAATTCTCTGATTCCATAAGAGAGGCCACCAAAGGCGCAGTGCCCGCGTGCCGAATCTTGAGAAATATGCAACACCTCTGAATAAACACAAGACAACCTTTTGCTGCCCGCTAATTTTGCAGACCAAAGCGTAATAAACAAAAACGCGGCGGTGCCGGTGTGCGGACCCAAAAACACAAACAATCCTTTGGACCGCGACCGTGACCGTTTTTGGGTCCTTGAACTGTTTGCCTGCTTCCTACGCGTCAGCAACCCTTTAACTCCTCTCCGGCGCCTCACGCTCCGCAAACATTCGGAAGAACACATATTGGTTGGTCGACCAATATAGGAAGTCCTGCCGTCCTGAGAAAAAGTTCAACGACGTCGGTGGCACCAGGCACGCGATCGTGGCAAGCGCGGGTCGTAACATCAAGGGGCAACACAAAGACGGGAAGGAGGATGTGGAACACAGCATTGGATGAAAGGAAACGCAGGGAAAGGACGGCAAAGGTCGGCGAGCCAAAACTAGGCTTTGTGAGCGCGTTAGAGTGACTCAGCCTGGATAGCAAGAGCAAGGGAGGCGCAGAACCGAGAGACGTTGGAGGCGAGGTCCGGATTCCAAAACAAGATGTCATCCACTGAGACGGCGAACCGGGCGGCCACCGAAATAACCTAATGACAAAAGTTGTCAGCTCAGAATGAAGAGGGATCGCAGTTGTTTTGTCAGTTAGATAGCAACAGCTGCAACTTGCGGCGAGCCAACAAGCCTGCTGCACCCATTGCGGTCGAATACGCATGCTGGAAATCAGTCAGACTCACTGTGTCGTGCAGCATAGCTCGATAGATGGGCCCAATGCGGAGCGCTGAGTATGCTGGAGGCGTAGCTGGGTTCAATATGTTTGGATTGCCGCCCCAGAGATCAAGCCACGTAGTTCGCCACTCGTGCGCGATGGAGTACAGAGACTCGCCCTGCTGCATGCAGTAGGCGCATCTGTCGACTGCGACCCTGTGGTGCAAAAGCGGGAGAGAAAGGAGAGGGGGACAGGAAGAGAGAGACAAGGAACAGGACTCGCACTTTGTCAGGGCGTGGGTGAGAGCACGGAGAGAATGCTTTCTATTTGTCTGCGTGTGTCTGTAGTTTCTGGTGTGTGTGTGTGTGTGTGTGTGTGTGTGTGTGTGTGTGTGTGTGGTGCCGACAGGCATGGCATCAGCATCTTTGCCTTTTAGCCCCTCCTCGACATTCTCACACTGCAAACTTTACCGGATACAATAATCCTCGTTGAACTGCAGCGCAAACCCGCCCTCAGTCACGATACCATTGCTGTCCGTGATCGTGATGCAAAAGTCATATACTAGAGAATCTTGCCCGCGCCGGGGTGTCCACGAAAAGACACGCACGATTGGATTGGCCCATTCCTCTGACGATTGAGTCACTCCTGCCGAGAAAGACGCGCCCTCTGGAAGCGAAGGCTCCACCCACTGGGACCCTGAGGAGGACGTGGTGACGGTGACGTGAAAGTTCATCTTGAGCTGTAAGACACAGAATAGAATCACCAAGAGCGTGATCGGGCATGGAGATCAATTAGCATGATGCTCGACGCGCAGAAGCAAAAGCGAGCAGCAGAGCAGAAACCAAGTTCATAGCTTTTATCTGTGCCAAACCAACATCTGTGTTGTCATGCATTGTCATGCATCTGACCTTATAACCTCGTGCTGCGGCGTTCAACCCTTGGAGTCCGGCACTTGTTGCGTCCTCGGCAACAACTTGAACCTCAACCTGGCAACCCGCCGTGGCAGCAAGAGTAGCCTTGACATGCGGAGCTCTTTCCATGTCTGCTCCAGTTTTGCCCGACGCTTCTAGTGCGCCGAGGGGCGAGATAAACTTGGGAGTGGGGCTCGCGATCGACAGTCGGAAGCACCGGGGCGGCGCGGTCATGCTCTGCGAGTCTTGCGCTGTGTAGCAAATCATATAGGTTTTGCCGGAATCTTGGGGCTTGGCGAGGAAGACAAGCAACGCCGTGGCGGGGTTGGCAATCACAATGTTCGACAGCATCGCACCGCACGCGGACAAGCCGGTTGCGGAAATGCTGATGTTCTGCGTCAAATCTGTGTCCAGTGCCTTGATGTTCATGCTGAAAACGTTTCCTATGTACGCGTAGTGGAGCACCGGCGGGTTGAAGGGAGGCGGCGCTCTGATGCTGTCCCAGAATGGTGCTTGGCCATAGTAGAAAACGGTGCCGACTGGTGCGCTTTCAAAGGAGGCTCCACCTTCGCTGACGATTTGGCTTGAGGTAGCATAGCAGTTGAAGGTGTAGTTTAGTCCTTTTTCGAGGAAGAACACACTCATTGTGAGCACGTTGGACTTGGGAAGTCCAGTCCACTGTTCAGAATCTTGGCTCTTGTACTCAAGGCGATAATTTGAAATGGTTACGCCGCGTGCGGTGCCGTCACCTGTGCAAGTGGTGCACGCAAGACCTTGTTATTCGCTGCATACGGCAACACTCACTTTCTTCATCCCGCGGAAGAGAAAAAGGAGGAAGGGGATGAAGAGGGCCACCACAAAGGAAGAGGCTCGGGGGGAGAGACACTGAAAGACGCAAGCACGCCCACACACACGTTACTGTTACCACTATCAAGAGGCGGCTGCCACGATACGCGAAGCTCTTCGTTGCGCACAACAACGATGTTGAGGGCAGTTGGTGGTGACGGGCGAGAGATGGGCCGGAAAACTTTTTCTGCCGCAGGGCCCCAATAATCTCTCGCCTGCGAGCTGTGGGAATAGAGGCGAACTTGGATCAGCTGACCCTTGATCATGGATGGGATAATGAAGGATTTTGCACCTCCCGTCCCGTGTGCAACCTCACCCGCTGTGTAAGTGCCAGAAGGCCTTCCGGTGGCCCAGTCATACAGCAACACGGTTACCTTGTACGCGTCCGGGAGCATGCCCGGCTCTTGCGCCGACAGCCATTGAACCTCAATTGTAGACCCGGTACAGGGCACTTCGGAGCATGCGACAGACATGGAATTGCGGTCCAAAGTTGCTATAGGATAGATGCTTTCCAAGCGTGGTCCTTTGGGAGCGTAGATCAGGGTCTGGTCAAAGACGGTGTCAAGCACAGCAGCACGGGAGACCACCTTAAAGATATACCCCTTCGTAGCTGTGAGGTTCGTGACGCGAAACAAGACTGTGCCGCCGCTGTGCGAAGCTGCAGGCGCATCAATCTGAAGATATTTTTTGCCGTCAACCAGGGCATAGGCAGGGTATTCGAATCCATATTCTTGCGGCGAACACGATGTGGCATTGTTGCATGTCACCGTCACCTTATATCCTGGTGGATTCGGTCCAAGAGTCGGCGACCACCACTTGAGGTCAACGAAAGTCTGCCCGACAAAGTGCACTTCAAAGTACTCAGGCTCCTGCACGGGAGCTGCGACAAGGTGAGCCGGTGATCCAGTCGCACATTTCTCGACGAAGACTGATGTCAGCCCGCCCGTTGCCTTGCTGGCACTGTATTTTGAGATAGAGCAGATTTTGAAAAAATACGCTTTGTTTGCTGAGAGGCCGCTGACCAGGGTCTCTGTCGAGGTGCCTGCAAGACGGACTAGGACATCCTGCTCTCCTGGAGCCCGGTAGCCAGGGCGCGGGCCGTACTCCAGAAAAAAGGCTGCTGGCGCAGCACCCGTAATGGGAGACCGCCACAAAAGTGCAACCGAGTCATGCGTCACATATTCCAGCTCGAAGTTCCCGGGTGGCCCAAAATCTGAAGAAAAGACGGCTGAATCTGTAATGAAGCTCCTCGAGGACACAGTCGCACGCATTCGCACGCTTGCACAGGGATAAGCCACAGAGGTTGTTGAAATTTCCCCAACTGCTCCTGAGCCCTTTTGTTGCACGTCTCCTACCAGGGTGGGTGGGACTGCCGCGCACTCTGCCAAATCTGTGACAAGCCACGCACTGATGGTTGGCGCGCCGCCCGTCACTGCGTTTCCTCCCCGGTCGACGAGCACAATCTGGGGGTTTCCCAGGAGGGCAACGCCTGACGCAGATGTTAATGGCTGGCGACGGAAGTCAAGGGCGACTGCAGGCCCAACTACGACGTTCAGGGGGGATGCATCAGCTGTAATGACATCTAGGCTGCTGGTACGCAGGACTCTAAACGAGATGACGAATCTATTCCCTGCTACACCAATAGATATGTCGGTAAATCTGGCGAGTCCACGCTGTGTATTGACGGTCGTTGTCCCGGCAAGCACCGCGAACGTCTTTGGGTCTAGCAACTCCGGCTGTGCGGTGGCAGACAGGGAGGAAACAATTGACATGCCTTGGTCATCAGTAAAATTGTTTTGTCCAGCGTCTTGAACTTGTATCACCGTCATCACATCAAAGACAATGCCGCCCTGCTGCGTCCCTGACGGCTGTTTCACAATCTTCAAGATTGCTGGAGGACCGGTGAGCACATTCAAGGGCTGAAGGGCATCAGCACAGCACCCAAGGTTGCAAGCTAGAGGAAAACTTTGTCCGCCGCACGATCCTGCGTGAGACAGCAAATCAGATGTGACCTCAGGTCATCAGACCGCGCAGATTCGTCAGCCCGTTTGCAGACATTTCCAGTTCTGATGCCTGTGATGGGTTTGAGTCGGAAGCGCAATTGGATGTTGTTGCCAGTCGAGAGGGAGGAGAGGCCGCGAAAGGACGTTATCCCATTGGAAGATGACACCGTCAGTGAGCCGTTGAGCGAGCAGGCAACCGCTGACGGTAACCCGCAGTTGCAGCATGCTGCAAGCTCAACCTGTGACGAACAATGATGAGCGCCAGTGTTTAGATATACTGGTAAACGTGTTGACGTGTTGCAAGAAGGCAATGCATCCGATGATCATAGGGCAAAGGTGGCAGACTTACCTGCTGCGATGTACCGTAGACCCAGTTACCGCCCGCATCTGTGACCGCCGCTACCGGTTGGACTGAGAACTGAATACCACCGGTCGACTTTTCAGGCGTTTGCACGGAGATCACCGTAGCGATGGTTCCAATTTGAATGTCGAAAATCTGAGAAAGCACTCCACTAGTCTGTACTCCGAATTCCAAGGAGGACGATGAGCTGGTGAACGCAAGCAGGTAGCGGCCAGTTTTGTCGATAGCAAGATCTGCAAAAGGACACTGCCCCGTGGCGGCATTGCACTGCACCGTCACTGTTCCGAGCAAATTGCCATTCGAAGAGCTAATCGCTGAGCCAGGAGCGCGTTGAAGCTGTGCAGTGAGGCTAGTCGTCGTGAGCGGGATAGCGGGATTTCCAGACCCGTCAACAATTTGTATAATCGGCTGCGACACAAAGCTTTGCCCGCCGCTGGACCCTCTTGGTTGCTGCACAATCGCAATGGAAGTCCCGCTGCCATTAATTGACTTGAATTGTGCTGGTGGCGACTGCCGCTGCGACAGGAAGTAGCCGATCGGAAATCCTGTTACTGCAGCCTCAAAGTTGCCCAATTTTCTCATCACCATTTGGTTGAAATGTGCGATCCCATCTTGTGCCTGCGCCACCAAAGACCCGCTTTTCAGTATGGTCAGCATTCCAGAAGGGTCTTTGGACGTGATGACATGATCAAGCGCTACGTTTCCGCGAAAGCCATAGGCACGCAGCCCATCATCTGCCACGGCAGTGGCGACAATAGAGAAGGGTTCCCCAGCCCTGACGATGCTTCCATTCACGTGGCCTTGAATTAGCACTCGGATGCCAGTGGGCGCTGAGGACAGAGATAAATTGCTGGACTTGAGATCGTCGCTGACCTGTGTCAGCAGGGAGCAGCATGACGACCGGAAAAGAAGATACAGATTAGCATCCCGCGTGACTTGGGTCGTGAAAAAAATATTTCGCAAGGTCACTTGCGTCCCTCCAGCGAAGAAAGACATCTTGTCGCCCACGCCAAGCACAGTTGAAACATGGCCGCCAGTGCGGCGAACTTCAAATGTGCCACGGAATCCTATGATAGGATTGTTGGCCGAGTCTCGCAACTGAAGCTTGGGAGCTGTTTGCAGCATGAAGACATCTTTTTCCGTCGAATTCCTGCTCGAGTATCGCTGGAGACATTTGTGATCAGCACAAGAGTTTGAATTTCACCTGTTCTTGCTTCCGCAAACGCAAGTCATGTACTAGCTGCCCTACTTGCAGGAGCACACTAATTCCGTCTTATTGGGTCACTTACCGGAGCAGCGTTTCCTGGCTGCTGGAGGATGTGCATCGTGGCAGGACGCCCCGAAGGCAGAACTTCGAGAATGGCAGTGTCACTGGAAATGGTAAAGTTTGATCCCAAGAATTCGCCTATTGCATGGAATTTGAAAACGTACACCCCCGCCTGGGAGAAGCCAATCGAACTCCAGGACACTTCGCCGCTGACGAAGTTCTTCACATCAATTCCTGTCACGGAAGCGTCTACCGGTTTTCTGATCACCTCTGTGAAAGGATGCAGAACGAGACAGAGAAAGAAATACTGGGTTCAGTGGTCAGTACGCATCTCGAGGCGTGGTAAAATATTAGGATGCGACACGTGGTAGGGTGATACATACCAACCCTGCAGGTGCCCACAACAGCGTTGGCCACATTGTCGAAGACATCTTTCAGTTGGAGGCTCGTAGACGCTGTGGACTTTAGCACAATGCGACGGGCAAGATAGCTGATGAAGTTTAACGCGGTTGGGGTAGAACCACTGAAGAAAATGCCGGCAGATTTGCTCATCAGCTGCAGCCCTGCGTCAAATCCGGCCACAAAGCTAAGGTAGGCCTGGCCCGAGACATCGCTCTGGATGCCCGGGAAGGTAATACTGGCAGAAGCATTGGACTTAATCACTACGCCCTGAATTCTGGTTGCCTCCACGGGCATGGCGGCTGAGTTGGAGAGTCTTGCGTATACCGTTGTCGCAGGCACGTTAATCGGCATCCCGTCATTGTCCCTGGCCTGCACCCGCGGTTGATGGGAGGCATGCCCGAGAACACTACCCACTTCAGCCGCCGCCGGGAAAGACTCCAGCACAAGATTTGAGCTCCTGAATGCTGGAGGACCGCAGCTCGTGCTTGAGACAGCTGACGCTGCGGCCGGACGGCAAGCAGCTTTTGTTCCTGCTGGATCTGCAATTCGCCTGCCCACGCACCCAGGGCAGTTTGCAAGTGCCAGCGAGTGGCCAACAGCAAATTGTTTTGACACAGCTGGAGACCATGAAACTCCTTCCTGTTTGCACGTGAAAGCAAGCCGCAGGTAGGGAAGGGCGATGGGCATAAAAATTGAAGGGAAGAATGCTATTCCATTGATAGCGGCTACGGGAGGTGTCAATACAAAATTGGTGTTCGGATGATTGACTTGATTCACAGAAATGGTAGAAACGGAGACTTCAATCGTGGTGCAGTTTCCTATGGCAAAGTTGCCTCCTGCATCCTGCACGTGTACCAGAAAGGGATAAGCAGATCCACTGTATGTAATATCTGGCTGTTGCATGACAGCAAGACGGGAGGGAGGCCCCGTGGAAATGTTGAGCGTGTCACTTGTGATGCTCTGAAGTCCGTGGGCCGAAAATCTCAGGCGGTAGCCAGAGCCGACCAGGTCCACAGCCAAATTATCGTATATCACAGCGCCTGACGCTTGAGTATTCTTTATGGTGGTGCCGCTTGTCGCAGCCCCCGGGGTAGCAACAACAGCAAGCGAGGCTGTGACAGCAGTCAAATGGGCGACAGGATTGCCCCCGGCATCTTGCACCTGCAGTGCGGGCTGCCAAGGGAATGCAACACCAGCTTCATTTTTCGACCATCCTGGCTCTGCCGTAATTCCCAGCTGGTACGCTGCCCCCGAAATCACTTCTATCGGGCTCGACATGAAGACTAGATTCTGGTCTGAAAGGGGATATGTAAAGCGCAGTTTAGGACATCCTACTTTGTCCACTATCAGACGATCAAAGACTGCAATGCCCTTTTTAGTCGCTACGTGGAGATCGCCGCTCATTGTAAAGCCAAACTCTCCGATGCTAACACTAACGTGCCCGTCCTGCACAAACGAGGGGTTGCCGCCGGCATCAATTACCAGAGCATGGATTTTGTTTTCATTTGGCGTCCCTCCGATCCACTTCGAATTCAGGGCTAACCTAGACACTGAAAGAAGCTTGAGAGCCACAGGAGGGCCACTCACAGAGAACGAGTTGCTAATCACCTGAACATCGGAACTGACCGAAAATGTCAAGGTGAATTCGAAGCCTGGCGTATCCACCTGCAGCGTACTGAAGACTGCGAGGCCACTCAGGCAATTCACGATAGCCACTGTGACCCCCTTGAGACCTGCTCCATTGATGAGAGGACTATTGATGGTTGCAACGATTTTCGTCGTGACGACGCCGGCACCACTGCAGCCTATAATTCTATTGCCGTAGGCGTCATTTGCGGAGATTGCAGGAGCCGGGGACATGGACGTGTCCATCAATGTGTCCATG
>Ga0315908_10004267_pt1 | contig 10313 bp, 3 predicted proteins | sample LakEriMetagenome_12_FD_203520 | JGI IMG/M metagenome (GOLD analysis project Ga0315908, IMG submission 203520) | Freshwater fungal communities from buoy surface, Lake Erie, Ohio, United States - Buoy 4 MA124 | ecosystem: Environmental > Aquatic > Freshwater > Lake > Lake biofilm | place: USA...
AGATATCGAGAAGTAAAAGTAGAACTTTGATTTATAACTGTCCTATTGCATATTACACAGACTGGGAATCAACTCATAGAGAACAACCGGATGAGATCTATCGAATATGCCCCTCTAAACTAGCAGAGAAATGTAATTATTATCAAATGGATGTAATCAAAGCATATACTGACATGGTTGCTAATAATCACAGTCGGACGATGACAAGGAATCTCAGGGAAGTACAATTAGAGTCATTGAAGATTTGCGAGGAGAAACGACCAGGGTTTTGTATTACACGCTGTGAAGGGATTGGTACTAATCAATCAGGGGAAAAGGATAATGAAGGCCATTCCTATTCTAATTGAGAATAGAGAGGATCTGAAGTCAGTACGTATACTCTATACGGAAGTAATTCCGGATGAGTGCCTTACCGAAACCTTCAGAGAAACTTTCCTTGAACCAGCGTGTGAATGTTGTGGATCAGAAGAACATCCTATGTTGACGAAGACATTGGAACAGTACTACCGTTCAGGATTCAAATATTTATGCCCCATAGCTATATATAAAAGACTGGATAAGAACTTTCCAAGATATCCGATCAACTTGGATTTCTATGCTTGCCCCAAACGTTTTGCGGAGACATACCACTATGTCATTGATGAACGATTGGAAATAGCGTTGGAAAATTACCGAACAAAGAGTGCAGCCCGAGGTGATTATACTATATCGCAACGATTCGTAGATGAAGTACGTAGGTTGTGTATAGAATATCAAAGAGGTTTAACATTCAAGCGGGAGGTAATTGGTGTGGAAAAAGATGGTGAACATGACGACACATCTTTTCTCGACCCAGGGGAATCATCTTTGTGAAAGCTGTCTCGGAAGAAGAAGATCAGGAACCCTCAGCATTTAATAAGGATAAGTGGTATAGGATCCCATACCTAAGAGGGTCAAACACCACTCATCATATTTACATCTGCAGGAAATTACTCCAAGCACCATGCGTGTGCTGTGGACAAGATCATCCTGAGGCGGAAATAGCAATAGATGAGACCACTGGGGAAGAATATGGTAAATATACATGCGAAGTGTCAAGAGTCTGTGGAAAATCATTTAGTAATGCAGTAATGGAAGGTGGGGTATACAGACATGTTCCATGCCCACATTTATTTGCATTGCGCAATGGTTACCAGATGAGTGATATTGCACTCGCATGGGATATTTTCATGGAGAAGGGATATGGAAACTGTATTCCGTATAGAAAGCTACGAGTGTTATGGGAGGAAATAAAAGAAACATGCGAATCAGAAAGAGGAGCATGGATGTTTAAAAGAGATAACACTTGGAGACCTAATGCTCATACACTTAACAATGGAAATGTATGGAGTGAGGAGAACGAAGAGGAACTCTCGAGGACCGTCACCAAGGAGATGGAAATCGAGGGAAAAGCAGAACCATGAATGAAGAGGAAGTAACGATACCGTAATCACTTTCACTATTCCCGTGGATAGGATAAGATAGCTCAATTCTGTGAGATAGATATCTGTATCACTAACATAGAAATGGTAAGGTGCATCGTAGTTACAAAATTGGTGAAATCAAATTAGATCGATTGTGTAATAATAGAAGAAGTTCAAAGATAATACGTAGGATTTGTGCTGCCAATAACTGCGGGTTAGAAACAAATCATATCCTATAAGGATACCCAAGGATAGATAATATTACTCCACAAGAAATCTATAGATCTAACTAATTATGTATAAATTGTAAATAAGTATGAAATCGAAATAAGGAACGAATTGGAAGAAGGGACACCATCAACAGAAGGAGTGAATCTAATATCTGATAATCAGCAGAGGAGTATTGGAGACGAAGCCTGCAGATGCCTGGGGATACTGGATTCAGCTAAAGTTAAAGGAGGGGGTGATATGACGATTTGGGAGTAAAGATCCGATAATACTTATAGGGTTCGGCATCTTTACCCAATCGCATATAGCAATCTTGATGAAGATTGTTTCTTCTCCCAGTGAGTTCACTGATATTTCGAATATTTGAGTATTTTTCTTTTCTTGTATTACTCCCTGAGGGTTTAGCCCTAGAGGGACAATTGTTATAGTGTAGAAATGTAGGGGACATTACATTTACTTATATGAATAAAAATGCCACGCGTCAAGAAAAACCGTCACGCATCGAGAGAAAGCGTCCCGCATTCTGATATGGGTGAAAAGCGTCCCGCATTCAAGAAAACTATATTGGATTTTGTTCTTGTCCCGATCTATGATGCGGGACAGAAAACAAACATCAAAATATCTCAGAATTCTTGAATGCGCGGAGAGCTGAACACGTCGGCTATTTTTCATATATCTCACAATTTCTTTTTAATTGAGACAAGTATATTGACATCTGTTAATTAGTAGTTGGACTATATCTTCGTGTGTAGCAATTGCTGACGAATTCTTTTGTAAAGTTAAGCCGAGAAGCAGTCGTATTTGATTCCCTTGTATTTTGTGCTCAGAGAAACGATTACATCGTTTGCTCGAGATAGAAGTAGAATCGGATTTAGAACCAAGTTGGATTATTTACAACAAGTACCAATCAGTATTAAGCGATCAGAGACACTGGAAATGAGTTCCAATCAAGGTAAGAAGAATATGAAGAGCGACCCTGTGAATATAAATGTAGATAATGTAGAATTAATGAGCACTTTAAATCAAGATAGTTGCGTAGTGCTATCTATCCCACAAGATATTAATCATGTATTCCCTTACTCTTTAGAAACAGCCAAAAAGGATAATAATACAAAATATATCTTAGATGGCGAAGTATCTGCTAAAGATACTCAGCCTGTGAGATTGCTTACAAATGCTGCGGAAGCTTCTGAAGCAGGAGAAGGAGATATCAGGATGGAGGCATTGGTGGCGAATACTGGTACAGGAATGGCATCTAAAATTAAGGAGCAAGATAATCTAGCTTCGCAGGTAAAACAAAGTACTTCAGTAGTTAATCATATTGCTCCTACCTTATATTCTCCTCATGTAAATAGTGTAATTGTGCAGAATGATTGGATGTCTGAAGATGAAATAGATAGCTCTTTAAATTCAGACAGTAGTTTAGAATCAGACTTTGTAAATATTGTTAATTTATTCTCACCTTTATCACAGGAAACTGCGGGGCATTCAGGCGGAAACGCTATCAAGGGTAACACTGGAGACGAGGAATCTCCGGATGTATCTTTCAGTATGGAAACTGAAGTTCAATCGCCTCAGCTAGGTGATTCTCGCCAACGGGAATCGGGTGATACTCCAGTGCCGAAGAAGGTCCTCAGGGTTGACACGGGTGGGAAGAAACAAGAAGCGAGTCAAGATGTAGTCAATCATCCATCTCAACCTCTGTCTCAACCTGTCAGGAATCTCTTTGACAATGGGAGTGAAACTAGACTTCAAGTTAATGATGGTATTCAGGTAGGCGGTGGTTTGGGATCTCAACTTGACCGTAACGCAAACAGCTTCAAGGGACTGCCTCCAATCTGGAATCATACATTTTCGCAGAAGATCGAAGTGGATCAATTCAAAGCTTTTGCTGGGAAAACGACAGATCAATTGAATCCGAATGATGTGATGATGCTTCGGACAGGTATTGGTCATTGGTGTCGCAACCTTGATGGCTTGGTGGGTGAGGAATACAAACTGCAACTGCTTCTAAATTGTCAGTATCTACTTGCTCGATCCAAAGCACTTGATTTGTGGAAGGAACAGTTCAAACTTTTCAAAGAGCTTCAAGATCTTCACCGCCAAGGCTTGTATGTTGATGCGACAGAAATTGAGGAAATTCGTCACATTGCTACATATGGACGTGAGGGATCTTCTACAAGTAGTCAAGCGCAACAAGATCGAGTAGCGCGTTCGAGATCCACTTCTCCTGCGGTGTATCAACCAATGGAACATGTAGTTCCTGATTTTCGTCGTCGATCATTCTCGAAGGACCTTCGACCAAGGAGATGTGATGTCAAACATCTCCTTGATTCGAGAGGAATGCCATCTCCTCGCAGAGCTTTCAGATTGAAATCCGAACAAAGTGGAGCTAGCAGCGCGTTGGAGTCAGGATTTCAGTCGGAGGATAGAGAGATGGAAGAGCAGATGGCCGGGAAGTTGGAACCAAGTGCGGTCCAAGCGCAAGAAATCGACACGGATAATCGTAATCATCGCAAATTGGTCAATGCAGCGGAGGGACCTCCACAGACCAATTTTAGGATTGGATGGGACTCTGAGGAGGACACTACACCTGTCAACCAAGATGCTTTCAAAAAGGTCCAAGGTCGGGCTGGAACACCTCACGTTCCGATGGAGGCTGCAGTGGAGTCCGAGCTGGCTTTGAAGGCGACTGCAGGGGATTCAGAGTTTCCACCACGAATTCCATGCACTGATATCAGACAGGGAAGTACTATGCAAGATCCATATCGCATGATACCTCCATCGTCTCTTAATTCAGGTTTCGCGAATCCTCAAGCGGTTTTCATGGCAGAGCTTGAGTATATGCGAACTCGAAGTCAGAAGAAAGCTACACCAGAGGAGAAGTCTGAGCTGCAGGAGTCCCGTGTGTCTTTGAGTCAAATTGACGCTCTTCCCGCTGAACATCCAGTAGAGCAAGCTAATGATCACGTCCGTGAACAAGATGAAGGCAGCAGTGAAGACAGTGACGGAGAGAGTGACGCTACATCCGTGAATTCACTTGAAGCAGGTCTTGATGCGATCCAAGGTCAAGCTGATGTTGTTATTGATCCGTCAATGCTATCACTTGGCTTGGGTGACCAGCCAACTACAGATCCGATTCAACGACCAGCTCAGAACATCAAATCGATTGTAAAATCGCACTGGGCGAATATTGATGAAGAAACTACAGAGCTAGTCATTGTGCATTTGGTTCGTATTGTCCGCACGGAGAGTCCTCGTTGTCAGTATATCGGTGTTGGTCCTCTGTCGGTGGAAACAAGAGTTGATTTTGCCGTTCGAGATATTCGTGAGCTCTTTGAGAGAGCAATTCGTGAGACCCATCGTCAAATTGGTACCTCGCTCATGAAAACGAAGATTCATATTCAGGAGTTAAAGAATAAACCAGACTCCGATTATGCAATGGACTTCAATGATATGGTCAAGTGGTATGTCTGGCCTGCAGGATATACAGCGAAGGAATTCACACCATCATGTGAATTCATAGGTCAAGATGCTCGTCCGCTAAGTTCGCATGAAATTAACAAGAAGGCTCTCGAGATTCTCCGTAAGAAGAAGGCCGATCGTAGTAAGGAGGAACGTAAGTGGCTCCGAGCTAACAAGTGGAATACCACTAAGGGTTTCAATAGAAGACGTGGTGCAGTGTATGTGTTCACCACCACTACTCTTTTGTCAATCATGTGTGGTGGTATAGTGGTTGATGGTATCAAGGTACCAATGCCATTCCTCAATGGTAACATCACTGGTGCAGCTCTTCGTCGTCCTGATCCTCGTAACTTTAAAGACCAATGGAAGTGTGAAGAAAGTCTTGAGTTCTTGGCCTTGTGGGCTCACGATTTGCTTTCCCGCTGTAATATGACTCATAGTCGTGAAGAAGCTACTATGTTTTGTACTCTGAACGAGTGGAGAGTAAACTTACGATCCCTCCAAGATGTAGAACACATTGTCGCTGACTTCTTCGAACTTCGCAGAGCGAAAGTGAATCATTCTCGCCGACAGTCGGAGCCTGTTCGTCAAGCTGTAAGAGCTCAACTTCATTGTGATGATACGCAGGCGTTGCTTTTGAGGCAACAAGCTCTCGTACGAGAACTGCAAATCGTCAATGAAGGTTTGACTCAGAAGGCTATTGAGGAGAGCGTTGGTTATGCTCATACTGAAATCCCAACTCAGTATGGTCGCAACCATCCTAGCTCTTCGTCATCATCATCTTCATCATCTTCTTCTTCGTCATCTTCTTCATCTTATCCAAATGCAGGTGGTAGTGGCTCGCAGTTCCGCAGTCAGGGTTCATCCTCTGCGAGTGCACGTAGTGAAGAGGATACACTCCCACTACGTGCAGCCTTTCCTACTCGTGCACCAGGAATGAGGGAGGAGTACATCTTTCCACCAGGTGAAGAATACTATGTCGATAATGAAGACATGAAGGATTGGATTGATTACTTCTTCGGTAAGAAATTCAATGTATTACCATTTAATTATGATAATAGTAGGCGTAGTATAAATAATATAAGTAGAATTAAACATAGTGGTATCCGTTCTGATCAATATACTACTATTTCTTCTCATCTTAATCCTTTACCTTGCCAATGTGGTGCGAATGTATTGACTGGTCAACCCCACTCCATGGATGACTGTCGTACTCACACCGCGGCGGTACAGGCACATCTTCAGATAAAGCTTAAATCTCCAGAGCTTGCTTCTATCTTCAACGAAGGATCAGTGTTGCCTGGAACGTATTATTGTAATTTTTGTGGGCAGGATACAACGGAGTCTTGGTGCACCTATGCTTCCCACCATATCTTTAATAATTCCAGACAATTTGTTCCTGTTTGTCTTCCTTTTAGTCTTAGTAAATCCGTAGTTAATAGCAATGATAATAACAATAATAACTCTGGTAATGATAGTATAGTAGGACTTAGAAATAATTCCTGTGTAGTCAATAAAATGAAATCCTTTAAACAGAGTTCTAGTGATAATAAGAAACTTAGCTATCTTCCTAGTGAAATAGGAGAAAACAATTCTACCGACAACGTTAGATCTGAATCATTAAATCGACCTTATTATAATTACACATATAATAACAATAGTTCTAATGCATGTGCTAATCTAAGTTCGGGTGGATTGCTCTCAGATAATACAAACAATAATAACTACGATACGTACTTGAAGCAACAACTGATGGATAAAGAAAATGATGAGCCTACTGAACTCAGTGATCACCCAACGAGATCACCAAACAAAAGAAGGGTTATAGAGTATGAGGATCTATATAGTACGTATGAAGATAAACTAGATGTAAAACCGGTCATAAACCCTTTAATGTCACGCTTTCCAATGAGCAACAATTTACGTGAGGTAAAAGTTGATGATAAACCTTACATGACTAACGTTCTTGTTGATCATAAACATAAGACAGAGGTCGACAATGCATGGGCTGTAAAGCGTGACGAGTCGATGCCAGTGCAAAGAAAACCCTTATGTGACATTACTGAGAAATTTCGCACACCAAAGGAAGAGAGAGTCTTCGGTGTAAGGAACCTTCCGACGTACGTCAAGGCTGAGAGAGAACTGAACTCTCACCATGATCCATCGTCGAAGTACGTACTTACCACTAGGGTAAAGGAAGAGGAGGAAGAACATCAAACTCTACCTTTAGTCCCTGTGAAAACGTACAGACAGGAAACTAATGACGATTTTAAACCACTCAGCAGTACAAATAATTGGTTGATATCTACAGAAAAAGATGTCGATGAAAGAAGTGATCGAAATTCGCGTAAGAATGGACGTAGGAAGCAAAAGGAACAAGATAGTGATACAGACTCTTCAAGTGATCATGCCTCTTACATCTCTCAGAAAAGTAATAAGAATACGAAGAATATACCATCTTTATACTCTATGTTACACGAAATGGAGACTGCTCCAGAATTTACGGAATCTCTCACAAATTTGAAACTTCTGTTGAAACGTTCAGACCTCATTGAAGTTAAACCACCAAGGTATGATAGCGACCTGGGTCGGAGACGTGATGTGAGATATGGAGACTACTTTCATGATAAATTTAGTGGCAAAGCCATTAAATTAAAGAGATATCTCCAGAAACTGTTACAATACTCAGCACAAGTGGCAAATGATGAACTAACACGTGCAGATATAATAGCTGATGGCCCTGGCCTATCAGATGGATGTCTAACACAGCTAGAAAATGCATCTAGAGTTCCTCTACCTGGATTTACTGACACATATGATGAGACTCCTCGAGCACAGAAACAGCGTGTTCTGGACCTACTCCTCACATATGTGAACCTGTTCTATCAAGAGGAACCTAACGTGGCATTGAATGACCTCCGTCTTGAAGGACCAATGCTAACAGGATTATTGGACTTATATCATCAGCTCAATAAAGGGTCAACAGTTTTGCCCAGTAAACTTATTGAAGAATGCCTATCACGGGGTATCCTCAGAGCAACAAATGGCCAAGGGACATCTCTAATTGGTAATTTCCAAGGACAACTTAGGTTTCACAAGAGAATGGAGCCAGGATGGGAAAAGAACGAGGCGAAACATCGGAGACTTTTATTCAACTGTTGTTCGGAATTAACAACTGAAGCAAAATCAGTCCCTATTCCATCTAATCTTTCCACAAATACATCAAACAATTCGTTTAGAGGAGGAGGAAGTGGAAATGTGAAAAGAGAGAATAGGACTGAACATAGTGTTAACGAAGCACACGTCAGTTGGGATGATGAGTATGAATTGTACGAGGAATATGCTGCCCTAGCAATCACAACGCCGTGGGTGGACAATAAACCTCGATACGAAGACAGACAGAAGTCATACGGTAATAGAGATGGACAAAATAATGGAAACAGGGAGGCCAAGGAAGCATATATAACAAAAGTCTTCTGTACTGCCCCATGCGCCTGTTGCGGATCTAGCAAACATGCGATGCTAAGCCCCATCAGATCAGCAGAAGGTAAGGCTCAGACCTCGGAATATATTTGTCCAGTAGCTATGTGTGACAACTGGAGTGAGGCAAAGAAAACAAAGCCGGTTAAACTACGCTTTGCTCCCTGCCCAAAGAAATTTGCAGCAGCATGTAAGAATGACACCAACCTAGCGAACGCAGCTCTAAAAGACTACATTGAGCGAGGGTCGGGAAAATTCAGAGATCCTAAAGAAAGAGAGGTATTCTCTGATGAAGTTATGAAAGCATGCAAATCCACTCCTAAAACGGGGGGGGGTACTAGAGTAGTAGGAAGTATCAACAAGGAAGAAAGATGTAATTCAGGTCAGGTTGAATTTGTTTCTGATTATGATTGTAATAATATAATTATTGAAATGGATGGGGAGAACCCCACCAGACAATTTATTCTGAAACCAGACAATGATCTGAATGAGAGAAACCTACTCACTCAGAAGTTTAGTGAAGAAGAAGAGAGTGAAATGACAATGGAAGAAAGGGATGATCTTGATCACGAAGGATGCATTATAATAGAAACATATAATGCAAACGGAGTAACCAAGGCGCCATCTCCTTTAACGCATAGTTCATTACACTTGCTAGTTGCAACTAAGGTAGAACCATCATCACGAACGGAAATTCAACAATTTATGACAAAAGATTTTGAAGGAACGATCAGCCGGAGCTTCGACGAATATACAGACGGAGAAGATACAGGTTGTTGGGTACTCATGGAAATGGCGTATGGAACAGAATATGTAGTTCCATACAAAATGGTTCATGGGAAGATCCTAGCTGATACAGGTTCTACTACAACCCTGATAAACGAAGACTTTGCAGTACAGCAAGGACTTGAAATCAGGTCAACCGGGCCAGGACAGATTCTATTGCGAGACGTGAATGACGGTACAAGTCAACTCACTAAGCAATGTTTTCTAAGACTGACATTAACCACAGTCGAAGGGGAACTCGTATCATTTATCATACTAGCGTTCTGCACGAACAAGTTGAAACATGATATACTCCTGGGTACTAGGGATTTGGAAAGATACAAGATCGATGTATCGTCTCATAGAGGGGAAGCCAAGATGGAACTCCTCGACGGGATAGTAGCTTTCCCGATGTTAGATTCAGCGCAGATAACACATCTCCAGAAACTAGCATCAGGAAACAAAGATCAATGCTAAAGTTGAAGTACTTTTTGATGTGAAGGTTAACAGCAGTGGAAATACGAGCCACACAATCGATTCAGGGTTGGGGAGTAGGGGTTCCAGAACAAATACTCCCAGGAGAGAAAGGAATGCAGAAAGAACTGAAGAGATTGGAGGTAGGCGGCAACAGTTTAGACGATTGTCCGTGGATACAACCAGAAGCCAACGGGGAGTCCACTTACTCGGAAGGAATAGGGGTGCTGTACTGAACTACAGTGGAGAAAAATCTAAACCAGTTGTGTCTTTGGATCATGACTATAGTAGAACACATCGGGGACGCTCGATGACCAGTGGAGATACAAAGGTTTCTACAGCTAAGCAAACCAATATAATCAGAGACATATCAGATCAATCACATAGGTTCCGGAGGGTGGATCCCTCTGGTAAATCACCTATGGTGAGCCCGGTCAAATTGGACGTTAAGAGAAGTGA
>Ga0315908_10004268_pt1 | contig 10312 bp, 9 predicted proteins | sample LakEriMetagenome_12_FD_203520 | JGI IMG/M metagenome (GOLD analysis project Ga0315908, IMG submission 203520) | Freshwater fungal communities from buoy surface, Lake Erie, Ohio, United States - Buoy 4 MA124 | ecosystem: Environmental > Aquatic > Freshwater > Lake > Lake biofilm | place: USA...
AGGCGCGATGGAGCAGGCAGGCATCAGCACCACCTGGTCCCCCCGCAACCTCAGCGCCTTCCACCACCAGCGCTGGCTGCCCGAGCAGCTGGCGGCTGGCATCGCAGCCAGCGACGGCGAGGAGGATGTGGCGCCCCGCCGGCGCATCGTGCTGGGCACCGCCCTCCCCGCTGTGGGCAGCAAGCCCGGGCGCTCGCGGTCGCCCTACTCCCTGCGGCGGGGCAGCGCCAGCGGCCAGCGCCCCAGCGGCACGCTGACCGCACCGGTGTCGCCGGTGGCGCACAGCATCGCGGAGCTGTCCCCCGCCCTGTTCAGCGACCGGACATACGCAGCAGCGGCCCTGCAGCGCTCGGCCCGCCAGCGCAGCCCCCTGCGCCCCCGCAGCACGCAGGCCGACCCCACCCAGGCCGACGACGAGGTGCGGCCAGCGGCCAGGGATGTGGACGCGGCCGGTGACGTGCAGGCCGGCTGCGGCGCAGGCCCCCACGCCGCGAGTCCGGCAGCCGGCGCGCAGCCGCACCCGCAGCCGGGCGGCGCCAGCGCAGCAGTCCTGCGCGACAAGCTGCTGGACCTCAAGCAACGGAACATGCGGCTCAGGCGGTCGCTGCAGGCCGGCAGGGGCAGCTCCAGCTGTCCGGTCAGCCCTCTGCGGGGCGCAGAGGTGCAGGAGGGGCAGCAGGCGGGCCCACAGCAGCGCAGGCACCAGGACGGGCGACCGCCTTCGCCGCAGCAGCAGCATGAGCAGCAGCAGCGGCGACAGCAGGAGGTGCAGCAGCCTGGGTCCAGCGCAGCTGCCGGCAGGGCTGCCGGCGAGGCGTCGCCAGGGCGGGCACGCAGGTCGCCGGGACGCCCGCAGGCCTCCCCGGCACCCCAGCCTGTGGCGGGCAGCGCTGGCCGCCGCGCCTCGCCGGCGCCGGGGTGCGTGCAGCAGGCGGGCAGCCCGCCCCTGAGCCCGCGACAGCTGTTCAGCAGCCCGCACGGCACGCCCCGTGCCAGCCCGTTGCGGGCCTCGTGGCGCCAGCAGCACCAGCCGCCACCAGCGTGGCACTCGCCGCGCGCGTTGGCTGCTGGCGGCAGCCCGCGGCGCAGCCACCAGGAGGCGCCTGCCACCACCGCTCCCCCGGCATCGCCCAACTGGCGGGAAGCCAGGCAGAGCACCAAGCAGACGAGCCCGCGACCGCAGCCATCCTCCGGCAGGCGCCAGCGTGCGGAGCGGGAGGGGCGGGTCAGCAGAGGCGACTGCCCGGCAGCTGCCCCGGCCGCGCAGGCGGCTGCAGACCAGCATCGACAGGAGCAGGAGCTGCAGGGCAGCTGCGGGGCACAGTGCTCCGCTGCCACGCAGACCTCGGACTCGCCCACAGCAGAGCACGTGACTGCTGAGTCAGCCGCCGCTGCCGGCTCGGGGTCCTGGGGGCCAGGCAGGACCATGGCCAGCGCCCCTTCTGGCGGCCGCGGCAGCGATGGCGAGCCGTCGGATGGCGGGGCGCCTGCGTGGAGGCAGTCTCTGCAGGCGCTGCAGGAGCTGCGGTCGCGCCACCGCCAGCAGCAGCAGCAGCCACCACCACAGCAGCAGCCACGGCACCAGCAGCAGGAGCAGGAGGAGCTCACCTTCTCCCCACCGCAGCAGCCGGGCCAGGGCGCTGCCCAGGTGCGCCAGCAGGCCCAGACCGGGCCTGGGTCACCCGGGCCCCTGCGGGCCTGGTGGCGCGCCTCTGGTGACAGCACCAGCGACACGAAAGGACCGGAGCGCCTGCCCCTGGCTGCCGGTGGCAGCGCTGCGTCTGCCGCGTCGGGCGCCGCCGGCCGGGCGGGGTTCCTGGCGCCGGAGGACAGCCAGCAGACGGTGAGCAGCATCAGCCTGGCGCCTGGTCCGGAGGACAGCCAGGCGTCACTGGCTGTGGACTTGCAGGCACTTGCTCGGCAGGTTGAGCGATGGCAGCTCGACCGTCTGGCCGCCAGCAGCTCGAAGGAGCAACAGCACCACCAGCAGCAGCAGCAGCAGCAGCAGCAGCAGCAGCCGCCAATCAGGAGAGGGGCGCGACAGTCTCAGCCGCAGCAGCCGCAGCGCCGAGGGGGTGTGCGTGCCGCGCTGTTTGTGCAGCCGGCAGCGCCCCCGGGCGGCGCCTGCGCCAGCAGCGGTGGCGATGCCAGGCAGGTGGACCTGCCTGGCAGCCCCGCGCTTTCAGACATTGCTGCGGAAGCTGAGCGGGAGCTGATGGGGGTGTTGCTGTCGCCGGCGAGGAGCTGGTGTTCGCGCGGGGACGCAGCTCAGCACGCGCCCCGTGCTCAGGCGTCGGAGGCCAGCAGCAGCAGGCAGTGGGGGGCCACAGAGGTGCTTCCCCAGGCATCCACCAGTGGGGTGGCCTGCAGCAACAGCACGGCCAGCCCCTGGCAGCATGGCGGCAGCTGGGCGCGTCACCCCGAGCAGGCGGGCCCCGGGCACTCAGCAGAGGCCAGCAGCCGGCAGCAGCAGCCGCCGTCGCATGCGCGGCAGGGGCCACTGATCAGCCCTGGCGCTGCAGGCGGCGCTGCCAGCAAGCCGCCCCCCTGGTATCCTGCGGGTAAGCAGCGGGGCATGGGTGCCTGGGGTGCGCTGCCTGGGCGCTGGCGTGTCGGGGTTGCTCCCTGGGTCCTGCCAGCAAGCGTGCCGGTAGTGCCGCCCAGAGGGGGGGGGGGCTTGCTCTGCCTGTTGTTGCCTGTGCTGGCAACAACAGGTGTGCGCTGCTGTGTGCGCTGCCTTGCCAATGCTCTGGCGCTTGCTGCTGGGGCTGCAGGAGCACCTGCCAGGAAGCCGTCGCCCCTGAAGCGCCGCTGGGTGCTGGGCCGCCCGCAGCGCCTGCTGCATCCCTCCGAGCAGTCGCCGCAGCATGTCACCCAGGGTCAGCTGCATCAGCAGCAGCATGTCACCCAGGGGCGTGGGCAGCAGCAGCAGCAGCAGCAGCAGCAGCAGCAGCAGCAGCAGCAGCAGCAGCAGCAGCTGGACTGGAGCAGCAGGCAGCTGCCCCCCGAGCAGCGCTGGGTCATTGATGACCTGCTCAGCCAGGTGGTGGACTGCGGGCAGGCGCAGACGGTGCTGCAGGTGCGGGGGGCCTCCTGGCACCTGGCGTGCTGTGATTCATACATGTGCGTGATCGGTGGTGCTGGCTTAGGGCCAATTCAGGTTGCCTCCATTCAGGCTGCCTCCATTCAGTGCCAGCCTGCAGTGGTGTGCGGCCTGCATTCCAGCAGGGCTGAATGGAGGCGCCCGAACGGGTGCTGGTGCCAGTTGGGCAGACACGGCGACCCCTCCATTCACCCCCCCCCCCCCCGGCGTGCTCAACGCGGTATTGTGCTGCTTAGACACACCTTGTATTCGAGGCTTGAGGCAATGCACAGCGCACTTGGCAGCTCCTCCACGGCGGTGAGATCACTGTCCGTCCGCTGTGCGCCCCTTGCCTTTAGGCCTGGCGCCTCATGGCTCAGCGCGCCCGCTGGCGCCGCTTAGTCATCGAGGACTTCCAGGAGCGCCAGGCCAGCGCGGCGACGGCGCGGCTGCTGGTGCACTGGCGCCTGCAGACGGCGGCGTTCGGGCGGCAGCGGGCGCTGCTGGGCGCGGCGGCTGACGTGTTCCATGCCAAGTGGTTGCGCGCCAAGGCGCTGCGGGTGGGTGGCCGGGCAGCAGGGTCCTGACACATGCCGGTCGTCTGCAAGCATGGCAGGGGTTTTGTTGCAAAAGTCGCTCACGCCCTGCCTGGCCCTGTGCGCACGCAGGGCTTGTACCAAGCCGCCGAGCCGCGCCGCATCGCCGCCGCGTTCGCGCACCGCCGGCAGCTGGCGCGCCTGGGCGCCTGCCTGGCCGCCTGGCGGCAGCTGGCCCAGGAGGGGTCGGTCAAGCTGTTCCTGCTGGAGCAGGGGGTGGAGCCCTTTGCCTGGCGCCAGGCGCGGCGCATCGTGGCGGCCTGGCACCAGCGGGTGAGCCACCACGCGCCCACCCACGGCCATCTCACCTGCATTATTGCAGCAAAGCGTTGCATCAGCCATGAGGGCACGGCCCAGTGGACGGGTGCATGTAGACCAAGCATGGCTACGTCATTCACGCTACTGCCGCTGCGCAGGCCCTGCATGCCCGGGCCTCCTGGCAGATGCGCACGCGGCTGCAGCACCAGCAGCTGCAGCGCTGCCTGGTGGCGTGGAGCCAGTTGCTGCTGCTGCGTCGGCTGCAGCTGGCGCAGGCGGCCAGCCAGCACGAGCAGCAGCTGATGTGGCGTGCCCTCCTGGGCTGGGCGGAGGAGTTCATGCCGCATGCCAGGGCGCAGCGGCTGCTACTGGACGCGCAGGCGAGCGTGGTGGAGGACCTGTGCTGGCAGCGCGAGCGGCAGCTGCTGGGAAGCTGCATACAGGCGTGGCGGGCGCTGGCGGCTGATGCTGCCGACCGGCAGCTGGCGGCCGCAGGGCTGCTGCGCTCGGCGGCCCTGCGAGGGAGGCTGGGCAGCTGGATGCAGGCGGCGCACGGGCGGCGGCAGCAGCGGCTGGCGTGGTGGCAGGAGCGCTGGGCCGCACAGCAGGCTGAGGAGGCGCAGGCCAGGGAGGCAGCTGCAGGGCAGCTGTGCAGGCAGGCGCTGCTGGGGCGTGCGCTCAGGGCTTGGCTGGAGGCGTGGGGCAAGTGAGTGGCTGCCTGCTGGCGGTGTGGCATGGTCGAGCGGACGCAGCCGGGCAGCTGGGCATGCCTGATTGTGCCTGGTCGTGTGGTGTTGTGGCGTGCTCCTGCTTCATCTCATGCTGGGCCCCGGCTGTCCGGTGTTGTGGCGTGCTCCTGCTTCATCTCATGCTGGGCCCTGGCTGTCCGGTGTGGGTGCAGGGCGCGAGCCTGCAGAGCCCTGCAGGCACGGCACGCCCAGCGGCTGCAGGGCGCAGCGCTCGCCGCGCTGCAGGCAGCCGTCACCACCAGCCGCCAGCAGCGGCTTGCCCTGAGCGTGGTGGCGCAGGCCCACCGGCGGCAGCTGGCCGAGCAGGTGCTGGCGGCGTGGCAGCACGCTGCCAGGCAGCAGGCGTGGGAGGCCAGGAGCCTGCAGGCAGCTGGTGGGTTCAGGTGGCACAGGTGAGGAGCGGGGAGGGGGGTGGGAGGGGCTCAAATGGCACTGCAATCACTGCAGGAGAAGGGTATCAGAGGCAGTTGCTTTCCCCTGGGACTGTCCCAGCCTGGCCCTTCAACAGGTCGCGGTGGCTTGGCTGCAGGCTGGCGGGAGCCGGATTCCTGCTGCTGAAAGCCCACGCACAGCAGGGCAGGCGCGAACGCCTGCTGGTCGCCGCCGCCCGCCAGCACCACGAGGTGCGGCTGGCTGCCCGCCACCTGCTCGTCTGGCGCCGCGAGGCGCTGCTGGCGGGGCGGGCGCGACGGGTGCTGGCGCTGCGGGACGCGCGGCGCCTGCACGCGTGCATGCACACCTGGTGGGAGCAGAGCGTGGGGCGGCGCCTGGTGTTTGAGTTCCAGGTGCGTGTGTGCCCCAGCTTGGTGCAGGGGGCGCTGGCTGTGGGCAGCTGCGTGTGCTGCGAGCCATGGCGCAGCTGGCGTCGCGCGCCCAGCATCCGTCATTGCATGTGTGCGGCGAGGGGGGATGCGACCAGCTGTGTCTAGCCGCTCTTCCAGCCAGGCGCTGTGCCTGCCCGCATGATGCGTACATCGACCACCCTGCCTGACCGCAGGTGCAGAGCCTGGTGCGCCTGGTGGCGCACGCCTTCCGGGCGTGGCATGGCTCGGTGGCAGCTGCCAGGCAGCTGCCGCAGCCCAACGGACGCCTGCAGGTCGCTGCCGAGCGCGCCCAGGCGCGGCTGCTGCAGCTGGCCGGGCAGCACCACGCCGGCATGCTGTGCGCGCGGGCGGTGCAGGCGTTCAAGCTGGCGGTGTGGCTGAGCAGGCGGCGGCTGGCGCAGCAGCAGGAGGCCAAGCACCTCACGCAGCTGCAGCTGGTGGGTGTCGTGCGGCAGCGGCAGTCGGCGGCCCAGCACCGGCGGCTGTGGGCGGCGCGTCGCTGCTTCGGGGCCTGGTTGGAGCTGGCGCAGCTCAAGCAGCAGGCGGCGTACGGGTTCCACTGCTACTGCCTGCTGACGCGCAGCTGCTGCGGCTGGCAGCGCGCGCTGGCGCTGCGGGCGGAGGTGGGTGGCGGCCTGGAGCAGGAGGCGCCGCCGCCGCCGCCGCATCCGCAGCAGCAGCAGCAGCAGGATGCGGTGCTGTCCGGCGCCAGCTCCCCCAAGTTTGACGCCAGGGAGAGCTGGAGCAGCGACACCTGGCGGCAGGGGGTGGACCAGTCGCTGGAGGAGGAGGCGAGCGTGGGTGGCGGCGGGGGCGCGAGCGCCGGCAGCCCGCTGCTGGGCGAGGAGGCTAGCCTGCGCTACCTGGGCGGCAGCGCCAGGCAGCGGCAGCAGCTGGCCGCCTCGGCAGCTGGGCAGCAGGGGGTGGCGTCCCAGCTGGACGCCCTCATGCACAGCTTGAGCGGGCTGGCGGCCAGCCTGGGCATCAGCACGGGGGGATGAGCGGGATCGGGGCGCGACTCAGCGCGCCGCCGGCTGCAACCCGCCGCGCACCCGGCCCGCACCCGCGCTCCAGCGCCCCGCCCAGCTGGCGGTCCGCCCCTGCGTCCATTGCCTGCGGCAGGGCTATTGATCGCCAGGCACGCGCGTCGCAGGAAGGCCGAACGCCGTCACCCCAGCCCAGATCAGCCCGCAATCGCGGGCGCGCGCCACGCGGGGCAGCGGACGCATGCGCTGAGCGCCATGCCCGTCTTCAGCAGCAGCGGGCAGCAGCTGAAGTACGTGACCATACGAAAGAACGGCAAGTTTTATGCTCAAGTCGCCTACACCAAGCCCGACGGGAAGCCTGGCAAGCACAGTTCAACCCTCTACGATGATCCGGACGAGGCGGCGCACGCGGCGGACAGGTGCGGGCTGGGACTGCCGCGTGGGCGGGAAACATCGCGGCGGCGCCGTCGAGCACACTCGCCCGCCTCCACACGGCTGCGCAGGCTGTCCTACAAGCAGCACGGCGACGCCGCTGTGCTCAACTTCCAGCTGGAGGATGGCGAGCGCCGGCGGCTGGACGGCATGACCCTGGAGGACGTGCTGGCCGAGGAGCGCAGGAAGGGCGAGGACAGCCAGCTGCGCAAGCGCACCTCCGGCAGCAGCAGCTTCCTGGGCGTGAGCTGGGACAAGCTGAATAACAAATGGCGCGCCAAGATCAGCATCGATGGCAAGATGAAATCTCTGGGGTACTTCGACACGGAGGAGGAGGCGGCCAGGTGTGCTGGCGGCTGCTGCCTTGCTCGTTCAAAGTTGCCTCGCCCGCCGCTCATCATTGGATGCCCCCTGCCGCACCCACAGCATGCACCGTCTTGGCCCCCTGATTCAGCAAACCCCCCTCCCTGCCGACCGCAGGGCCTTCGATGAGGCCGCCAAGGAGCGCGACGGTGCCGCGGCCAAGCTCAACTTTGGCGCTGCCGCGCCGCCCCAGCTGCCAGCAGGCGCCGCCAGCGCTGCCCAGGCAGGCGCGCCTCCCGCCGCCGCCGCGCCTGCAGCCGCCCCCGCCCAGGACCCCGCCGCGCCGGGCACCAGCGCGGCAGCTGCTGCCGCTGGCGTGCAGCAGGAGCAGCAGCCGCAGTACTGGTGCGGCGGCTGCGGCGTGGGCCCCGATCCCTGGCGCTACAGCGAGAAGACCATCCGCATCCTGATGGGCGACTGCACGCTGGAGGAGCGCAGGGACCGCTACAAGGAGTACTACTTCTCCCTGCCACGTGAGGGCCCCTGGGGCTGCGCGCCCTGCCTGCACTCACAGCTGGCTGCGCATGGCGACGGCGCTGGGTTGCTTGCATGGCCGGGCTGCTCTGGACCCCTGCCCACGCTCCTGCCTGGTGCATCCCAGCGGCCCGTGGCCGGGTGGGCGCGACTGCCAACACCATGTGCCCGCCCCCGCCCCTGGTGCCTCTGCTGCAGCGCACGTGCGGCCCCCTCGCCAGTTCCTGAACGAGTACTACGTCCCCTACACGCTCTACACGGCGGACATGTGGGTGAGTCCACCGCTGCATGTCTCTCTGGCGTGGTGTGGGGGGCCAAACGCGGCCCGGCGCACACTGCCCGGCCCATGCCACTGTCTCAGGTTTGCTGCCCCCTGCTGCGCCCCATGAGGGTTGCTTTGCTGCCCATAAGGTTTGCTGCCCCATGCCCGCAGGCAAACCCTGAGATTCGCAAGGATATTGAGGCCATGGCCGAGGTCCGCAGGGCGGACGTGAGTGTCGCACGCCTGACCCGGCAGCTGCCTGCCTGCATCCAGCACCCACCCATGTGGCCGGGCTGCTGGCGCGTTGCCGCCCTGCAGTGGCGCGAGCGCACGCTTGAATTCAGCAGGGCACCTACAAGGAGCGTCTCCCGCAATGGATGCCCTGCTGCGTGCCTGCAGGGCCGCAAGCCCTGGGTGTGGCCCGACGGCAGCACGCACGATGAGCCCTATGACTTCGCCCACCCGATGCCCATGCCGCCGTTGTGAGTGCCGCCTGCGCTGCTGCGGCAGCCGCCTGCGCTGCTGCTGGAGCTGGCGCAGCTGCTGCGGCTGGTCAGCACCTGCAAGCTCGCCGAGCATGGCATCAACAAGTGTGTGTGCTGCTGAAGAGCAGCGCGCCCACCGCACACTCAGCCCTTCATTCCTCACATCCAATGCTGGGCTGCTGGCGCTGCAGCACCTACCACCACCGCACCTGGGACCCCCACTACATGGCCGCCCACCTGGCCAAGCAGGCCGAAGCTGCCGCAGCAGCCGGCGACGAAGAGAACGCCCGCGCCCTGGGTGAGGCGGCTGCCGCGGCAGCAGCGGACGCCCAGGCAGCGCTGGCGGGCGCAGGAGGGCAGGGCGGGGGCAGCAGCCAGCAGGTGGCCGAGGCCAACAAGCTGCTGCGGGAGGCGGAGGCACAGCGCCGCAAAGTTCAGGAGGCAGCCCAGCAGCGCGCCGAGAGCGCAGGTGGGCGGCCGTGCAGGCAGCAGCCGGATGCGTGCGTGCTGTGCTGCTGCCCGAGGCATGACTTCAAGCTCTATCTGCTGCGTCATCACCCAGCCTGGGAGCGGTAGCGTGGCAGCTGGGTCTCAGTGTGCTGGTCCTGCTGTCAGCAGCTTCCTTCCACCTTCTACCTGCAGGTCCCTCGACCAGCAAGGCCCAGGCGGCGCCCAAGGCGGCCCCCAAGACGGCCCCCAAGACGGCCCCCAAGGCGGCCCCCAAGGCGGCGCCCAAGGCGGCCCCCAAGGCGGCGCCCAAGGCGGCCCCCAAGGCGGCGCCCAAGGCGGCGCCCAAGGCGGCGCCCAAGGCGGCGCCCAAGGCGGCGCCCAAGACGGCCCCCAAGGCGGCCCCCAAAGCCGCCCCCAAGGACAACATGGGCATGGTACCCGACTGGGAGGAGCTGGCAGGTATCTGACCCCGCTGCTGTGGGTTGCTGCAGCACCCAGAAATGCCGCTGCTCCCTGCTCTGCACCGCACTTGCCTGCGCAGGCCTGTGCACGCTGCTCGAGGGAAGGGAGGGAGGCTGCCAGCCCCCCAGCCAGGGCAGGGGCACAGCCGCTCAGCTTGCACACGCCTGCTGCCTGCCCCGTTGCGCTCTTGCAGAGGAGGAGCTTGGCGCCGACTGGCACGCAGAGGAGCTCTGGGTGGATGAGAGCTGGCTGATGGGCGCCAATGCAGCGATGGTGCCATCACGTGCGTATGTGACTTCCCTGTGGGGAGGCAAGCGCATGCACATGTGCACGGAATGCAGCTGCTGCCCTGTGCCCTGTGATCGTCATGCCGTCAGCACCCACTGGACCATGCTTGTCCTCTGACATCCTCTGGAGCCGATGGCAGCGCGCGGGGCCTGCACCCGCACCGACGCCTGCGCCCACCATCTGCAGGCGTGCCGCTGGAGCGCCTGGCCCAGCCGCGCGAGAAGGGCAAGCCCAGCCAGGGCAGCCGCGCGGTGGTGGGCTTCATCATCGACGGCGCCGACCCAGGTGTCTGTCGCTTGGTCAACCCACCAGCCAGCACGCCTGCTCATCCCAGCTGGACCTGCGTTCGCACCCCGCTGCACTGTGTGCGCCCCCAGGCTGCTGCTGGCGCCTGAATGCTGCTGGCGCACGAATCCCTGCTCAGCTGAGCAGGGATTCCCAAACCTGCCGGCCTCACCTGCATCTATCTGCGCCGCCTGCCGCTGCCCTGGCTGCAGATGACCCCACCTCCCAGCGCGGGCTCATCGACCGCGACGTGCACCTGTCCCTGCATGCGGACGTGCTGAGCATGACGCTCAGCGACGGTGAGCGAGGTGCCAGC
>Ga0315908_10004269_pt1 | contig 10310 bp, 9 predicted proteins | sample LakEriMetagenome_12_FD_203520 | JGI IMG/M metagenome (GOLD analysis project Ga0315908, IMG submission 203520) | Freshwater fungal communities from buoy surface, Lake Erie, Ohio, United States - Buoy 4 MA124 | ecosystem: Environmental > Aquatic > Freshwater > Lake > Lake biofilm | place: USA...
AGTGGGGTGCGAATAATGCCATTGTACAGGTCTTCCAGCCCACCGAATGGATCGACTAAGTCACCAAACGTTTCCGATTTTAAACTCAATGCCAACGCGTTAATCGTAAAATCACGGCGCTCTTGGTCTTCCTGGAGGGTTCCGTTTTCTACTCTTGGTTTACGCGAATCACGTTGATAGGACTCCTTTCGTGCGCCAACGAATTCTACATCGACATCTTTGTATTTAAAATGAGCAGTTCCAAAACTCTCGAACAAGGTCACCTTTTTTACGCGTAATCTTTCAGCACAACGTTGGGCAAGGTTCATTCCGCTACCTATAACGACAATGTCGATGTCTTTACCAGGATGTCCAAGCAGGTAATCACGCACATAACCGCCAATCACATAGGCTTCGAGTCCTTCTTCTGCAATGATTTGCGAAGCGACCTTAAAAACAGGATGTGTGAGGGCTGAAGCGTAATTTTCTGACATTGCGGTCACAAAGATAGATTTTTCATTTCATTTCCGCCGGAGCGGAGCATATTCTCGATCATTAACGAAGCACCTTCACGGTACCATCGAGTCCTATTTTAATGATTTGCGATGGGTTTGTCATCTTTTCGGTTAAACGTACCTCCAGAATTGCATCGACATTGTTCTTTATGCTCGTGTCAATGTCATCGTAACATGTGGGTGATTTTTGACCAGAAAGATTTGCACTTGTACTTACAATAGGTTTTCGAAGGGCACGAATCAATTTGAGACAGCTCGGATCCTTAGTGATTCGGATACCCACTGAACCATCTTCTGCTAAGACAGACGGAGCGAGATCTTTTGAAGTTGGATAGATGATGGTCAGTGGACTAGTGGCTAAATCAGCGAGATCGTAGCACACCGGATTGAACTCGGGAACATATTTTTCTAAAAGTTGAAATCCATCAACGAGGAGAATAAAACTCTTTTCTTCTGGTCTGTTTTTGAGCGCCAATATTTTCTGGCATGCTTCTTCATTGGTCGCATCACAGCCAAGCCCCCAGATGGTATCCGTCGGATAGAGTATAGTACCTCCATCACGCAATTGTTCGATGACGTTATCGATTGAATTCATAGTGTTTTGATTAATCCAGCAGATCTGGACGTCGTTCTTGTGTACGTTTCAGTGCTTGGTCTTCGCGCCACTTTTCGACGAGTGCGGTATTGCCTGAAAGCAGTACTTCAGGCACACGCCATCCATTGTATTCCTCTGGTCGTGTGTAAACAGGCGGTGAAAGTAGGTTGTCTTGAAAGCTATCTGTCAGGGCTGATGTTTCATCATTGAGCACTCCAGGAATCAAACGAACGATGGAATCCACCACGACAGCAGCTGCCAATTCGCCACCAGAAAGCACGAAAGAACCGATGGAAATTTCTTTAGTGATGTAGTGTTCACGCACCCGTTCGTCCACTCCTTTGTAATGTCCGCAAAGAAGAATCAAATTCCCACCAAGTGAAAGTTGATTGCACATGGGCTGTTCGAGCACTTCACCATCGGGCGTCATGTAAATCACCTCGCTATATGCACGTTCACTTTTTAGATGATCAATCACTCGGGCTATTGGTTCGATCGTCATGACCATTCCAGCGCCACCACCATATTGATAGTCGTCTACTTGCTTTTGTTTCTGCAAGGAGTAATCGCGGATGTTGTGTACATGGATTTCAACCAATCCTTTGTCTTGGGCGCGTTTCAGGATTGAGTGAGAAAATGGGCCGTCCAAGAGTTGAGGTACTACAGTGAGGATATCAATTCGCATGGGGCAAAGGTAAGGATATAAAAAATGAAGAATTAAAAATGAAGAATTAAAAAAGACCTTCTTCGCTCGTTGAGCGTCGTAGGTTGTAGAATGGGGTTCTTTTGATGTGAGGTTGAAATCCCTTCTTTTTGAGGGGAATAGCTATATGTTGAGGCAAAAGAAAATAGTTGTGTGATCTATTCAATTATTTCTTAAAATGTATATTTGGGGTGGCTATGGGATGGGAAATTAGGGTTTGTGAGACATATTTGTAAGTTAAGGGCAAGCTTGAATCAAAATTGTCTGAAGGTTAGATTATTTAAAACAATCAAAAAATGAAAATTATTATTCTTTACATTACCTCTATTTTATTTATTTGTCAGGTAATATTTCCCTTAATCGCATATCCAAAGAAAAAAGACGATCAAATTATTTTTAATCAATCTCCAATATTCGACATTTTTGAAATTCTTAATATATCAATTTTATTCGTTTTTATAATCTATCGTTATATCGGTTATGAATGGTATAACTGGATAACTTTTGTTTTTCCATTAGGTTATTTTCTCATCGAGTTTCTTCAAATAATTCAAGTTTGGAATAGTGAAATTATTATTGACAATGATTTTCTCTACATAAGAAAAACAAAATACGATAGGTGGTGGGGCAAAAGGAATATAGTATCACCCAAAAAAATACAATTGAAAAAGAATTCATTTAAGTTTTCCAAAGATTGGAATGAAGAAGAAATTGTTGAAATAGCAAAATATAGAAAATTAATTAGAGCATACTATGTAACAATGAATGAGGGAAGTTACAACTTGAATGAATATAGGTTACATGTTTTTTATAATCAATTTGTAAAAGCTTTAAATGAAAAAGTACCATCTCAAAATATAAAAATTGAAATCAATAAATTTGAAAAATACAATGGTATCAAATGGATATATACGATTTTGTTCATACTGTCTTTAACCTATTATCTCAAATAAATATTATGCCGCACATAAAAACAGCTACCCAAAAGTGATGACTCACTGGTTAAAGTATGCTCAGTACATCTATCAACGTTCGTGGTTGGTTGAAAGTAAATCGCTTCGAAATCTCTACCTTCGGGTAGCTTCAAAACGTTATTTGCCATTTTAGGACGACCATTTAGCACAATACACTTTGGCGGACAGACGATCTGGCTTTGCCAACAACGGGGACGCTGAAAACCGACATGGGCAAGAACAAAAAAAATAAAATAGCTAATTTTTAGTCTATATATCAAGTTTAATCCGTTAAACTTGTTGCAAAAAATCCAACTGAAGATATCAAATTTCACATACGTAATATTTCATTTATCAAAGTTTGATATAGTTAAGAACTAAATTTTTATGGAGAAAAAGACATTATCAAATATTTTAGAGGGAAAAATCTTTCAAATTCCCGATTACCAAAGAGGCTATGCCTGGGAGGCAAAACAATGGAAAGATTTTGTTCAAGATATTGACGCATTAATTGATGACAAAATAATTAGCCATTATACTGGAACAATTGTTATTTATCAGCCAATTGACAAACCGACAGAAAACTATGGTACAAAAAAACTTGAAATCGTTGATGTTGTTGATGGACAGCAACGACTGACAACTTGCAGTCTTTATTTATCAATTATTCTAAGAGAACTAATAAATATAAGCAAAGAGGACTACACAACAGAAATACCAATTTATCTACATTCGGGAAGTAAAAGTAAGCTTAGGCTAAACAATGATACGGCTGATTTTTATTTAGACTTAGTTTCAAAAGGTGTTAGCAATATTGAACCGAATTCGGTTCATCAAAATAGAATTTACGAAGCATTTTGTTTTTTGAAAATGCATGTCGAAGAACAATTAAAAATAAGATCAGAGAGGGGCGAGGAATATTTGCAAAATTTATTTGATGCTATTATTCGAAAATTAAATTTTTCATTTTATCCAATTGAGGTAGAGAGTGAAATTGGGATGACTTTTGAATTAATGAACTCAAGAGGAAAGGATTTATCATCTATGGAACTGCTTAAAAACTATTTGCTGTATTGGGTTTACAGAAATATTCAAGATGTTTCAGAAAAAGAAGATTTCACAAAAACAATTAACAAAACTTGGAAAGAAGTTTATGTAAACATAGCACAATGTAATGGTAGTGAAAGTCAATGTTTGCGAGTTGCTTGGACTTTGTTCGTTAACTATACACCTAAAAATTGGGATGGTTACAGCGGTTTTAAATCAGATGAAGTAATTCCGCTGCGAAATTTTTCAGTTAAAAGTAAAGAGGAAGTAAAGAGCTTTCTTTTGAAATTTGTAGATGGTCTTGCTTTAATTTCCAAACATTATTCGACAATACTTAAATCCAATAATGCATTTGATGAAAACGAATTAAATCTGTTAACTAAAATCCGAAATGCAGGAAATATTGCCAATTATCTTCCATTAATGGTTGCTTCTCGAATTAAACGAGAAAATAACGTAGCTTTAAATGAGGAATATATTGGACTTTTAAAGTCACTTGAAATGTTTTCATACAGAGTTTTTCTTTGGGAAGGAATACGAAGCAATGCTGGGTTATCAAAATTTTATCGTTGGGCTGATGATGTTTTTACCTCAAAACATTCTTTACAATCTGTTACGGAATGGATATACGGCACAATCAACTGGTATTCGCCAGAAAACGCTTTCCGAAAATCTCTCACTGAAGATTTTTTCGAGTGGTATCAGCACAGAAGATTATTGAAATACACTCTTTTTGAGTTTGAACTTTTTCTACTGAAAGGCAAAAACAAACCAAAATTGAATTGGGAAGATTTATCCGATTCAACAATCGAACATATTTTACCACAAAATCCGGATGCAAATTCAAATTGGATTTCTAAATGGACAGCCGAAGAACGAAACAAATTTACACACGACATTTCAAATTTAGTACTGACAAAAGATAATTCACGTTACAGCAACTTTGAATTTGAACGAAAAAAAGGAGTTGCAGGTTCAGGATATTCTTACTCTAATTCTGACATAAGGCAAGAACGCAAAATTGCTGAGTTTGACGATTGGACTAATGAAAACCGAATTAAAAGAAGAAATGAATTAATAGGCTGGATTATAGGTAATTGGGGTGTTGATAGTCATTTTCAAGCAATAACAGAAGACATAATTGAGGACGAAGAAGAACCAATTTTTAATGACATCGATTAACAACAAAGAGATTTTGTTGCCGTCATTGCAGTCCAGAAGACTAACATTTAACAGGTAAAGGGGTCCGAAATTGAAAATCAACCCAAAAACTGTACACATGACGAATGTACAAATTCTTCTTACTAAGAGGCGAGAGTTCGTTTGGTTCACGATAAAAATAGCTAGTTCGTTGGGAGGTCACTGCAAAAAAGCAGATTGTTGATTTCACGACATCAAAGGTCAATTCGTTCCGAAAAACGGCTATATTCGTTCCGAAAACTCAACAAACAATTTTATTAAATCAACCTAAAAATGAAAAATACAAAATCAACTTTATTGGGATTACTACTTTTTATGTCTTTGGTATTGACTAGCTGTGGTGGAAGTGTGAAAGGAAAGTGGTCTGACGAGGACAAGCAGCGTTTTCGAAAAGAAATGGAAGGGGTGAGTGAGCTGGCAAATTTTGGCGAAGACAAAGAAGAATGGATTGAGTGCTATTTAAGTAAATGTGAAGCGAACTTTGCTTCTTTTGCTGAAGCAGATAAAGACACCGAAGGATGTGAAAGGATAGCAGCTGAATGCAACGAGGTGGTTTTCTCAAACGGTAGTGTGAAAGGAAACTGGTCAGATGAAGACAAGCAGAAGTTTCGCAGTGAAATGGAAGGAATTCCAGCACTTTCGAATTTTGGTGATAAAAAATCAGTGTGGATTGAGTGTTATTTGAGTAAATGCGAAGCTACCTTTGATTCTTTTTACAAAGCAAATCTCGACCAGCCAGGATGCGAAAAGATTGCGTTGGAATGTACTGAAGATATGTATTGATATTAGGTTAATTGAGGAATACATTTAAGATTCTGGTCTAGGATATAAAAGAGAGTAGTTAGGCTGGGTAATTAACGATTAACACAATCAAATGAAACTTGTTAAAATGAAAATGAACGTAATTTTAGTTGCCGGTTTAATAAGTCTTTTAATGGCCTGCAATCAACAAAATCAGGCTTTAGCCAAGGAAAAAAGAAATGCCGATGAGAAATGCAAGGAATTATTGACAGAACTTAAGGTTGCAGAAAATAAATTAGATAGTGCAAATAAAGAGATATTAGATTTGAATGCAATTTGCACCATAGGGCCCGCATGTAAAATTCATTATCACCTATACGAAAAACTAGATTCTTTGGAGCGTAACCACAAAAAAATTAACGCGCGTTTTCAAAAAGAATTGGCTAATTCATCAAAAGAATTCCGAAAGAACTATTATTCACCAATTCTTAAGGAATTGGAATTGGAAAACGATTCTATTCACGCAAGTATTTCATATCTAGAGCAAGGAACGCATGGTTTCGAAAAATGCACTGAAGGTTCAGAGTGCCCTAATCCGAGACATAATGCCTTGTATGTATTGGGCGACTCAAAGCAACGTGAATTGGATTCAATTCGTTCAATTTTGAAAAATATCAGGTAGTTTTTCATCCGTGAGCGACAATCAACAGTATGTCGGCACAAATTCGTGTAGATCGAAGTAAGTACTTCAACATCTTGGAGAAAACACAGAAAGGCGGACTCGACGTGACAGATTGGGTAATCTGGTTTTTAGTCTGTTTAATCAATTCACTAAAGTCAACAAATCAGCTTTTGGTTCATGTATTGGCAAAAAATGATTTTTGGAGTCAACACGCACATGTTGGACTTAATGATCGCCAAAAAAAGATACTTCACCATTTACTCAATGGGTTTGAGGGTAATTTAACCTCCATGAAGTGGACGAAAATCACAAAATGCTCGAAGGATACTGCCGTTCGCGACATCAATGATTTAGTGTTGAAGAAAATACTGCAAAAACAAGAGGCGGGGGGTAGAAGTACATCGTATGAGTTGATACTTCACGCAAAGAAATTCGTGGGTTGCTCGCTGTTATTATGGTTGAGTTTGAATGCAATGCCATCTCCCGCATTTTTGCTTATTTTCGTTCCATGATTCGTATTTTTCTTTCTGCCCTATATTGTAGCTGTTTTCTTTTCGCCTCGCATTCCCAATGGACGGAGAACCAAAGTCCCAGTTATCCAGAGTTGATTGCTCACCTGGAAAAATTGGACGCGGAACACAAGGAGATTGAACTCTACGCCATGGGCCCTTCCGATTATGGATTGCCGATTTATTTGTGTGTCATTAATGGAGCGCAAGACTCCACGAAAACCATGGCAAAGGCGCGAAAGGAAACGACCATTCTCATCAATAATGCGATTCATGCAGGCGAACCAGATGGCATCAATGCCTGTCTCATTTGGTTAGACAACTGGATCAAAGGTGGAAAGAAAACAAAGAATTTACCCGTCATAGCCTTCATTCCTGCTTACAATGTGGGTGGAATGATGCACCGTGGAACGAGCTCCCGCGCCAATCAAAATGGTCCAGAAGAATATGGCTTTCGAGGCAATGCACAAAACCTAGATTTGAACCGCGACTTTTTGAAGATGGATTCGCAAAATGCCTTCACCTTCGCTAAAATTTACCACGCCCTAAATCCAGATGTGTTTATCGATACACACGTGTCCAATGGCGCGGATTACCAATATACCTTGACCTTCATTGCTTCCATGCGTGAACGAATGGCACCGGGACTTGGGTCCTTGCTTTATGATGATATGATTCCCGCGCTGACCAATAAACTAAAGGATAAAAAGTGGGACCTTTTTCCGTACGTTGAGCTGGTAGGTGAAACACCTGAGAAAGGAATTCATGCCTTCAACGATCTTCCGCGCTATGCCATGGGCTATGCGGCTTTGTTCGATGCTATGAGTTTCACCATTGAAACACACATGCTCAAGCCTTTCCCGGAGCGAGTGAAAGCCACGCACGACATGATCGATGAGGTGATCCATTGGACGGATAAAAATCGAAACGCCATTGAAAATGAACGCAATCAAGCAGTAAACTATTGGCGCAAACAAGAGCACTTCAAGTTCAATTACTCGTTAACTGAAAAAAAGGATTCGATTCGTTTTAAAGGATTCGAACACAGCTATCCCTTTAGTGAAATTACGGGACTTCCCCGGTTGAAATACCACCAAGATAAACCTTACGAGCAATTTATTCCTCACTTCAATACCTATGAAGCCAAAGATTCGGTGTTTGTTCCGGAGGCTTTTATTGTAGGAGCACAATGCCGCAACATCATAGAGCGATTGGTGGCAAACGGCATTCAATTCTCAACACTTCAAAAAGACACTTTGATTCAACTTGGACAGGAACGCGTCATTGATTTTAAGACCATCTCTCGCCCCTATGAAGGCCATTATTACCATTCCGAGGTCAAAACAGAAGTTGAAAAGGCAGTGGTTCAATTCAAGGCAGGCGATATCATTGTCCTTGTAAATCAACCAGGTAGAAATTTCATCCTTTCCGCATTGACGCCAAAAGCGGAGGATAGCTATTTCCGTTGGAATTACATGGACAGTTATCTTCAGCAAAAGGAGTATTTTTCGGCCTATGTGTTCGAAGACCGTGCCTTGGAGATTTTAGCGGCAAACCCATGGTTGAAAGAAGAACTTGAAACTTTGAAAGCCGCCAACAAGGAGTTTCGGGAATCACAGAATGAGCAGTTGTATTTTATCTACAAAAACAGCCCCTATTTCGAAGACCATTTAAATGTACTTCCCGTTTTTATTCTGTCTAATTTTCAGTAATATAGAGGTATGGAAAATGTAGCAAGGGCAATTGCATATTTGGCTTATGCCGTGGCAAGTGCAGATCAGCATGTCAATGATACCGAACGCAAAGCAATTCACTCCTTTATCGATGAACATTGGCAATTGTTGGCCGATGAAGAAGATCCATTTGGTGCCCGAACTTTGGACTTCGTAGACAAGATGATTCCTGCGCTTGAATCGAATCATATGTCGTCAGAGGAGGCTTTTACTCATTTCAAGGAGATGTTCGAAGCAAAGAAAGAACTGTTTTCTACTGAATTGAAAACGTTCATTATTCAATTATGTATTCGCACAGGGGCGGCTTTCAATCAAATGAACAAGTCGGAATTGGTACTAATTTCTAGGGTTGAACTATTGCTGCACGGTTAACTTATTTTTCTGCGTGTAGTTCGCTTCAAATTCGTTGCGAAGGAAGAAATGAATTCGTATTTTTGAAACCAAACTATACTGCTATGAAGAAACTTCTGTTGTTCAGTGGATTAATTCTATCTTCTTTCGGAACATACGCTCAAGATACCACTTGGGTGCAAACATTTACGTATGATTCAATAAATACACGCAGGGCAAACTTTGTGTTCCCTCAGGAATTAAATGATATGCGCTTCGAGAAAGTATTGATGTACTACAAGTTGAAATGTAGTCCATTGACTTCTTGGGATCAGTACAATTGTGGGGAGTGGGATTACTTGACCTACACACGTGTTTTTGATCACACAGGAAATTTCGATTCAGTGCGTGTTGACGGTAGCCGTTTTCTATCCGATTGGGCCTCGCCAACAACAATCAATTATACGCCAGTACCTTACCTATATGCAGATTCGTATGCGCGTGCTGAACACAACCGCTCAGGGGCAAACTTGGCTCCCTACGATGTCACAACAGGTTCGTCTGGTGCCGTTCATCCCTTTCCATTCAACGTGGCGAAAAATGGTGGCCGTTACCAAATGATGTTGACAGCGGCCGAATTGACAGCAGCAGGAATTACCGCAGGAGATATTCAGTCATTGTATTTGTATTTGAATGATTTGACAATCAATGGAGAGATGAAATACCCCATGATTTCATTAAAATCGACAACCGAGGCAACTTTGACAAGTTTTCATTCTACCGGATTTACGCCTGTTTACAATGCTTCGCGTTGGGGTGGAGGTAGCCAGTCGGAATTGGTGATTGGTCAAAATGAGTTGTTGTTCTACCAACCATATGCCTGGAATGGAACTGACAATTTGATTGTTGAGTTCTATTTTGAGAATTCTATGGGCGCAATGAATACACTTGGATTTGAAGCAGAGGCAGCCAATCAAAATGCAGTCTATTACAACTCAATGAATGGGTGTATCGAGTTTTCAGGTACTAATTATTCGATGTTGGAATTGTCTGATTTTGACCTTGGTTCAGAAATGACGATTACGTTTTGGGCGAAGGGAACAGGTTCGGCAGGAACAAACACATCGATACTTGAGGCCTACGACTTGAATGGTGATCGTACCATCAATATCCACATGCCGTGGAGCGACAACAACATGTACTTTGATGCAGGTGCTGGTTCAGGATATGACCGCATCAGCAAGGCAATGACGGGGGCAGAGATAGACAACAATTGGAACCACTGGGCATTTGTGAAGAAGCAATCGACAGGAGAAATGTTTG
>Ga0315908_10004270_pt1 | contig 10308 bp, 8 predicted proteins | sample LakEriMetagenome_12_FD_203520 | JGI IMG/M metagenome (GOLD analysis project Ga0315908, IMG submission 203520) | Freshwater fungal communities from buoy surface, Lake Erie, Ohio, United States - Buoy 4 MA124 | ecosystem: Environmental > Aquatic > Freshwater > Lake > Lake biofilm | place: USA...
ACCCTAAATATAATAAACAGCATGTTAACATTCCTGTACCACATCCTAAATCAAATGCTGTCTTATTTTGAAAATCATTTTCTCTTTTTTCTATTTCTATTATCATTTTAGCTGCCAAATCACATGGAGTCATATATTATTCATATTTTAAATTAGGTTTATCAAAATCTTTTATTTCTGAAATATACTCTATTATTTTTGATTAATTTAAGTACTTTTCCATAATATATATATTTTTATTTTATAATTATTAAAACTTTACTAAATATAAGCTTATTAATGTCTTGTGTAAAATTTAAAAATTTTTAAATAAAATATGATATATAAAAAAAGGATAAAATGGAATAAAAAAAATCTCAATCATAAACAGTTACTGTATTTTAAAAATTTTATAGCTAAAATTAATATTCTTAATAAGAAAAAATAAATGTTATTAATAATAAATTAAATGAAATAAAAAAATAAAAAAAATAATAACAATATCAAAAAAATATAATTTATTAAATAACAAAAGAAAATTATATAAAAAATTTGAAAAATAGAAATCTTAATAGTATATTTGGATAATAAGAAATTAGTCGAAAAAATGAAATTTAAAAAGAAATATAAATAAACCCATAATATGATTAGGAAATTTAATATTCAAATATTTGAGAATATGTATTAAATAAAGAATTTTATGATTTTATAAATAAATAATAGTTTTTTAAATATAATTATTGTAAAATCAAATAAAATTCTAGCTGTAAATCTAATTTTTATAATTCTAATTAAAATGAAACTCAAAAATTTCAAAATAAATTATCTGAACAAACTAAATAAATTAATCAAACTAAATAAATTAATCTCAATAAATTATACATTTAAAAATTAAAAAATAATTAGATTCGTCTAAATAATAAAAGATAAAAACATTTTGATGAAGATATTAACAAAAATGAACAAACTAAAAGTTTTTCAAAATTTTTTTATAATCAAAAAACTTAAATTTTAACAAAAAATTAAGAATAATAACAATTATCATAATCAAATGAAAATAATTTGTAATAATAAAGTTAATAATAAAATGAATAAAATTTAAATAGTGATTAAAAAATTTTATTAAAAAAACCAATATAAAAATTATAGAAAATTGTTAAATCAATAAACACTGTTATAACCTTAAAAAATAAAGAATATAAAGATATTTATGATAATGATGGATTTTTAACATAATAGATATTCAAATTCAAATATTATTAATTTACTGATAGTGAATAGTTTTTTAAAGCTGTAAAAGATTAAAATATAGATAAAATTTGAGAATTCTTGAGATCAAATAAAGATTTAATACATGATTTAGATTAGGTAATAAAGATATTATTTTAGTTATAAATATATTTTTAAAATTAATTATTATTATTTTTTTTTTTAACGAAATAATTATTATTATTAAATTAAAATATATAACTAATAAAAATATATTGAAATTAAAAGAACAAATAAACAGCAATTCACTGGGCTTGTAAGAAAGGCAATTTATAAATTTTAAAATTATTACATTAAAATGGTTCTTAACTAGATTAAAAAGACGTTTTTGATAGAACTCCTTTATTTTTTGCAATTTAATCGATAAGTCCTGATATCGTTTTATATTTATTATCCAAAAATGTCTGTCCATTTAATGAAGAATATTTAGATTATAGTGACTTTAACTCAGATAATAAATAAAGATAAAGAATTTCGAACATGATTTAATTAGCTAGAAATACAATTTTACATGTAAATAGTATTGATGATCCTCATCTGTAATAAATTTATTTACAAAGATAAAAAATACAATTAGAAAACTTGTGATTTCTATTATAAATATTTTACTAAAATTTATAATATTCAAAGATTATTATTCTTTAAAAATCTATTGCCTTCACTTTTATTATATAAGTAATTCTATGTTTACATATATCTTGCAGTAGTTTGAATTTTTATTTCAGATTTATTATTTTTATCTTGGATCTTTTTATTTATCATAATACCATCTAAATATTTTAGATTGGTATTATTCTTTTATAAAATATTTGCGAAAATTTCATAACTTTCTTTATCTTTTAACAAAGGATTAATAGGATTTTAAATAAGATTTAAACATAGTAAATTGGGAAACTTTTATTTTAGTTAAATTGAAAAAATTTATATATTGTCATAATCTAATTAATTTTAATTTAGAGAAAGAGTTTCTAGTGAGTTTAGACAATCTATAGAATTTAAATTTTATATTTAATTATTATCTAAAATTAAGGTTTGCAAATTTTTTAATTGATTTAAATATTTTAATTAATCAGAATTTATTTAATTGTTAGAAAGATTTAACTAAATTAAAGTATCTGCCAGTTGAATCTATTCAAGATTATTAATCTATTTATTTTTTAAAATTAATTCAGTTTGAATATTTTTTTCCATAAATAATATATTATAAATCTAGGTTAATAAATAGATTAATTTTTAAATAAAAATATAAATTCAATTTAAATAAAAATTATAAATATAATAATGAAATAATATAAAGAGCAGAATAATAGAATAACAATAGAAAAAGAAACATTCAAATAAATTTTCTATTAAAACTAATAATCTCATTAATACGAATTAGTTTATAATTTTATAAAGAATGAGAAGGAATTTGAAGATTACAAATAAAACTATGAGAACATGAGCCTATTAGAGAAACGTGAGAAATCAGTAAATTTATACAAAAAGATAATAAACCGGTTTATGGTTAACAAAGAAGACTTTATAAAGAACTTGGGAAAATACTCAACAATCCTATCAGGAGTAGGCATCTTCTCAAAATCATTAGAAATTCGTCTATTCATAAATTATTAACTAGTGATCCGCAGTATAATAAAATACGGTAATTACAAACAACGTGAAATTCTAGATAGTCTTTTTCAAGGCGAGGAAATCGCATGTTTCGCATTGACTGAGTTGGGCCACGGAAGTAATACAAAAGATATCGAGACTATTGTAACGAGAGTGGAGATGGATAAGGGAGAGAGTTATTTGTTGGTAGATAGTGGAAGTTAGACAGGATGTAAGTTCTTTATTGGAAATACTGATATATGTACTTATTGTTTGTTGTTTGCATAGTATGTTGTTTAAGGTATTAAGCTTGGAGTAAGGATGTTCTTGATTAGGGTTAGGGATTAAATGTTTAATACTCTTGATGGGGTATAGATTGTTGATTTGGGCTACAAGAATGGGGTCAATGGCATTCATAATGGCATGATTACTTTCACTAATTTTAAGGTATCATTTATTTTATATCATTTATTAATAATAAATTATTAATAATATTCATAATATTTTATTAACAATATTTATAGTATTTTATTGATAATATTTTAAATATTTTATTGATTATATTAATTATATTATATCTATAATATTGAATATGTTATGTGATAGGTAAGTGTGGATTGCTTATTAGAGAAAGAGGTGAAGTTATAAGAAATGCTGCTAAGTCTATTAGTAGGTCGTGTTGGTATAATCCAGAAAAGCATAATGTCCCTTCTACAATCAACCTAAATAATAACGAATTATCTAATGCATCGTCGTTAATTCTCAGAATTAAAGTAATCCAACATGAACCCAAAATCTGAAACCATAGTATATGAATACTAATTGGTTCACTCTAAAATATTAAAGCATCTGTCTCGCATAATAATAAGTAAAATAGGTTATAATTCAATAATGAGTATGTATGAATTAAGCATTGATAATATAAATAATAAGTTAGTGGAACATGAGGTTTAAGGGTTAATTAATGTTTTAAAGCCATTGATAAGTCAGTGGGGATTGGAAGGGGTTCTTTAAATGAGGTAATTGGGAGCTGGGTAAGGATATTTGGCAATTAATGGGGTTGGAATACTTATACCTGAATAAGATATTAATACTACTTGGGAGGGAGATAATGTTGTATTGTTGTAGTAAACTAGTAAGTTTATACTTGTTTGTTATAAACATCTACTTGATAATCATCAATTGCCATATTCTGTATATATAACTTATATTATTAATTTATTATATTAATATTTATCGTGTTATTATATTTATATTTATTATGATATATATTATTATATTTATTTTTATTTTATTATTATATTTATATTTATTATATTATCATTCTACTATATTTATATTTATCATTTCATATATTTAGAGTTTGATTTTCATGAAAAACATAAATGATCATGACTAATTGTATAACAATATAAATCTGACGAATTCAAATAAATGGAAATCATAAAATCTTCTAAACATTTTCATCCACGTTTTTAATAAACTAGTAAAATAGAGCTATTAATATTTATCAGTTCAACAAAACGTTCAAATAAATATATTTGCAGCTTGGAATAACTCTTAATAATTTTACTTTCAAGATTGTGCAAAAATATATGGCTATATTTATTTAATTGAGTAGAATTTAAAATAAATATACAATCTTCAATAAAATGTTAAGTTTAGTTAATAGTCAGAATAAAAAATATAATCAATAAAAGTTTATGAAAATTTATTGCAATATTTTATTATTGATTTAATACTTAATGAACAAGTTTTTTTATTAAATTTAGAACTTAATTAGTCCGAAAAAGATGAACTTAAATAAATTTATGTTGGATTATAAGATAAACTTAAAAATTATGTAGCTGATATTATTGATGAAATTTAAATTGATAAACATTTACTTTATTCTCCATTAGCTTAAGATCAAATATATAATCATATTATAAAAAAAATAAAGGAAAATCCTATTAATTCTCACTCAAAACCACCATATTGGATGAATGTTTAAAATTCTAAATTATGATTTTTTATTGAATTCTTTTATAATTAATAACTAGATCTTATTTATTATATTAATAGCACTTTTATGTTAATAAATAATAATATAATAATAAATATATGAATAATAAGAATAAAAAATAAATAAAAGAATGATTGGTGGTAAATTAAAATTTAAAAGTATATTTTAACAAAAACTAGAAAAAGAATAAAATCAATTAAAAAAGTAGATAATAACAAAACAAAACAAAGAGGAAAACAGTTTTTATTAAAAAATGAAAGAAATAAAAGGTACTGACCTGAAAGAATCATTCGAATTTAAAGAATAATCAGGAACAGGAAGAATAATATCCTCATAAAAATCTGTGCATGGGAACAACACACAATTCATGAAAGAACTAATAATTGGAGATATAATAGTGATTTAACACCCTTAAACATTATTAAAAGAAGAAAAACTGATAATTTTGGTATTATCAGATTAAAGCATTTAAATAGAATCGGCTTTTTCATCTGACCTAATTTCATTTACTGCATTTTCATTTAAAAGGAAAATAGTGCATACTTTATAAGCTCCTAATTTGGAATAAGAGTTTAGTTAGAAAATCAATAGGATAAAGGAGGAGTAAGAGAAAAGAGCAAAGATGTAATTGGTAATGATTAAAGGTTAAGAGGATTATGATAAGATTAAAAATTTGAGTAAAAAGATATAAAAGCATAAGACTACTATTTAATATAGGGACAAGAAGGGAATGTGGGGTTATTAGCATAAGGAGAAGGTTTTCCAAGGACAGTTGAGTAATTAGGAGTAGTTGGATATTAGGTGTAAATAAAGTAGAGATAAATTCTGTTGGACTTGATTATAAAATACTTTTATTTATACTATTTATTATTCATTCACTCTTATTATATATCTTTCTATTATGTTTAATAGTTATTTTTAAAACAGTTTATAGAATATTAAATAATCAATCAATTATACTCTGATAATATTATTTGGAGCTCTTCTCAATTTCTGGACTTAACATTTCAGTGATCATAAAATCATTATCTTCAAACTCATTGAAATCTTTCTACTTAAGATTCAACTCTTTATTATACTCTTCCATTAAATTCAATGGTTAACTCATAGAAATAAACTGTTTTCTATCATCATTTAATCTTTTATCTTCAGAATCCATCATCATATTCATGGGATTCTTAAAACCGCTGTCCATTTATTATGTCGATTGTAATAAAATGTTATTATTTTTTTTATTTGAAGATAAACCCATATTATTGTTGCTGTTGAAGTTTGGATAATTATTATTATTGCATTTTTTGTTTGAGGATAATACTAATTGTTATCTTTTTTTTTATTCACTTTGTTAGTTATTCTACTGATATTATTATTATTGTTGTTGTTGGTTTCTACGAAGTTTGTTTAATATTGCATCTTCATATGTTTCCTTTTTGTCTAATATTTCTTATTCCTTTTAATTTTATTTTTATTTTTATTAATTATTTTATTAGAATTATTATAAATATATCTATTAATATTATTATTATTGTAATTATTATTAATGTTATTAATTTTATAACTATTATTAACTTTATAGTTCCTATTAATTTTATTATTGCTATTATTTTTATTGATTTGATTATTATTATTATTGATGTTATTGATATTACTATTGATGCAAGGTATTATTTTACTTTTCAATTTAAGATAAATAATCTTATTGCTACTAAATGACTTACTATTATAATTGCTATTAATTAATATTATTATTATATCTTTATTTGACACTGCTTATAGACTTACTTCAATTGGTTTTTATAGGTTAATTATCAAATTATTCCTAGACTGAATTTTATTACTTTTAAGTGCTTGACGACTCTATTTATGCATTTTAAATTAACTGATCATAATTTATAGTCTAAATATTTTTGTTTATTGTATTGATATTCTTCTTATTTGTTTTTGAAACTGTTTGCTCATTACTATTTTGCTGTTTCTTAACATTTGAAATATTTTATTGTTGGTTTTAACCACTATAATAATTTGTCTCATTATAGTTTTTACTTTCACTCATTGACTATAAATTTTTAGACAAAAATTAAAAATTAGTGTTTAAATTGTGTTATTATTTGAAATTCTCTTCATTAATATGAAAATCATTTTTATTTATAGGACTTAAACTTCTTGTACTTTTTATCTATTCAATTAATTATTCCTATAATTAAATATTTTTAGTTCTAAGTCTTCTAAGTTCTTCATCTTGTTAATCAATTATTTCTTACTTTTCATAACTTTTTATTTAGAAATCAATATTTTTTAGTTCTAAATTTCTTACAGTTATTTGATGAGCTAATTAATTAATTTAAAAATTTTTAGCAATACTGATTAATAATTCCTGATATTTTTTATTTTATTCTATATTTTTCTACATTGCAGACTACAATTATTATTTGATGATTTAATGTTCATTATTAATCTAATAAATTTATTTTAACTCTATATTCATCTAATAATTATTCATGTGGCAATTACTTTCCAATAATTATAATCTTTCTTAATTCTTATTAAGAATTTATTCTATTTCTTTTAAACTTACTCTTAATTCAACATTTTCTTCCATATTACTCATATAATTTTCATATATTTTTATTAAATACTGATCTGAAATATTTAAATTGATGTTTGATTTTAACTAATTCACTATAGACTCTTTTTATACTTCTTATATTATTATTTCTTGTTATATATTGTCTCTCTATTTTAATAACTTTTGAACATATTATTTATTTTGTTATTTGTTACCTATTTGAGAATTAATACTTAAATTTTATGAGTTTTTTAATAACTGAAATTATCTAAGTTTTTAACTTTATTGTAAAATTAATAGGTTTTAATTATAATCATTACAATTGATATGTGATATTAAAAAACAGATAGTTTAATTATTTAAAAGTATATCAAAATATTTATTATTATTATCTTAAATTTACTTATCTATGTCAAAAGAACCAAGCTTATTAACTAAAATAAAGGTATTTTTAGAATTATTAATATTATATTTAATGTTCATCTCTATTATTTTATCATAATTTATTTAATATTTGACAAGCAATTCAACTATATCTTATAAGACATAAACTTTATATTAATTAATTATATCTTTTCTATAATTATTATCATCAATTTCATAGATATTAATATAATATTCTATCAGTTCTATGGAATTAGGCTTGAAATAATTTTATTGTTATTCTAAAATATAATCAAAAAACTATATGTATTATTGAATATGAGATTTCTTATTAAATGTAAATATTGTCATGTTCTATTTACTCGCTTATTGTTGTTTGATTAATTAGTTATTTGTGCTTATTAATATTTAGTCTAATGAATCTTTAATTTCAGAAATATTAATAAAATTATCATTAAATAATTGATTATTAGGTAAATTTACTAAAATGTTATCGAATTTAAACCCTTTGCTCTTTTTATCGTTAGGTGATTTTATAGTCAAACATTTTTGTTCTGGTTTTACACAAATATTGCTATCTATTTCATTTAATATCAAAATCACTTGATTCTCCATTTATATATTCTAATAATTTGAATTATAAATCAATTTTAAATTTTACTTATTTATATATGTTTATATTATAATAAATCAATTTATTATCTTGAAATTAAGAATTAAATTTATAATTATATCCATATTTTATTATAAATTTATATCTTCAGCTATAATATCGAAATTTTTACAAAAGTCTAATATTTATTATTAAATTTGTTATTTCAATTATTATTCAATAATATTAAAATATAGATTTCCTATTTTAATAAAAGCATTAAAAATTCAAGTAAGAAACTCGTTATTTTTAATTTTAATCACTAAAATTTATTTATTGTTAATTAATTATAAATCAGCTTATGTTAATAATTTAATTTAATTATTTAAACTAAATAAAGTTATTATATTTTATAATGAAAAAAGCTATTCCTAAATAAAAGCCATAAAATTATCTTAAAAATAGATTTTCAAATATTATATAATAAGGTTTTCTTAATCAGTATTTTATAAGATTATTAAAACATTTTATATTTATTGTTCATCTTTAGTTTAATCAACAAGATAAATAAACGAGCAAATTTATTCTTATGAAATTAATTTATCACTATTTAACATATCAATTAATAAATCTGTTATTTATATTTTTCTCTATTTTTTCTATAATTATTCTTATTAATTTTCACAAAAATTTTCTAAAATCTTTATTGTTTAATCTATCAAGGAATTATTTTAGTATTTTTTTAAAAAATTAATTATTTATTATTGTTCATCTCTCATATTAAAATTGTTTAATTATTAAAAAATTTATATTAATTATTTAAATGTCTTGCAATTATTTTTATTTTAAAAAAGATTTTAATTTTTAAAAATTATTTATTCTTATACTAATAATTTTTCATTCAACTCTTCTTCATAACTTTAAATATTTTATAAATATTTTTGTTTTTTAATTATATTATCAACATTTTAATAAATTAAATCAATAATTTAATGAATATTTTTATTATATTCAAATTTTAATAATTCTAATTTAGAAGATAACTGAGAAAAACTAGTTTAAAATATATCTTACCAAAACTCATCTTTTTTTTGCTCTATTAAATATTAATCTAAATTTTACATTATATTATTATAATATTATAAAATATAAATTATCATTTTATAAATTAACAAATTTATTAAAACACTTTTCCTCTTTTTTAATAATTTAACATAAATTATTATATCGCTAATCTTTTTAATTAAATTGAATAAATACTCAAATAAATAAAAGAAAAAAGAAAAATTATTATATCTTATTTCTTAACAGCTGATAAAACAAAAATCTATAAGTGATTTTTTAATTACAGATGCAATTTATTTTGCCAAATTATAATCTGAAAATATTTTAAAATAAATTAGTTTCTAAATGAATGGAATTAATTTCATTGAGCTTTACTTTTTAAATTAAATATTATTAACTATATAAAATAAATTAAATATATTTTTTTTATAAATTTTATTACACTACAATAAATTCTAAAAATTTCTATATTAGTTTAAAAATCATTTAATTCATTGTTAAAATATCCAATAAATTAATTAAACATAAAACCCTTTAATCTTTTTCAAAGTTAATTTTATAATTAATTTTTTTATTTTATTTTAAATAAATCAAAATTAACATTTAATTACTAAATTATTTATTAGAATGTTTGTTAATTACATGTGATTGTTAATTAATTGATATTAATTAATTTATTAAGCCAAACGAAAGTATTATTACAATTAAAATCAAAATTATTTATTAATTGATTCTTAAAATTTGAAAGTTATTTATTCTAATTAAATTCAAAATTATATTTTAAAGCACATTTTTCCAAAATATCTAATAATTCCTAAACAATTTTTTAATCCTCAGATATTATTAAATAATCATCAG
>Ga0315908_10004271_pt1 | contig 10307 bp, 10 predicted proteins | sample LakEriMetagenome_12_FD_203520 | JGI IMG/M metagenome (GOLD analysis project Ga0315908, IMG submission 203520) | Freshwater fungal communities from buoy surface, Lake Erie, Ohio, United States - Buoy 4 MA124 | ecosystem: Environmental > Aquatic > Freshwater > Lake > Lake biofilm | place: USA...
GCACTTGCTGCTTGTAGCATGGCGCAGAAGACATCCCCGCCTTCCACTACCCAGCCGTAGCCTTCCTTGTCAAGCAGCTGATGAAGCGCTTTCTTGAACAGAGGCCATGACTCTGGTCTTCCGTCAAAAATCAACGGGTTTACTTGCTGGTTTGAGCCATCTTTCCCTAGGGTCCCCATCTTACCGCAGCGCTCCTGCGCTGTCGGAAGCGCAGGGTCCATAACCACCAAAGTGGGGCACCCTAGGGAGGGCACAAGACAGAGCGTCTGCTGCGAGCCGCAATGATGTTTGGGTGAGGAGCCTTCGGGCCCCAACCGATTATATTAATCTTGCCAATCCAGTTCGTGGAGGTTGTGACCAATTTGTGGTACAGCCACACTTACAGTTTTGTCATGCTATAGAGCTAAACCTATCCCAAAGACCGTGACTCCCCCCAAGTAGTCCTAAGGGTCTACGTCGCTTAAAGTACCGGGTTCCTCACGGGTCCCAGCCCCGCGCTGGGTGGGCTCCAGATCCACGCTGGTCTGGTGGTTGGGCTTGCACCAGCCACCCTGGAGTTTTGGGTTCGATTCCCAAACGAGAGGAACCAGGGAAAACAGGGCGCCACCCTGTGTTAAAGAGCTTAAAGTACCGGGTTCCTCACGGGTCCCACCCCTCCCCCCACGCGAGCAGCTTTATAATAGGTACTGCAGTAATAAACACACACGTTTTTGTTAGTCTGCCAGTGGGACTTAAAAGTTGGGTTTGCGGCCAGCCTGAGCCTGAGCCAAAGTCCAAAGCCGCGGCCTGAGCCTGAGCCCGGGCCTGACTCAGTGAGTTACGGTGTCACGGTAGGCCCATCACGGAGGCGTACGCCACCGTGATCGTGACGGACCTCATTTGTTAAATGAGGTCATTCAATAAACGAAACTCTCTCTGGTCTGTCAGAGCCACCTTCGCTCCTACCCCACCCATTTGACCTATTTGGTTGTGGTAGTACTGATCATCTCTGAGAGAAACAGAGAGTTTATTAGGAAAGAAACTTGGATGGAGCTTACTAGTAAACTGGTCTCACTGTGTCTGTGTAGGGTGGTCCCAGCGGTGTCCCCACCCGCTCTGCCTCTTCTCTTTGCCTCAATTTGCAACAGAGGAGTGCTTGTGCGGGACTACCGGGTTGAGAACGATGGCCCTTTGCTTTTGCATCTTTTCCGCGACGGCGCACGTGGGGCCGAGCGACTGGCCGCACTGCCCCCAACAGTTATCCTCTAGTTCAAGGTGGATGTCGGCGAGCGCAACGTCGACCACCTCTTGCTCGATCTTCTGCCGCACGGCGCGCGCTATCAAATTCGCCTCCCGGATGAGCAGCGAGTCGTCGAGGACGATGCTGCAACGCACCTGCTGAAGCGACGATCTCATTAGCTGTATGCTACGCAGCACGGTCCGCGGATATGCTCTTCCCTGGACAGCACGTTTCTCACGCAGGATGCGCTGCGTGTTTCGCGTCCATATGATGGCAAAATGAAAATCCTTGTTCGCATAGCGCGCTAAACTTCATTCAAGAGACACCCAGAGCAACCCCGGCTCGCGAGCAACCCCGGGAGCACCACAGGCTGCATGCGGCGCAAGGGACACGCAGGCGCTGCGGAGGTCGTCGGGTGTGGGGGTGCAGGGCAGGACAATTACCTGCACAGCACCACCGATGTAGTGCACATGCACATGCTCGATCCACTTGACGTCGGGGACAGAACTTACAATAGTCCTGACATCCTGCTCGATCTCGTGGTGGGAGCGAAGGCCTTCGAGCTCAGGCTCCATCGTCTGGTCCATAGTCGAGCCTGCCGAGTTGCTGGCGGATCGTGACGGCTGGCGTCCGCGCGCGCCATGCAAGGCGGGCGTCACGTGCACCATCATTTCTGTCACTTCGGGCATTTCCGCACGCACGGCTGCGCGACACTTGGCGACCACATGCGACGCAGCTGACACACTGATTTCTCTCTCGACAACGACGTGGGCGTCGACAACTTGGTAGGGGCCCATGCGCCTGTGGCGCACGTACTTGCAGCTCGAGACACCTGGCACAGCGCTGAGGACTGTTTCCAGAGTCTGCAGCACCTCCTCGTCTTGCGAATCCGTCAGATCCCGCACGCTCTCCCACCCAATCTCGCCGCCCGTCTTTGCAATCATGAGCCCCACAGCTCCCCCTGCAAGCGGGTCGAGCATCGGGAACCCGGCCATGGCACCGCCGATCCCAGCCATGGCAACCAAGGACGACAGCGCGTCGGAGCGGTGGTGCCAGGCATTTGCAATGACAGTCTGGCTGCGGGATTTCTTCCCGGCGCGGAGCGTGATGTGGAACAGCGCCTCGTTGAGGCCGATGGCTGCGAAGCTGATCCACAGGGCCGCGGCGCCCGGCACGGCCATGCCCTCAGCGCTGTGGACGAGCATGGCCGAGTGCCATACAAGCCCGCCGCCGGCGGCAACCAGCATGCTCGAGACGCAAAGCGCACCGATCGGTTCATACTTGCCGTGGCCGTACGGGTGCATCCTGTCTGCGGGCAGCCGCGAGACTCGGAGAGTAGCCAGCGCCACGAGGTCCGCGACAATGTCAGATAGCGAATGCACGGCATCGGCAATTAGCGCCGACGAGTTTGCCGTCACGCCCACGATGCCTTTTGCCGCCGTGAGCACGACATTCTTGCCGAGGCCGAGGTACGTAGCCCGTTGCGCCTCCTGCAAGTTTGCCTCGTCCTCCGCGCCGGCGCTGACCCCCATCGGCAGCTTCTCCGAGCCCTCTGCATGCCAGCTCGCCTTGTGGTGCAGCGGAGCCGAGCGGTGGATCGCGCGGAGCGCGTCCGCGCTCGCGCTCCGCGCGATCCACCGCTCAAGCCCCCCCCGCGGCGGCCGACCGCTGGCGTGCCCCGTGCCCAAGGGCGTGCAAGGGCACCGCCAGATTGAGGCCGCCACGCGCTGCACGCTGCCCCCGTGCGGCACTGCTGCCGTACGGCGCCACGCCACCGACGCGGAGCACGTGCGTGCGGCGCACGCAGCGTGCAGTAGCGCGCTTGGCTTGATGGCGGCGGACATGCAAGGGTCCCCTGACACTCGAACACTCGGTCGTAACAGCTCCCGAGGACCGCCCCTCGGTAGGGTTTTCAAAGGTCGGATTATTCGATAGTGGAGAATAAAACTTTTTACGCACGTACAGAAGCGCGAAAACATGAGCGAGGCAGACGACGAGGGTAGGCGGACGGGCGTGGGGTCTAAGGACAAGGAGACAGCCAACGCGTCGGACGGCACGGGACTCGACAGCACGAAGCGGCAGCGCCTGTCATCTGACGCCTGGGAGTCGTCCCGCGTTAGCTCGCCCTCTCCACATCTTTCCACACCGCCAGATGTGGCCGATGATAGCCGCGCGGGCGCGCCTGCCCGGGCGTGCCCGCAGGGCATCATCGGCGTGAACGCGACCAGCGATGCCGCGCTCGAACGCGTCGCGTCCCTCGTGTCCAAGATGGCAGAGTTCGGCGGCTGCGTCACTGACGCCGATGCGGCGCTTGCCCTCAAGACGTTCGACGACAAGCTAGACATGGCCTGCGGCTGGCTGCTGGCAGAGAGCACGGAGGAGAAGGAGAGACTGGAACATGAACACGAGCAGCGCCGGCGGCGCGAGCAGGACGACTTGAAGATGGCGCTTTCTTTGCAGGACGAAGAGCAAAAGTGGCAACAGAATCTGCAGCTGCAAAAGGACAGAGAGCGCGAACGGGAGACCGCCAAGAAGACGGGCCAAGTGGGCTGCCTGTTTGAGCGCACGACGAGGAAGAGGGGCGCCCCGAAGGTCTTAAAGGAGCATGACGGTGGCATGAGCTCGCGAAGATTGCGGGAGAGTCACGGAGGTGCAGATAGAGGAAGGGGCGAGGGTGCCGTGCGGCACGGACCCTCGGGCCGGAGCGCCCCTACGACCCTGGGCACGCTTAGCGACGGCACTCTGGAGAGGATCGAAAGGCACAAGTTCCTCCAGCGTCCGGTCATGTTCCAGGGCAAGGTTGGAAGCGTCTGCGAGGCTTACAGGGATTCGACAGGTACGCTTCGTCCGCTGCGTGCCAAAGATTGACGCACCTCCACGGGCTTTTGCTGATTTCCACCCTGATTTTTGCTCGCTTTCCGACCGTTCTTCGTGCTCGTCAGCTCTATGGACTGCAGGCCTGCACCTGGTGTTGCCTTCACTGCGCCTGCTTGTGTGTTTCTTGACACAGCATCCCCTCTGCAGGTGTCGCCCACCTCATGGTCCGATTCATAGATGACTGCAAACTGCGCAATTTTGAAGAGGCCGACTTCATCACTGAGTTTCTGGACCATTTACAGTCGGTCCGAGACAAGGTGCGCATGCTTGTCAAGCTGCAAAAGCACCGTTGTTGGCCCACCACGGTCTTTGACACAACACTTCCGCACGCTCAGTGCGTCTGCCCTGCTCGCTATTTAGTGTTTCCTGCTGTCTTCCCACTCCAGCTTGGGGTTGAAACAGGCAGAGCCACAATGAGGAGAGAAGAACTGTTGAGACCTCATGCCATCATCCCAGCTAACCCAAGGGCAGACAGTGCCGTGCGCCGCAGGGGTGCTGACGCGTTGCTGTATACATGGCATAGGTGCTGCTGCTGCCGGCTTACTTGCATCTGCGAGGAGCGATGGGCAGACCGCTCCATGAATCCGTGCATCAGCAAAATGAATTCCACGTACGTTGATTCCGGAGTGTCACTCACTCTCTCTCGCGCGCGCGTTCCCTGTGGATTTTGCGCTCCCTCATTCCCTCCCTCATTCTCTCCCCCCCTCTCTGCTTCTCGCACACACGCACGATGACGCGAACTTTCTTCCTCTCTGTCTCCTCCTCGTTGCTGTCCTACGCGTCTCGTTCTGTATAGTACGAAGCAAATGTGGTATGCTCCGTGCCAGCGAACCACTTCGGGAAGGATTTCGAGTACATCCAATTCCAGATTCTGGATGCTGACCCCGCTGTTTTTTCGGTCCAGGTTCTCACATTCACAGATACATTATATACACACGCACATGCACGCATACATGCAGTCATTCATAAATAAATGCAAGTCCAGCTAGCTCCCAGCTAGCTCACAGCCAAGCCCGGATCTCAGTAGACTCTCTGTGCAGGAACGGATGGTATTGGAGGAGGAGTTGTACGAAGCGCGCATCGACCATTTCGGTAAGTCACCCCCAGTCTGCTGGCAGCTACGCCATCTGAATGATGCAATAACGAGTTTTCTCATTTGGCTCACTTGTGGGAATACCAACAGATGGCGACGAGGGCTTCAACGGAGAAAAGGAAAAGGAAGCCCTCCGGTGTGCACACCCCCACACAGGCGTTGATGCGCTTTACTCACTTTGTGGCAAACTCGTCGCACCTTTCTGATGCCGCGTTTTCTGATCTTTCTTATTTGCAGCTTGGTCCTTCTTCCGTTCTCCACTTTGGATGCCTCGCGTTTCTGTGTTGCGTGCCCCCGTTGGGGCGACGTGCTCACTATATCTACTTATTGCATATATGATGTGTGTGTGTGTGTGTGTGCATGTACTTACACCCACGCACGCACGCGCGCGCACACACACATACACATGTATAATGTTGTGAGGTTTCGCTGCTTTCGCAGGTGTGGTCCTCAGTACAGACTTCGGATCTTCGACACAGGCGAGTGCCCTTAAACTTGCCCTCAATTCCTCTCGCTCCCTCCTGTTTTCCCACTCTCTTCTCCCTCCCCACCCCTCTCCCCTCTCCTGCACGCCACGTGCCGACACAAGTTGAAGCCCTCGCCATGGTCTACTTTGAAGACGCGAGTAGTGAATATCAGCTTTTAAAAAATTTTGCTCACAAAAATATCACAAAAATAAGAAACCATATTTTTAGAAACCATATTTTTTATAATATTGTTGTGATAACATTAATTATAATATTGTTATGATAACATAACAATATTGTTAAATGCGTTTGACCCTTTTTTTTTGTTTGCGTTGGTTTTTGAGAGCGCGGGTAAGGGGTGGGTTTGAGTTCGCGCTCGCTTTGCGTGTGAAGGGTTAGCTTCGCATTGGGCGGGTAAGGGATGGGCGGGTGGGATGGGTGGATGGTTATTACCTCATTCAATACATATGTAAGAAAATTTACATTGAAAATAGGGTTTCCCCTTCTTCAGCCCTGCAACAATTTTTTTTTTGGTGATGTATTTGTGGAGCAAATTTTTTTAAAGCTCTGATATTCACTACTGACGCGTTCTTAAAGTCATGGACCACGACCTGCGCGGTGCGTCAGCAGCTACTGACGCACATCCACTTGATGTGCAGACATTTGTCGGTGTAATGAGGGCGCGAGCACTTGCATTTGTAAGAAGAACCGCGGCTGGGGGGTCATGGCCGATGAGGACATCCCGAAGGGCACTGTGGTAAAAGAGTGTGTGTATTTGTATCTGCGTACGTGTGTGCGCGCGCGCACGTGTGTGCGCGCGTTCTGCGTGAGTCTACACACCGCTCCGTGCTCTTGAGCCCCAGGCCGTTCGGCGCGTCTTCTGTCGCCTTGCCCTTGGACCCAACTCCCGTCCGCCTGCCCGCGTCGTTTTCCTCGCTCATCGCTGCGAGCGCTTGCGCGCTTCTGCTCTGCTCATGGCGCGCAGTTTTCCGCTAAGTGCTTTGCCCCGAACTGTTTCTGCTGAAATATCCAGGATAGAGGGATAATATATTTCATTGTGTTATCGTGTGTATGGTTTAGATAGACGGTCTAGCGAGCCCTGACTGTGATGCCGTTGGTTCTTTGCAGGTGATGGAATACGTTGGTGCTGTAAAACTCAAGTAAGATTCCCCCGCCCTGCACTTGTACCAGCCGTATCCCTGCCATGCTCACGGTTTACGCTACTGCGCAGGCCTGGGAAATCCTATAAAGTCAAGTCAAGGACAGTGCAACAAACGCCGATGCCGCTCGAGGCGGGGGAACTAAATGGCGAAGTGCTATTAGGAGCACATTGCGAGGCTGCAGACAGCTCCAAAAGTGCGCGACCTCGGAAGGCCGAGACAAGGAATCGAGGGGTGACAAAACCATGCAGGAATAGCAGCTGGGGTGGGGGAGGGGTGAGGGGGGGGGGAGAGGACGCCATGGAGGATGGTGTTGAGCTTGGCACGCAGGTGCATTTGCTACCGTGCTGTGTGCGCTCCTGTCACATCATTTTGCACTCTCTTGCACACGCTGTCTCATCCATTCTCGGTATCTCACTACCTGCATTATATTCTAACGGCAGGCAAGGCAAGCAGAGGAGGAGAAGGAAGAGGAGATTCCGGGGATCGGCGCCACTATGACGTGCGTGGAGATTGTAAAGGCGCTGATAGGACAGGTGGGTTCAGTTGATTGTGCTTGATTTGCACGCTCTTTTTCTATGTCTTCGGTCAGCAATGAGATGCGGTGCTGTAAATCACGCTACGAGGGCCCTCGTTCGATGTGTCCTTTTCATTTTCTCGACTCCTTATCACGTGGCGTGAACATGGCAGAAATTCAAGAAGAAATTCAAGGGCTGTGGGGAATTTGAAGGGCAAATCGAGAGGTCTGTGCTTGTTTTTTTAATACGTGAACGGTTTATGAATGCGCATCACTCTCTAGCCCTCGTGTGGCGACGCAACATGATGACACGAAATCGTGTCGTGCGGCCTCCTCTGGATTTCCACGGCGTCAGCCCTCAGAGATTCAGTCAGTCTTTTCATGTAATGTTTAGCCAACTTGATTGTCCTTGAGCAAAGGGACCAAGCCTGCCGTTCACTCCAATGATCCGAATGTGAATGACTCCAAGTGTTTTTATTGCAGCTATGGCGAAATCGTAAAAGATTCGTTCCACGTTTTCTACCCAGAAGACGGTGACCGAGAAAATATGAAAATCGACAAACTGACCAAAACGATCGTGAATTTTTTAGATCCGAACATCGGTCAGATGGTCAAGGTGAGTTCAGTTTGGTTTCGTTCTGGCGTTGGCGAAGCGCAATGCGTGCGGGTCGCCTCACAGACTTGTTCTCTTTGCAGGACTTTGTGAGGGCAGAAGAGGAACGGTTGTGCATGCCGGCCGACTTCGCTGTCGCGGCAAAACAAGGAAGCGCTGCTGGCGATGGTGCTTGTGGATCAACTGCCGGCGGCGAGCATTCCCTACCTCAGATGGATGGTCACATGCATGAGGATACCGAGAGCGAATGTCGAGGGGACACGGGAGATGCCGGGAACGATGAGCGCTCAGGTTCACCGTCTAACGACAGGATTGAGGATTATGCGAACGCTAGCCGTCACAGCAGCAGCAGCAGTGTCGCAGATGGATCAGGTGAGGTGAGTGATGGGATTGTTCTGGAGAAAGAGCACGTCACGAATGCAGGGATGAATATTCAAGGTGGGACACAAGGCAACGTTGCAGCAGCTCATGAGGAGGAGGTGGCGAGTTCAGTGAGAGTGGACGACGATGAAACAGCGCACCAGGAGGTGCAGGTCGAGGAGCAAGGGCCTGCTGGCATGGACGCGAAAAATTACGTCTTTGATTTTCAGAAGGGCAATTGGCTTGTGGACGCGACCGAAAAGGGCAACGTGAGTCTTTCCCTTCTCAAAATTTCGTGTACCACTGCGTATCCCACCGGCTCTGAAACGAATCCTTGCTCTCATTTCTCGTGTTCCTGCATCCACAGGTTGGACGATTTGTGAATCACGCATGCGAAAACAACAATCTGGAGGCGGTTTTCTTCCTCGCGGCCAAACGAGCATACCACCTCCCCCTACGCATTGCCTTGCTGGCCGTCCGGTATGGATTTGTGGCTGAGCACCCCTGTAGGGCTCCAGTCCGCCCTCGCCTATCCACTTTCTTGGAAATGTTTACTAATTTTGTTTGCTGGGGGCAGCGACATTTTGAAAGGAGAGGAGCTCACGTACGACTACGTGCCTGCATACCAAGAGTCCCGCAAGGCCAAGCGGTATCAAGAGGGTGTCAAATGCCTGTGCGGCCAGCCCGCATGCCGAAAGTTCATCTGGGCGGCAAGATAGATGGTCGGAAACGCTTCACGTTGTTACTCCCACGAGGAGGGATTTCCGCAAGTCACAGGATACATACGCACTTCGTCCCTGGTCGCAGCCATTCGCCACAAATTCCCATTCCAAGCGTTTTTCACGATTTCATTTGATTAATGTGATAAATCTCAATGAGCCGCTTGGACACGAGAGGAGTCGGCGCTTACTAGAAATGCTGAACTGTTCCTGTTCATGCCTCGAGTTGCTCGGACTTCTTCTTGCTTTGTCGTATCAGAGTTTCGAGTCGAAGCTCCGAAGTTTGTAGAAAAGCACATACGCCGCAGACGAGCAGATTTGGTCGGTTGACACCTGCGTCCGTTCTTCATCTATCAGCGCGCATGTGCGCCATTGCAGCGGCTCTAGAACACAAATGAAACACGCAAGAGGCGATATGACCAAGAAAGCGAAAGAAGACAAGCGACCTTACTGACAGTTGAATCATCAAAAAGGTGCCATTCCCGACAGCCAGGCGAGTAGCTGTACGCTGTGTAGTGTCCGAAGCCTGACCCTCCGTAGTGGTTGCTCACAGCATACAGATCGTAAAACGGCGCCTCATTCCTCGCTGCCTCTGAGTCAGCGCAAGAAATCCCGCCACCGCGCACGAAAGGCCCCATGTCAAGGCCCTCAAGTGGAAACCGCACGAGGGTGTCGACTTTTTCCCTGAAAAAACGTGAAGTGGAAATGTCAACTAGACTTCAAAACGGGGTTCAATCTTGAGATGGTAATGCGCAAGTTGCAGAGACTCATGGGAAGGGAAGAATAGCCTACAGAAAGGATCCAATGAGTACCTGCCGCCATAGCCTTCCTCCTCGGAGAAGCGCTTGAGATGCACGACGAGGAGGCGCGGGACAGACCACAAGGCCATAGTCTTTTTGGCTCGCACGTGCTGCTTGCACTTACTGCAATACCATGTGTCCTGCTCGGACAAGACCTCTGTCGCGGTGAAGTGTGCTAGGCACTGCTCAAGCGTAAGACCGCCCTCGCTGTCTGCTGTCGGAGCATACCGTCAGGCAGAAATATCAGCAAAAACATATCTGATCACCTACACCGCTCACTGTCTCTTGCACCGTCTGCGTGCATGTTGTTTGGCCCTAGTATGCAGATATTCAGCGATGGAAAACACCCACCGCTCCGGCACGACGGATGAAGATTGACCTGCTCCTCTGTCTCGTCGTCGCGCAAATTGGCGATGGCATCGTCCGTCCAATCCACACTGATCACCCCGTTGTTCTCAAGCGGCACCATCTGGACACAGACA
>Ga0315908_10004274_pt1 | contig 10305 bp, 8 predicted proteins | sample LakEriMetagenome_12_FD_203520 | JGI IMG/M metagenome (GOLD analysis project Ga0315908, IMG submission 203520) | Freshwater fungal communities from buoy surface, Lake Erie, Ohio, United States - Buoy 4 MA124 | ecosystem: Environmental > Aquatic > Freshwater > Lake > Lake biofilm | place: USA...
CATGTGTCAACTGCCGTAAGATGGAAGAAACGGTTTGGCCAAAAGATAAGATCGCTAAAATCTTCAGCGAAGGATACATCATGTGTTCACTTTATGTAGATGAAAAAGTGGAGCTTCCGGCTGATCATCAATTCGTATACACCACCGCTGATGGTCGCCAAAAAGAAATTCGCACAGTTGGTAATAAATGGGCTACCCTGCAAACACAAACCTTCAATAACAACTCACAGCCATTCTACGCCATACTCGCTACTGACAGTACTTTGCTCGCTCCTACGATGCAATACAATCCGAATGTAGATGAATACCACAATTGGCTCGACTGCGGTTTAAATTCTTATAAAACCTGGAAAGAAAAGACTCAGCTAGCGTCTAATTAATTAGGTCTACTCAATTTTAACAGCCTCTACCTCACTAAATCTCTAAATTTAGTTGAGTGGAGGCTTTTTCATGCTTTTCTTAGCGTGACTGAAAAAAATGCGCGGATACCTTATCCACATATTATCTCTTCTTGCCCTGCTGTTCAGCGTGGCTTTTGCCTACGGACAAAAAACTGTCGTGAGCGGCCGTGTAATCGACAAAGACACCAAGGAACCGATCATGTTTTCTCCGGTGTACTTTGTTGGCACCAAATCGGGAACCAATACCGACGAAAATGGAAACTACCGCATCGAAACATTTTACAGCAGCGATTCGCTGCGCGCTCAATCCATAGGCTACACCGCCGTTACCAAAAAAATCAAACAAGGAACCACCATGGTGATCAACTTCGAGTTGAGCTCTGGTGCGGTAATGGAAACCATCGTCATTAAACCCAAAGACGAGCCAAACCCAGCCATTGAGCTGATGAAAAAAGTGATCAAAAACAAAAAAATCAACAACCGCGAAAAACTAGATGCCTACGAATATGAGGCCTACAACAAAGTTGAGTTTGATCTAAATAACATTTCTAAACTGCAAGATCGAAAGCTACTAAAGCCCTTTGATTTCATTTTTGAAGGAATGGATACCACACAAGAAAAAGTGTATCTGCCCGTATTCATGACCGAATCGTTATCAGATTACTACTTCAAGCGCGATCCCAAGTTTGCAAAAGAAGTAATCAAAGCCACCAAAGTAAGTGGTATCGAAAACAGTTCTATCAATCAGTTTTTGGGCGATATGTACCAAAACGTGAATGTTTACGACAACGAGATCATCGCCTTCAATAAAAGTTTTACAAGCCCCCTGTCAACCTATGCCTTAGGATTCTACGATTATGGTTTGGTGGACAGTGCCTTCATTGACAACAAGTGGTGTTATAAACTACAGTTTTTTCCCCGCCGAAAACAAGAGCTTTTATTCTTCGGCGAAATGTGGGTAAATGATACAACCTATGCGGTAAAAAGCATAGAAGCCACTATCGCAGAAGGTGCAAACATCAACTGGATAAAACAGTTTAAGGTTAACCAAGAATTCAACGAAGTAGAGCCCGAAGTATGGATGCTCACCAAAGACCAATTGCTCATCGACTTCAATTTAAGTGATAAACAAATGGGTATTTATGGTAGAAAAACATCTACCTATAAAGACTTTGTGATCAACAAGCAGCGCGAGGAAGGATTTTATGCCGGCCTCAGTGATATTGAGGTAAAGGACGATGCCTCGCTGAAAGATGATGCCTTTTGGGATGCCGCTCGGCACATAGATCTTTCCGATAATGAACAACGCATTTACCACATGGTAGATACGCTGAAATCGTTGCCTCAGTTCAAAACGGTGGCCGACATCATCAACCTTTTTGTCAACGGGTACAGGATAATTGGTCCGATCGAATTAGGGCCGTACTACAAAACATTTAGCTTCAACGTAGTGGAAGGTGGGCGATTCCGAATTGGTGGGCGCACCAGTAACGATTTCTCTAAACGCCTGATGCTCGATGGATATGTTGCTTATGGGTTAAAAGATGAACGTTACAAGTATGGTGGTGGGTTTTTATACATCATGAAAAAAAATCCGCGTATGGCCATCTCCATGCACGCCAAACATGACCTCGAACAACTCGGGCAAAGTGATAACGCATTTAGCCAGGATAATATATTGGGATCCCTTTTCCGAAGTAACGCTAGCTACAAACTCACAGATGTAATCGAGTACACGGGTTATTTCGAAAAAGAATGGCTCTATGGATTATCCAATAAGCTCATTTTTACCAACCGAACACTACGGCCCGCGGGCAATAGCTATCAATACAATCGCTTCGACAAAGACCTCAATACAGAAGTAACGGTCAACAATTTGGTGACCACAGAAATAGGCCTTTATACCCGTTTTGCCTATAAAGAAAAATTCGTGTATGGTGAGTTCGAACGCATCAGTCTTGGAACAAAACATCCTACCCTTGAAATCATGTACACCGTTGGTGTTCCTAACATTATGGGCAGTCAATTTAAATATCAAAAATTCCAAGCACGCGTTTCCGACAAATGGCGATTTGGCCCTTTTGGATACCTCCGATGGACCGCCACAGTAGGCAAAATTTTCGGTAATCTTCCTTATCCGCTACTCATGCTTCATCAAGGAAACCAAACTTTCTTTTATGATGAAAGCGCTTATAACACGATGAACTTTTTTGAGTTTGTGAGTGATGAATGGGCCAGCGTTTGGGCAACCTATCACGCCGAAGGACTTTTACTCAACAAAATTCCTCTCATGCGTCGTCTTAAATGGCGCGAAGTACTCAGTGCTAAAATGGTTGTTGGTGGTTACGATATCAATAATGACAATATCCTTTCCCGAAACTATGAAGGTGATGCCCTGCCTGATGTGAATTTGCTCACCAAGCCTTTCGTAGAAACAGCGGTAGGTATAGAAAATATCTTCAAAGTATTCCGCGTCGATTTCATTTGGCGTTTGTCTTATCTCGATCACGATAACATTGTCAGATATGGTATTCGTGCGAAATTCCAAATCGATTTCTAACTTCGCACCATGAAGCTTCGCGCACAAAACATTATTCGCCGCTACGGAAAACGCACAGTCGTAAAAGGTGTTTCATTCGACGTCAATCAAGGCGAAATAGTAGGTTTGCTGGGCCCCAATGGCGCAGGAAAAACGACCAGCTTCTATATGGTAACCGGATTGGTAAAGCCCAACGAGGGAGCCATTTTGCTCGATGATATTGATATTACTCACGAACCCATGTTTCGCCGAGCTAAGCTGGGTGTAGGCTATCTACCTCAAGAGGCGTCCATTTTCCGCTCGCTTTCAGTGGAAGATAATATCAAGGCCGTACTTGAAATGACTAAGCTTACCCGCGCTGAACAAAGCAACAAACTCGAAGAGTTGCTCGATGAATTTGGCCTTACTCAAAAACGCACCTTCATCGGTAATCACCTCAGCGGCGGTGAAAGACGCAGAACGGAAATTGCTCGCGCCTTGGCCACCGACCCCAAATTCATTTTGCTCGACGAGCCTTTTGCAGGGGTTGATCCCATTGCCGTAGAAGATATTCAGCGCATAGTGGAGCAATTGAAAGTGAAAAATATCGGCATTCTCATCACCGATCACAACGTACAAGAAACCCTCTCCATAACTGATAGAGCTTACCTTTTGTACGACGGTAGTATTTTAAAATCGGGAACCGCTGAAGAACTCGCTGCTGACGAACAGGTGCGTAAAGTGTACCTTGGACAAAACTTCGTTTTGCGCCGAAACATCAATAAGTAAGTCTATTTTTTTATCGGAAAACACTCAAACGCTCTGCATCTAAACGAACCATGATGAAGAGCAAAATGGTGTAACTCATCAGCGCCGAACCTCCATAGCTAAAGAAAGGCAGAGGAATACCAATAATCGGCGCTAAGCCAATCACCATGCCCACATTAATGAGCAAGTGCATAAATAATATGCAGGCCACACTATAGCCGTAAATGCGAGAAAACGTGGAGCGCTGGCGCTCGGCCATACTGATCAATCGCAAGATCAAATACACAAATAGTCCAATTACTGCTGCTCCTCCCATGAAGCCCCATTCTTCGGCTACTGCACTAAAGATAAAGTCCGTCCACTGCTCAGGCACATAATTGTTTTGTGTCATCGGTCCTTCCAAATAGCCTTGTCCTATAAGGCCGCCAGAACCAACCGTGATTTTCGCCATCTCGGAATTATAATCCGCATCCTTTCTTTCTACGGGTAGCGAAAGCATCACATAAATTCTTTCTTTGTGGTGTTTTTCCAATACGTTATCTACAATGTAGCTTACCGAATAGGAAAAAATACTGCTCGCAATCACAGAAGATGCAATGATCCAATACAGCATTTTTCGACTGCGAGGAACAACAAAATTTTTGACATAAATCCAAGAAAGCAATCCGAGTATCAGCACGATCAAAATGAGCAACCATACTCCACTTTGCTCGCCAGCAAAAGGAAAATTGATGGTGCCTGCACCACTTACGATGCTCAAAACACCAAATAGAATAGCGCCAAATCCGATAATCAATACGTTACCCGAAAGACCCTCTCGATACATCACCAATATAAAGGCAGTAAACGTCAAAACAGATCCTACGTCAGGTTGAAGTAAGATGAGACCGGCGGGCAAGCCTATGATGGCTGCAGCCAAACCTCTTGTTTGCCAGTTCTTGAACTTTGCTCCGGTAGAGGAAATGTATTTTGCCAATAAAAGGCCCACACCAATTTTTGAAAACTCGGATGGCTGAATACCAAAATCGCCCACACCAAACCACGCCTTCGCCCCGTTCACTTCTTTACCTATAGCTAATACCAGCACTAACAATACCACGAAGAAACCATAAATGGCCCAAGCGAACTTGGTAAAAAAATCGCCTTCCACATACAGCGTAAGAATGGCCAACATAAACGAGACGATAATCCAGATGAATTGTTTGCCATACTCCTGCGAGAAATCGAACATATTCGGATGCAACGGATCATAAGCCGCGCTATAAATATTCATCCAACCAAACAACACGAGAAAGAGGTACACCATAATGGTTACCCAATCTACTCGACCGATGCCCGTATTTTGTTTTGCGTTCATTATTGATCGAGGAAGTTGGCGTCAAAAATTCGTTGCTCTTTAGCCGGATCGGCAATGCTATCGTTGATGAATTTTTCAATCATCAAACTTGCGATCGGTGCGGCCCACGTTCCACCAAAACCAGCGTTCTCAACATACACCGCCAAGGCGATCTTCGGATTTTCTTTCGGTGCAAAACAAACAAATACCGAGTGGTCTTCACGTGGTTCGTTTTGTACCGTACCTGTTTTTCCGCACACAATAATATCACTCAATTTCGCACGGTTACCCGTACCTCCAGGCCCTACTACTTGCTCCATGGCGTTGATTACCACACGGAAGTATGAGGTGTCTATACCCACACTGTTTCTCACAAGAAACTTATCCAACGGACGACCACCCACTCCGATTTGTTTCACCGTATGCGGATATACAAACCATCCGCGATTGGCAATAACACAGGCAAGGTTGCACATTTGTAATGGATTGATCAGCATCTCACCCTCACCGATACTAATCGAGTAAATGGTAGAATAAGCCCACTGTTCCTTGCCGTATATTTTATCGTAATATTCTACTCCGGGCACCAAACCTGATTTTACTCCTGGTATATCCGTATTCAAGTTCGAACCAAAGCCAAATCGTTTGATATAGCCCTGCCAGATATCAAGTCCTAAACGAGCATCTCTAAACCGACTAGATTTATCGCGATCACCTTCTACCACCTTTTGCATAACGCCTCGGAAATACGGATTGCACGAATGGACTATGGCCATTTCCAAATCATCGAAACTATGACTACCGTGGCAACCAATGAGGGCGCGATTGCAATGAATACGTGTTGCAGGAGTAATCGATCCTATTTGAAGAGCCGTAAGAGATTGGGCCAATTTGAAAATTGATCCCGGGCGATATTGCGCCTGTGTAGCACGATTAAAAAGGGGCTTCTGTTTATCCGAATTCAGAATAGCGAAGTTGCGTCCACGTGCACGACCTACTAATAAATTCGGATCGAACGTAGGAGCAGAAACTAAGGCTAAAATTTCTCCGGTATTTGGTTCTATCGCAACGATACATCCCCGTTTGTTTTGCATCAGTTTTTCGCCATATCGCTGCAGCTCAGCGTCGATGGTGGCAACCAAATCGGTTCCTTCTATAGCCGCGCTATCGAGCTTACCTTCCGCTACATTGCGCTCCACTCCCAGGTTATCACGATACACATATTTCACACCGCGTTTACCACGCAGCTGTACTTCATATGACTTTTCGATTCCACTCAATCCGATGTAATCGCCACGACGATAGTCGGGATAAATCTCCATCAACTCCTTTGTAACCTCACCTACATCACCAAGCAGCAGTGCTCCAATTTTTTGAGGGTAAACGCGCAACGTACGCGGTTGACCATAAAAGCCCGGATATTTATACAGCTGCTCCGAAATATTGGCATACTCCGGCGGGGTCATCTGTTTGATCACCGGCGATGGTTTGTACTTTACGTTAGGGTATGTAACCGCCTTGGTTAACGCCGTTTTGAGCTCGTCATAGCTCAAGTTAACCAGCTTGCAAAAAGCGAGCGTATCGAAAGGCTTAACCTCTTTAGGCAACACCATCAAATCATAAACGGTTTGATTGGTCACTAACACTCTTCCTTTTCGATCATAAATCAACCCACGTGATGGATAAACGATCACTTCCTTCTCGGTAAGCGCTGTGCCTTTATCCTTCCATTTATCTGTTAACACTTGAAGGGATAAAATACGCAAGGTGTATATTATCCCAATAACGGCGATGATAAGGGTAATGGTAAATCGTCTTCCGTCGAGGTTCACTGTTCCGAAGATTTCGAGGTGAAAATCAAGTATTGGCCAATGATCATCAATACCATGGTACCCAGAGTACTGAAGAGAATGTGTACAAGCTGATAGAAGAAGTCAGAAAAACGAAGCACTTCTAAAAAGAAAAGCCATGCGTGATGAAACAAGGTAAGCGTTGCTGCATAGGTAATGTACCACCGCAATCCCATACGTTGTATGGTTGGTCGCTGGGTTACTTCATATCCTTCTCGCGGTGAAAGCAATCGCTGAACAACTGGCTGCATGTAGCCCAACACCAAACAAGCCGACGTATGCAAGCCCATTGGGCCTGTAAAATAATCGAGTATAAATCCGACGGCAAAAGCGATAAAAAGCGTGAGCCAACGCGGTGTTTCGAAAGGCAACATCAAGATGCCAAAGATGTAAATCCATGGAAGCACCAATCCATCGAAAAGCTGCATTCTATTCACCACCAATACTTGGAGGAAAATGAGAAAGAGGATGCGAATGATATTATTAAGGACGGTTAAGGGCATTTTCAGGATCTTGTACTTGCTGTTCGAGCGAGTCTTGTTCGGCTTTCAAAATATTGCTCACCACTTGCACATAGTTCAACTTGCGAAAATCTGTGCTGAGTTTTATTCGAATGCGGTGGAAGTTTTCTTCGGGCTTATCATCCAATGATTCTACATAACCCACCATCAAATCTGATGGGAAATGGGATGAATAACCGGTGGTAAGCACTGTATCGCCAAGTGATACTTGCACGTGTTTCGGTATCTCTTTCACATCAGCAATCAAGGGATCACCACCTCCCCACACCAGCAAACCGAAATCTCCACTGCCTTTCATTTTTACACTACCTTGAAACTTGCTATGCAACACAGGCATCACCACGGCATAATGATCACTTACACTGCTGACAATACCCACCAAACTGCCGTTGGCAATAACTCCCATTTCGCGTTCAACTCCACCCAATCGACCCCGATCGAGCGTTAGATAATTGCGCTCGCGATTAACGGTAGCATTGATTACACGCGCATTGCGATACTCATAGCACACGAAGGTGAGGGTATCGTTGGTATCGAAAACAGCGGTGTCTACTTTTCCAGTGTTCTCTGGTAGTAAACTACGCAGCAAAGCATTTTCCAGCGCAAGCTGGTCGTTGATATCGCCTAACCGCAAATAACGTGAAAACTGATCTCGTCTGCCATAAATAGAACCCACCCAATCGCTGCTGTGTTCCACAAATTCACTTCGGTGAAAGTTGTTGCTTTGAAACAAAATAATCAAAGCCAACACCTGAAGTGCTAGAAACAGCAGGAACACATAAAAACGCTGAATAAGGGCAAGAATGTTCCGCATGTGAGTAGATATCCAGTAGAAAAAACGCGACGAATTACTCGCGCATCAAGAATTGGAACTTGTTAATGTTCTTCAATGCAATGCCTGTTCCGCGAGCTACGGCACGAAGTGGATCATCCGCTACGTGCACAGGTAACTTCGTTTTCATGCTAATACGCTTATCCAATCCACGAAGCAATGCACCACCTCCAGCGAGATAAATACCTGTTTTGTAAATGTCGGCCGAAAGTTCTGGCGGCGTATTTTCCAAACAACTCATGATCGCCTCCTCGATTTTTGAAATCGATTTGTCCAATGCATGCGCAATCTCAGAATAAGAAACAGATATTTCTTTCGGAATACCGGTCATCAAATCACGACCGCGAACGCTGTAGTCTGCTGGCGGATTATCTAACTCGGGCAAAGCTGCACCAACTTCAATTTTGATTTGCTCTGCTGTGCGCTCACCAATCAAAATGTTGTGCTGACGACGCATGTATTCCTCAATATCTTGGGTGAGCTCATCACCCGCCACACGAATATTTTTATCCGTAACGATACCGCCCAAGGCGATCACCGCAATTTCAGAGGTACCACCTCCGATGTCAATCACCATGTTTCCCATGGGCTCTTCTACATCGATGCCAATACCAATGGCTGCTGCCATCGGTTCGTGAATGAGGTAAACCTCTTTCGCTCCGGCGTGCTCTGCAGAGTCTTTTACCGCGCGCTTTTCCACCTCTGTAATACCCGAAGGAATACAAATAACCATGCGCAATGAGGGGTTTTGGAACAACCCACGACCGCGGTTGATCATCTTGATCATCCCCTTAATCATGTCCTCGGCGGCATGGAAGTCAGCAATTACGCCATCCTTCAATGGGCGAATAGTTTTGATGTTCTCGTGAGTTTTGCCATGCATCTGCTGCGCAAGGCGACCTACCGCTACGGTACGGTTAGTACTGCGGTCTCTGGCTATGATGGATGGCTCGTCAACCACCACCTTATCGTTGGAAATGATAATGGTGTTGGCAGTGCCAAGGTCGATGGCAATCTCCTGGGTGAGGAAGCTGAAAAGGCCCATTCGCGTTGGAAATCTTGAGGTTTACGGTTGGCGGTGTTTCCTAAAAGCCTTGATCTTCAAGGCTTTCATAAATTTCACTCTGTGGTTACAAATATATCTTTAGTCCACCCGCTTTTATAGGTCGCGTGTATCAACAATTTCATCGAGTTATCAACCATTCTATTTGTTGAAAACCTTAGCATTTCTCATTCTTTAACCCCCATTCATCCACTTGCTTTTCTACCTTTGGAGCAAAATTTAAAAATCATGGCTTTTACATTAGCTCCATTACCTTACGCTTTCAACGCGTTAGAGCCGCACATAGACGCGCGCACCATGGAAATTCACCACGACAAACACCACGCTGCATATACCAACAACCTCAATGCAGCTATTGCCGGCACTGACCTCGAAAACCTCACCATCGAAGAAATTTTGGTGAAAGGCTTCGATATCCCAGCAGTTCGCAACAACGGTGGTGGTTTTTACAATCACAATCTCTTTTGGGATGTGATGGGTCCTAACGGCGGTGGCGAACCTACTGGCGATATCGCAGCGGCTATCAACGACGCCTTCGGTTCGTATGAAAACTTCAAAACAGAATTCACGAAAGCTGCTACTACCCGCTTCGGATCTGGCTGGGCTTGGTTGTGCGTGCACAAAGGTGGTAAAGTTGAAATCTGCTCTACTGCTAACCAAGACAACACCTTGATGCCTGGCATCGGTTGTGGTGGATTCCCTGTTCTCGGCCTCGATGTGTGGGAACATGCCTATTACCTCAACTACCAAAACCGCCGCCCAGACTACATCACAGCGTTTTTTAATGTGATCAACTGGGACGCTGTTAACCAGCGTTATGCCTCTGGTAAATAAACGAGATAACTTTCGAAAAGCCCTGTAATAAAGCATTGCAGGGCTTTTTCATTTGTAACTACCAACGCACCAATTTGCGTTTGAACCTATTCCCTTCTTTGGTGTTAATTTGTATGCAATGAACTCGACTCCTTACTGCAATAGTCTTTTTGAATACCAACGCTTCCAAACGCGTGGAGTGA
>Ga0315908_10004275_pt1 | contig 10305 bp, 13 predicted proteins | sample LakEriMetagenome_12_FD_203520 | JGI IMG/M metagenome (GOLD analysis project Ga0315908, IMG submission 203520) | Freshwater fungal communities from buoy surface, Lake Erie, Ohio, United States - Buoy 4 MA124 | ecosystem: Environmental > Aquatic > Freshwater > Lake > Lake biofilm | place: USA...
CAGGTTCGAATCCTGTCCTGACTACGATGAATAAGAATAAAATTGTATATGTTAAAATTTTACATTTTGAAAACGGTGTAAAATATACAACACAAAAAGTATGTAAGGTTGTTGATCGGGATGAACATGATAACTTAACAGTGGAAATGATTAATGACCTATCAAAAGAATATGAGATTAGAGTATTAAGACCTGATCAATATTCATATGAACCATACTTAATGGATTTTGATTAAATATCAAAACAAATCACATATTTCGTCATATTTATCTATATGACTTTAAAAAATCATATAAAAAAAATATTAAGGGAAGAATCCCTATCTGAATCAAGACATCTTAGACGAAGATTTAACCAGGAAAAACTTGACCATGAGTTTGAGGAATCAATTGAATACGCGTCAAGATCACCATACAAGTTTGAAAGTCTAGACGATCTAAAACATTACGTTATTAGTGTCATGATGGATGGTCTACACGGTGAACTATCAAACTGGGGGACCATTGATTTTCCTTACGATGAGATTTATAATTTCTTAAAGAATGAGTATTCCGATGAAATTGAGGAATATGATCATTTAATTGGTGACAATGAACTAAATGAATCTAGAATTTCACCAGAGATTAGAAGAAGATATAAAAGAATTAATGAATTAGTGGACGAACTATTAACTGATATGTATGTTGACGACTATGAAAATGAGGAACATTTCTTTAATGGGGTTATGGAAGAACTTTATTTTTTAGTTAAAAATGAAGACTTTGGTGTCCACGACATAGAGTGGTTAGACATTTATGATTATTTAGATGAACATAAAAGGAACGATATTAATGATTATTATAACGAACACTTTAACCCCAACAACGTGGATGAAGAAATTAATGAATCCGAACTAACTGAAAGGTGCTGGAAGGGATATACCCAAAAAGGTATGAAAACCATGTTTGGTAAACGATACCCAAACTGTGTTAAAGTCAAAAAGAAATGAGTTTAAAAAAATCCATAAAGAAAATATTAAAGGAGGAAACATCACTCCAAGGAAAATTAAACCAATTAATTAAATCCAAGGGAATTGTTGTAGCTTCCAAATCTGTTGGTGGACTTGAAAATTTAACAAAGTTACTAGAGTTAGATTTATCTGATACCGATGTCCAGGAAAAATTAGTTAAAAACTTTATTAATTTTGGTCAGTTTTTAAATACTGAGGTATCGTTCATGGAAATTAGAACCTCAAAAACCGGTAATAGAATCATTGATGTACATTACACCGACGAATTTAATAATCCATTTTATCGTGAATTTATCCACTCAATAACCAATCAAATAAATGATTTTTTTCCATTTAAAGTTCGACCATCAGGTGATCCAGTCTTCTCCAGTAATAACATTAAAATATTTATAGACGCTACACCAATTGAGGTTGAAGATGAAGAAGAATATAACGATGAAGAGGAATATGGTGGTGACGATGTAATACAAGAATCAAAGGAAAATGAACACACACCACTACAAAGTAAGTTATATCAATTAATAAAATCCAAGGGATTAAAACTAGCTTCCAGATCTACCGGTGGACTTGAAAACTTAATAAAAATATTAGATCTTGATGAGGAAGGTTATGACAACCTTATATACCAACACTTAACAGAAAACTATTACCCGGATTATAATTGGGGGCCAGAGTTACATGATTTCTATAGACAAGAAATTACAGATTATGGTAGTTACGATTTCCAAATTGATGATGTTATTGCGTACTCATATCTTGGTGAATGGGATGGATATGACTATTTATATACATTATCAATACGTAATTGGGTTAGTGGTGAATTAACAACATTGTTTGGTCGTAAATGGATACCAGTGTTTAAAACATGGTTTGAGGATAATTCAGGTCTTGAGGCCAGGCATGTAGATTTAAATAATAGGTATTTATATTATTAATAGAATGAATATAAAAGAATCCATAATAAGAATATTAAGTGAAGAAACTCAAATACCTTCAGCAATTAGAAGGAGGATATCATCTGAGGATATAGAAGAGGCATTTGATTATGCTTTGGAACGAATGGGAGGGTCAATGAATAATCCAAATTCAATCATTTATAAAGAAAAGGGGACAACTTTAGGGACATTTGCTAAGTTTGTAATTGACGAGATGGTTACATATATAGAACAAGATTATTTTAATGATAATAACAGAATTTATTTTAGTGATACCGAGGAGGATGAGGAAACTTATCACGAAAAAATTAGAAAACCACTTCTTAGACATTATGGTAAAAGAATAAAAGAAAAGTACAACGAGGTTATGTCATCAAATGATGATGAAATAATACAAGAACACATAATAAGAATATTAAAAGAGGAGACATCACTACAACTTAGATTGAGAAATGTTATTCGTACTCATGGGTTGAAAAAAGCTATTAAATCCGTTGGTGGAGTTAATAACTTTAAAAAAATATTTAATAATGATTTCACAATAATCTATGAAGAATTAGACCCACCATACCATCACAATTTATGGGAAATGGGGTTTGATGTTGATGATCGAATAGAAATATTTAAGTTAATATTTGGTGATGATATTGAGATTGAAGGGATTGATAATGGGGGTGATATCTATGTTTATCAAGAAGTAGGTGGAAACGTAGGGATAAACAGACCCTATTATGAGTATTTCGACGGTACACACTGGGAATATAGAGAGTTTGATGAAAATGGATATGTTAGTTATATGACTGACTCTGAGGGTAGGGAGGTTAAACTTAAACATGATGACGAAGGAAGACAAACCTATTTGGAGATCCCATCAACCAGAGAATGGGAGAAGTGGGAATATGATGACCAAGGTGAGGTGATTCGATATGAAACATCCTGGGGAACTTATAAAGATTTCACCAAAGAAAAAAATCTAAATGAGTCATATAGGTTTAAATTGAGAAGGTTAATCCACTTTATTGAGGACTACATTGATGACCTAAAACCTGAAGACATATGTAACTATTGGACCCTAAGTGAGGAAGATGATTATGTTAGACAAACCATGTTAGAGTTGGTAAGATTTATTATAGATGAACTTAAAGTTGAATCAGAATATTACACTGATGTCTATGATGAAATTTACGGACATGTTATTGATTTTGGGTACCAAGATAAAATTAGGGATTTTTTCATTTATGTAAAAGATAATCACTGTGGTGGTTATCATAAGGATTAAAAAATTGACGTATGAACTTACAAGAAAACATAAGAAGAATATTGATCCAGGAAACTGGGGGGGTTGATCCGTTTATTCGTAGAAGGATTGACCTAAAAAAGTTTAGGGAAATGTTTGATCAGGGTAAGAACTACATGTTTTACGAATCAGATACATCAGAAGAGTTTAAATGGAAATTGGTTACAGCTACTTTAGAAAATTATCTTTATTATAAAAGTGGTCTCGATATTGATGTGAGTGACGGAAAATACAACACTGTAATAAACAATCTGATTGATCTTTTTGATGGTGAACTAGAATCCATATACAAGAGTTTAAAAAAAGACCGGGGGATGGATCTAAAGGAAGATACAAGTAAAACTAATTTACAGAATAAATTGTTACAAATAATTAAGTCAAAGGGATTGAAGGTAGCTTCAAAAGCTGTTAATGGTTATGACAATTTAATTAATTTAGCTTTTGATGGTGATAAAAAAGAATTCTTTAAGAGTAGTGGTCAAAAACCTTATACACTTACTAAAAACCCAAGTAATTTATATTTTAATGATTTAATGGTTGACATGTTAGAATTACCAACAACCCAACTCGGTAAAAAAGAATTGGGTGACTTTTATTTAGATATTAATGGGAATATAAAAAAGTTTGATCTTTATTTGGGGATAACCGAAGATTATCTTGGAATTAGACGATGGAAAGTTATTGGTGAAAGTGAGACACATGACCTGGACGGGTTTTTTAAAAAAAAATTAAATGACACATTAAAGATGGACCTATTAAAACAAGTAATTGATAAATATAACCTAAATGATTACAAAGAGTGAAACAACTGATCAAAAAAATACTAAAAGAAGAAATAAGTTCTAAAGAAGCTTATAGTGAGTTTGATTCTATTAAAACTGTTGTTGACGGTAAAAGAAATATCGCGTTTACCACATTGGATAGTCCAAAATCAAAAATATATGTGTTTTTAAATGGTTTGAAAAAAATAAAAGTACCATCTGATAACACCGTTAATTATATTATTTATAGGGATGGTTCAGAGGAAATGGCCAATGAGTTATTACAGATTGCGAATAAATATGGGGGAAAATTACATTATGACGCGAATGAAGAAGACTCCAGAAGAATCGGACAGATATTAAATTATCACCCAAATGAAATCGAGGATTACATTAGACACAATAAAAATATTAAACGTGATGTAAATGAATCAAAATTCTTTCGTAGAAGAGTCCCTTTAGATACAATTGAACACTTACTTCGACCTAACGCAGAACAAACATATTACGAAACAAAAAGTTATGATCAGTTTAAATATGAATTAACATTAAGAGCTGTGGAAACATTTATGTACATTGAACACAATATGGGATGGGAAGATTTACCGGAACAAGAAGAAATTGAGTTTGTAACAGAGGTTTCAAACATGTTTGAAGATAAAATTAAATCATTGTATAACTATTATAATAAAAAATAATGAACCTACAAGAAAACATACAAAGGATTAAATCAATGATGGGGTTAACTGAAATTGCAAACCCGTACAAAGTTGAATGGGAGTACCCAACACAAGAATATTTTACACAAGAATTAAGTGAATTACTTGGAAATCCAGGTAGGTTTACATCTAAAGAGTTTTTTAATCCTGAAAACTACGATACGGTATATAATATTATGCCAAACACATTTAAAACAATTGCTGAATTTGTAAAAGGTGAAACCATAGATAACCAACAAGAAATAAAAGAATTATTAATAAATCAAGACACAACGGAAACAATTGTTTCAGGTGAAGGTGAGTGGGATAAACTAAAAGATATATTAATGAATGACCAAAAATGTATGGAAGAAGGGTATAAATTCTTCGGTCTTGGTGAAATGAAAATATGGAAAGGAACGGATCCAGAAACAGGTGAATATGTGGACAATGTGAACAACACCGATTATATGGGAAAAATAACAGATTTTTTATGGAATAAATCACCAGAAAAAGGTGTATCGTCAAGAGTATCACAAAGATTAAAAGACTCAGGTGACGAAGATCCAAAGAGACTAGCTGGAAACATAGACCAATATAGAGAATACGCTAGAAGAGGTGAGGAAAGAAAACTACCACCAGCTTTTGTTGTTAAATATTTTACACAAAAAGATGGTAGTGATTATGTTTTAATTGGTGGATTCAAAAGAACATCAACAGCTTTACAGATGGGAATAGAACCAATAAAAGTTTGGTATATAGATATAACAAAATGAACCTACAAGAAAACATAAGAAGAATATTAAGGGAAGAATCCAAAAACACCAGTCTCCAAGATAAGGTATTATACATACTTAAATCCAAGGGGGTGTACCTAGCTTCAAAAGCGGTAGGTGGATTCAAAAACTTATTTAAAATATTAGATATAAATTCACCGATGGATTATCTACATTTATTTGATGATCTAAAAATTATCCCACTTTCGGAAACAGAGTTTAGTGATGGTTTTTTTAATGAAACTGATGTATATTGTTATGGGTATAATCCTGATAAAATTATATTCATACATTTTAAATACGTTACACATGAAGGTAGGATTAGTTATGAAGAAATATGGGGGATCCTAAGAGAAGAATTCGAACTCAGTTATGAAGAAACAAAAGAACTCACAAAGGAATGGTTAAATTCTGTATTTGATTTACAGGTAACTAATACATTCGATGACGGTTATTAATAGAAAAGACAAATGGATATAGAAAAGAACATAAGAAGAATATTAAGGGAAGAGACCGACAATACCAGTCTTCAGGATAAGTTATTACATATTATTAAAACAAAGGGGATCAGGATAGCTTCAAAAGTTGTTGGGGGAACAAAAAGATTATTTAGTATTCTTGATTTAAAAGGTACAAAAGAAGATATGATATTTCTTACCAAATCAATAATGGAAAACGAAGTTAAAGAAAAATTAAAATACTGTAAATATATTATTGTACCATCACGTCATCATGTTACATTATATGTTTATATACCTAAACCATTACCCGAACACGAAGGTGTATGGTCTTATGACCAATCGGTATGTTATCAAGCGGAAGTATTAATAGGTCGTTTGTTACACAATTTAGGTGACGGATTAATCAGAGGACATAGTATATATGTATATAACACAGGAGATTGTTAATACGAACCTACAAGAAAACTAAATAGATTCGATTTAAGACAATAAAGTGTAGGATCAATGTATTCGGTTCATTGTCCTCCACTTCGTTTCACTACGTCAAGGAATTCACCTCATAAATTAATCCTACACTTTATTTTACTGGGAGGTATTTATAATTAAATTAGTTATATGACAAAACCTAAATTAAAAATAGAGTGGAAACAAACAAATAATAAAGTACATTTTAATTACAAAGGAACCGAAATTTACTTTATACTACCAGATGATTTTAGATTATCAGAGACACATCCGGATCTATTAAAATTATCCGAATATTTTATGTTTAATCCATGGTATGATATTATCAGTGATTACACATTTACTAGAAACCACGGGGATAATTATGGGTTAAGTTTTAGTACAGGTGTTGACTCGACAGCTAACATGATCCTATTACCGGAAGCTCATCTTGTGTATACGGAAAGGGATGGCATAAAAACCGGATTACTGAATCAGGACAACGCGTTTCGAATGATTAATAACATGGATAGACCTGTTATTAGGGTTAAAACAAATTTCGAACTAATAAGAACTTTTCACGGATTACAAACAGGGTATAGTACAGGATTAGGTATGGGGGTTCCACTTATACTTCTATCTGATCACTTAAACCTGGGGGTAATATCGTATGGTAAAGTTCTGGAAGATCAATATTTCCCAATGGGATTGTTTAGGGATTACACTACGGACTATTATAAAAGACAAGATTTGTTCGATAGTTGTGGTCTAGTGGGATTGTACCCAACGGTGGGATGTACGGAAGTAATAACAACAAAGATAGTGGACAATTCAAAGTATGGACAGTATTCAATGTCATGTGTTAGAGGTTCAAATGGTAAAGGATGTAATAGATGTTTTAAATGTTTTAGAAAGAATATATTACGAGGTAGGGATTACTTCTTAGATCCGGAAACAAAGACATCAATCAGTAAGAAACCACCAAAAATGGCTCCAAGTTTAATGTACGCGTTAAAGTCAAGACAACTTAAATTACCTGAAGTTTCATCTCTCTGGAATAGGGATGTGTCCATGTTAAATAAAGTATATTACCCAGCGTATGATCTATACTCAGAAGAATTACGAACCATGGTACTAGATAGATTAGAACAACAAGGAATACAAATAATGACGGAAGGTGAGGTAAATAAACTTAAGAGTTTAACATTTATATAATGAAACATATTATCATTACACGGTCATACTATGATGACGATACTAAATTTAATGATAGGTTAAAAATAATGGAGGAAACATTAATACCATCATTAAAGAAACAAACCAATCAAAACTTTACCTGGGGTCTAATAATGGGTAATAAAAATCACCAGAAGATACTCCAATCAAAATACGATAAAGAAATAGTATTTTTTAATTCTTACGATGAGTATAAAGATTATTCAATAAGTAATGGGTATAGTATTCAAACAAGACAAGACAATGATGATATTATATGTGAGAATTACGTTAAAATAATACAAGATGAGGTTAAAAAAACAGATAAAGATATATTATTAATCCAATTCCAACCAACTAAGTTAATTTATGATACCAAACAAGAATATCATATGTTTAAATACAGTAAGAAGTTTGTATCAATGTTTTTATCTATATACCAAAAAAATGTAATGTATAGTATATATGAACACAAACATCCGGTAATGTATAAGTTAACAAATAATATAGTTACTATACCTGAAGGGTGTGCTAACTTAGTTGTACATGGTAATAATAAACTAACCACATTAGAAAGTTATGATCGGTTAATTAAAAAACCAGTGAATCCAGAAATAAAAAAACAAACATTAAAAATAACATCTTTAATAGAGACAACTAGAAAGACTGTTGTTAAAAATCCCCCCCTTTAGTCACTCACACTTTATCCCCCCATTATAGACGGACCCTAAATCATTACACATTTTGTGTAACACATAAAGTATAATGGATGAGGTGTTCACTTTCAGACAATGTTCAGTGACACTGAACAAGTAGAAATAATGAACATATGTTATTAGTCATTATTAGTGGTTATTAGTGAGGGGGATGTTAAAGTATATCCGTATTGTCAGGTTAAACCTGACTAGAGTGATATAAAACATAATCCCCACATTTTACCACTATTGACTATGTGTTATATTTTGTGTATAATTAAAGGGTCAAATGTTGGACCCGATTGATCCTACCGGATGTTGAAGGACTTATAAGTAAACTACTAAATAGACATTAAATGGGTTCTTCTAACGTCCTAAAGGACTGTCCCCCGGGAATGTACCATTACTGTATCGTTTTCGCTGGGAAACAGGTATAGTAAAAAAAATGGTCCTGACGGTACCAGGAGAGGGGAAAAATTGACTTCCCACTATCAGGAGGGGTGATTATACTTCTTGTTCCCCTTAAATGGGGGATTTTTACTGGTGGTAAAAAGTGGTAAAGGGATTGTGTGGTGTGCGACGAGGGACTGACATTTTGACAAAAACAAATATTTTAACAAAAAGTTATTAACAAAAACCCCCACTATGAGAGAGATACTAGACATTTTCAACCCCCAGGTTCACCAATCAGGTGATACCGTAAGTGTACTTTATCAGTACCAATCATTTTCTGGATCCTGTACATACCAGGAACACCACCTTAAAGGGACCAACAAACCGATCCATCAGAGATTTTTTCTATTGACCGACTGTGAGATGGGGGATGTGATAGAATATATCCATAAGACTTCCCCCCTTTCAAGTGAAGACTTCAATAGGGTGAACCTTCTTATTAGAGAACATTCGCTAGAGACACTAAACAAAGAACTACATACAGGATCCCTCATCTAAATGGGGGGGTCACTGACCACCGAATTATCCGGACCACCCAAAATGGGGGGACCCTTATAAAAAATATAAGGTAGGGTGGAGTCCACCCTCTGCGAGAGATTATCTCCCCCGAACCGGTCTTCGAACTGAATCACTGACAATACAAAGATACGGGAAATAAATGAGACCACCAAACAAAATACATTTTTTTATTTAAAATATTTGTCGTATATTTATAGTTATGAAATACATACTTACAGAGGATCAGTTACGAATCATCCGGGAGATGAGTTCCCCCCAGGTTAAAGTCGGTGTCGCTATGAAGACAACCGGACCTGAAGGTGATCTATATGAATCATTCTTTAAAGAGTTTGACACTGAGGATGATCTAAAACAGTGGGTCGACTCCATCAATGAAGGTGGGGGTGACAAGAAGATCATCGGATTAATTAATGTTAAGGATTAGAATATGGTTACCCCCCAACAAGAAAAAGGATTTAGATTACTGGAGAAGTTGATCCGGACCAAGTACCCATGGATCGTTAAACTACATATAAGGAATCCGGAGAAGTACACGTACACCATTAGTCTTGACATAGATGTTAACCTTAAACGATTTGTTGACACGTATGATCTACTTGATGTTCTTAGAGATAGGTTTGACAATGATCAGGAGAACCTGGATCACTTCATTCAGACTTGTTGGAGTTACATGTACTCCGTTGTTATTAGTGGTATGATCACTAAGGAGACTGACGAGGAGAGATTGAAGTACGCGACAAGGTTAAACGAGAGTATCGAACAGTACATGTACCTTGTGTACTCTAAGTTACCAAGGGAGATGACGATGATAACATTCGATGGGGATCCGGAGGTCTTACGAGATGAAGCTCCCACACTGTATCAGATGGCTCTTAATAATGATGGTGAGTTTACCCGGTACGAAGTCTTTGAAACTAAACACTTCTCCATTGGATGTTACACAGTTATACCTGAGTCCTCTAGGGATCTCCTGGGGGGTGTGTGATACCTCCCTCCCCCTTAAATGGGGGGTCCCCCCTCCCGTATCCCCCCCATATATGA
>Ga0315908_10004276_pt1 | contig 10304 bp, 3 predicted proteins | sample LakEriMetagenome_12_FD_203520 | JGI IMG/M metagenome (GOLD analysis project Ga0315908, IMG submission 203520) | Freshwater fungal communities from buoy surface, Lake Erie, Ohio, United States - Buoy 4 MA124 | ecosystem: Environmental > Aquatic > Freshwater > Lake > Lake biofilm | place: USA...
AAAAAGAAAAAAAAGAAGAAAAATATGAAATAACAAATAAAATAGAAATTTATGGAGAAGGAGTTAAATTTCCATAAAAGAAATAATACATCAAGGAAAAAGAATTTAAAAAAAATGCATAGCAAGAAAAAATTAATGATTTAATAATAATTAAAGATTTAGATTAATTGAATTAATAGTTTTCAGTCGAAGATGCAACATAAGTTATTTATTATATGAATTAATTATAATACAGGAATCAAAATTTAATAAAATTAATAGAACTTTATTTCATCTAAAATATTGAAAAAAATTAGATAATGAGTTTTGTTTAATTTATATTTGTAAAAAACTAAAATGTTTAAAATTTAATAGAAGATTATTAAAAAAATTAAAAAAATTATTATCATAGAAGCCTAAAAAACATATAAAAGTATTTTAATTTTATTTACGAAGTGTCTTTTCCATATTTGTTTAAATAAATTAATAACTTTTAATTATCAGAAATTTAATCATTTTTACAAAGTTCATATATAGAAAACTAATAAAAAAAAGAATTTTATAAAAATAGAGTTTAAAAAAATTTAATTAGTTTAGGTATACAGTATGTAAAATTAGGAAAGTTATAAGAAATTAATGATGAAAAATTAATATTCGATTTTTTTAGGACCTTAATTTAATTATCTTTTGAAAATGATAAATAAATTTAAGAAATTTTAATAGAATTTCAAAATTAAGAGATAGATATTAGAAGGCTCTCTTAATAATATTAACATACAATATTAAACAATTTTATTGACTATAATAATAATTAATTATTATATAAAATTTAATACATTTGATTTTGTTTTTGATTATATTTAATTTTAAAAATATAATTATTTTGTTACTATATAATTTATTATAATATATAACTTATTTATTTTCAAATAAATAATTAATATATTAATAATGGGTTGTTCTAGTTCAAGATAAAATGACGATGTAAATGATATATAAAAATCTTAAAATATCATAAAGAATGATATGATTATAGTTTTTGTTATAGGTAAAAATTTGAAAAAAATATTAATAATGTTAATTGAATAATAAAATAAATAATAAATATATATAGGACAATAAATATAATAAAAATAATAAAAGGTGGTCCAGGTAGTGGCAAAGGAACATAGTGTGGGAAACTAAAAGAATTTTATGGATTTAAACATCTATCATCAGGGGACTTACTAAGAAATGAGGTACAAAATGGTGGAGAATTGGGTTTAAAGATAAACTAAATATAATAATAAGGAGGACTTGTAGATTCAAAGATAGTGGTTGAGGTATTATTGAAAGAATTAAATAAAAAAGAGAAGGGAGTGTACTTGATAGATGGGTTTCCACGAAATAAAGAGAATTTAGATGAGTGGGAGAAATAAAGATAAGGGGAGTTTGAGGCTTCATGGATGTTGTTCTTTGATACCTCTGATGAAGTGATGAAGAGTAGAATCACTGAAAGGAGCAAGTCAAGTGGTAGAGCAGACGATAATCCTGAAAGTGTCCAAAATAGAATATAAACTTATCACAATGAAACCATCCCCATTATCACTTTTTATCAATCTCAATCTAAGTTAATCACTTTCAATGCAGACGGCGAAATCGAAGATATATTTGCTGATGTCAGATTCAAGGTTGCTTAAAAGGGACTTGACACTTTCCAACATCAATGCAATCTAAAATTATCATCTACCAACAATTGATTATAAATCATCTATTATATCATAATATTATAAAAGATTTATAATTTATGTAATCAGGAATCACTTGTGACGAATTCTGCGTTCCCACTTTTAATGAAATGAAAATGTAGAAGAACAGTTAATACATTATATATAAAATTCAAGAGGACAAAGTATAATAATGCATTATGATAATAATTAATAATGATATTATATGATAATAAATTAATAATAATAAAATGATAGAACGTGGTGGTAGAGTCAAAAGGAGCAAGGGGAACAAGTTATGATGACTTTTTGAAGGCTTTGCCTGACAAGTAGGCAAGATATGCTGTATTTGACTATTTTTACAAGAATGAGGAAAACAGGGAAATCAACAAAATAATTTTCATTTACTGGTGTGCAAAGGGTACTCCTATCCAAAATAAATTCATTTACACAGCCACCAAAGAGGAAATCAAGTCCAAGTTGTAAGGTATCAATCTTTCTTACGAAGTCAATGAGAGGTCAGATATCGATTCAACCATTATTAATAAAGATTTATCCAAATACTGATTCTTTATTTTATTAATATTCTATAAAATATTAATACTATAAATAACAACTAACATACTCATTATTAATATATGTAATTACATATCCTTTTTATATTTTTTATCTATATTCTATATTATCATTCTTAATTTTCTCTCAATTCCTTTTTTTTAAAAGTATTTTCTTATTCATAAATATATTGTTATTTTGCTCACTTTTATTTGTTGATTCTTAATCTTTTCCACTATTTTTTATTTTCTTATTATCCTATTATATATATATAGTATATATTAATATACCATTATTAAATTTTAATATTCTTAATCAAATTCTTACTATTCATCTTAATTTATTTAATTGTTGTTTTATTTTATATTATTATTGATATTATTACTAATATTATTATTAATTTTAGTATTGTCGATATTATTATTATTGTTATTATTAATATTAATATTATTAGATAAATGATTATGATTTAAATTGAAGATAGGATGAGCATCTGACAATTAGAAGTTATTAATAATGGTATTAGGAATATTATTTGGATTAGAAAAGAGTATTTTGAGTTCTTAAAGAATAAGGGATTAGTGATTATACTTTTTAAGATTTGGACATAGATTATCAAAAAGGTCTAAGAGATTAAACTCTAAAAGAATATCAAGAGTATTTTTGGAGAGAATGTAAAACTAAAAGAAGAGGAGGAATGTAAGGAGAAGATGTTTGATTTTTTTGGATTTGAGAAATTGTTTGGTAGTTTCAAGAAGAGTGCAAACCAAAGTGATTCTGAAAGTATCATGAGAAGGGTCAAGATGAGAATGAGCCAATAACAACATATACAACATATGGAATAATTGTTCATATTATAAAAGGTTGTAGTTGAAAAGTTCTCCTACCAATTTCATCACTTGTACTCTTCGTTGTCTCTCTTCCTATCGATTCTGCTCCAAGCCAACCTATTATTATAATAATATTATTATTATTATCATCATCATCATCATTTTATTATCATCATTTATTTTTTATAAAAAAAAAAATATATTTAAATAATTAAAATAAATTTTAATAATATCAATTAATAATATTCTTTATTTTTAAGATATTTATTTATCCTATATTTATAATTTAAATATTAATACTATTCTTTAAATTAATGATATTTATTGATAATATATTAATACTAAAATAATAAATTAATATTATTATTTATATTAATGATAAATAATAGGATTAATTTAAATATATATTAATAATATTTTGATTTATGTAATTATAATAAATAGACCTCGACTTCCTCCATAATAACATCCATCATTTTAACGACCTATCAAGGATAGTAATTCTTTAAAAAACTGCATAGAGTTGCGATAAACTCTATTTAATAAAACTATCCTTTCTTTATTGCCTTCATCATATACTTTATAAGTAAATCCTCAACTTCACTTTTTTTATTAACATCCACTTTCCAACTTAATCTTAGTATTTCATCAGCTATTAAATTTACATCATTTTCATTTTTTAATCTTTATAACATTAAAAACTCAATGTACATTTCTAACTCACATTTAGTTCTCTTTATTTTTAATGGCTTTTTTTCTCTAAAATTCACCATTATTAAAGCATTTTCTATTTTAGAAACCATATTTGTTGATAGACTTTTCTACTTACTAAGAGTATTAATCTGACTAATTAATTGATTAAACTGGTTTTTGCTTTCCTCATTAGAGGCTAAATAATATCCTATATTTTCTAACAAGAACAATATAAGGTCAATATTGTTTCCTGAAAAATCATTAATTAAACTATGAATAATATATAATAGGTACTTTGTCAGAATTTTCAGGATATTAGAAGTCGAAGAAAGGTTGAATTTTGTGAATTATATAATGTAAGACATGAACCTTGATTTCTTTTCATAGGTAATGTTGGCTATAAAAAAATGTATTAAATAAAAACAAATTCATAAGTTATAATAATAGATATTAAGTACATTCCTGATTCTTATCATTGAGATGATAGTATTCATCTAAACATTTATTGAGTATGTTTTTGGCTATATCTGGTTAGTACTTACTTATAATAGCCACTATTCTACATAAAAATGGTATAGTTTATTAATAATCCTGTCTGTACTCTAAAATAGCATTCATCACTCATTATTTGTTCTGTTTATTACTTACAATAAAATATTCCATTCCTAACTCATCTGCTTTATCTTTACTTTTACATTCTCCCAATTCCTTTTCAAATTCATCAAAACTTTTAAATATTTCTTTTTTATTTTATATTAAATTTACTTTCATACAAATCCTATTTATCTGATTACATCAACATTTTTTCTATCTGTTCTATTGTACTTTCCTATTATTTATTATCATTTATATATTTTTTAATTATATTATATTAATATTATTTATTTTTTTATTACATCAAAAATTTCATAAAGTTACATTTAATTATTTAACTTATTTATTCCACTTATATAAATTTAAGGAACATAATATTTAACATCTATGATATTTTAATAGAATTCAGTTTGCTCATAGTCTTCAAATAAATTATTTTCATTTTTAATTGATTATTTTCTAAGGATTTCTAATTAAAAATCATTACTTTAAAAATATATTCAATTTTATTCCTTCTAATTTTAATCTAATTTAATATTTAAATTCATTGTTTAATTAAGTCTTATTAAATAAAATATATTAAATACTAATTTATAGTTTCCAAATAAATGTTTTAATATCCTTTCAAAATTACATACTAATTATTTTAATCAAAAAATATTTTTCCCTTCTGTTTAAAATATTTATTGTTTTATTCCTCTTAAATATATATAAGCTATAAATATTATTTTTATTTTACTTCTTCTAATTATTTTATATTTTCAATCAAAGTTTTTTTAAAATTATTCTATATTAATTAAATTAAATTTTATTTTATATCTTATTTTAATATTTCTTTAAACTCTAAAATAAATATAAATTTTTCTTAATCTTTTAATTATTGATGAAATTTCGTACTAATATCAAGAAATTCATAAGAATAATCTTTTAATAACATTTAAATTAAAAGTGTTATTTAAAATAATTGCTCATTATTTTTTTAATTTATCTAGATAAATTTTATTTAATAAAATACTTTTTAATTAAAAAATTCGCAAATTTTTTAAAAATTGAAAGGGAATTCTACTAAAATAAGCTCAAATAAAAATCAAAAGAAAATAATTTAATTTTCTTTAAGTAAAAATCGTTAACTTTAGCTTTGTAATATATCTCAATTTAATTTCCACTCACTTTTTTATTTAAATAAATATAATACTTGTATTTTAATAATTTATAAACCTAATTTTGAAATTCCTTACTAAAATCTTTATAAGTTTAATGAATTATACAACAAGCCTAAATTACTTTTAGATAATATTTTACTTCTACTATAAAAATTACATTTTTATTTTCTATATTAAGGTTTAAAAGTATTTCCGATATTTAATCTAAATTCCTATAAATTACTTTTAATAATATATACTTTGAGATGTCTAATTCTTCTAAGTCATTAATAAATGATTCACATATTTCTTTATCCGAAAAATCATTATTTTTGCTACTTAGTCTATCAATAAATCTGTTTATTTTTCTTTAATCTTTACTTTTTTTAAACAATATAGAGCTTTATTCTTTTAAATATTAATTCTTATATTTACATTAATAATTTAATTAACATTTTTTATTTTCATTTTTTATTTATTATCGTTTAGAATATATTTGAATTTCTGTAAAATATTCTAAAGTAAAATAATCAAAATTATTATCAATTTATTCTTCTTACATTTGATATTTTATTATAAATTACTATAAATTTTTATATTTATTAAATTTATATTATATATTATATTTTCAATAAAAATGAATAATATTAATATTAAATAAAATATTTTAAATGATAGTTAAATTTCATCAAGTTCAATATATGAAATAGAATAATTAACAAATTAAATTTCTGATAAAGAATATATAAAAAATAAAAATAAAAATTAAAATATATATGAATTATTACCTTGTTAATAAAAAGATTTTGATTTTCATAATTCAAATTATGAATAAAAAAAAGATGTAATTATTAAATAATATATTAGTTTGTAAAAATAATACTAAATAAAAATATTTGATCTAGAAATTTATAAGATCTTCAAAACATATAAAAATTTATATTATAGTTTGAATATTTTTAAAATATAGGTTAAGATTAATAATATTATTAAAAATTTTAATATCATCAAAAATTAAGTAAATATTTAAAATTTTAAACTTTCAGAAAAGGTTAATTAATATATTTAGATTAAAATATAAATAATAATGTTTATTTTTTTATTTCAGGAAAATTAAGAAAATTAAAATGTAAATAATAAAAGTAAATATAAGAAGAAATAAATAGTTTATAATATGAATATAATTAAATAAATTAATATGAAAGTGAAAATGATATCAAATTTAAGAAAAAATAATTAGCAACATTAAAATTAAAGAAAAAGAATAGCATTATTTTCAGTTTTGAAAATACATAAGAAAATTAATAATAGTTGAGAAAAACTATTGGAAATACCTAAAATGCATAAATATTTAAAAATAAATTAATAAAATAATTAAAAAAATAAGAATCATTATAAAAAGATTTATATATAGATGAATTAGAATAATAACCATTATTTAAATAATAAATTTCTTCAAATAATAAATAATAAAATTTGGATTAAATGTTTATGGAAAATTTTAAAAATGAAATTATAAGCAACGAAATAATTTTAGAATTAGGAATGATATAAGCAAATATTTTAATTGAGAATTAATTAATAAAAGAATGTAATAAAATGATTTTAGATAAATATTATAATAAACTGGTTTAAGGAATAGAATATATAGATATGTAGAATAAAGATAGTTTATTTAGTGAATAGAAAGGAGATTAGAAAGTATGAGTATTTAAATATATAGATAGTAAATAGAATGTTGAATAAAATGTGTTGTAATTTATAGATGATAAAGATAAATATGTGTATATGTGTTTAGAAGAGTGTGAGTGCATTAAATATAGTGAAGAAGAGCATAGAAAGATAATAAAGAAGATGAAGGAGGAGGAAATGAAGGAACAAGTGAAGTTCATAAGTGAGTGTGGGATGTATATGGATTTAGAGTATTGAGTGGTGGAGAAGGTGGCGGAACTGTATGAAAGAGATCGATATTAAAGGGGAGAGGTGATAACCAGGGAGGGACTAATGCAAGAAGAAGGTAAGTTGTATTTGATTGAGGAAGGAGAAGTGCAATTAGTTTAGGCCAATCTCAAGTTATCACTGCTTAGTCGAGGAGACCACTTTGGAGATTTTCACCTCCTCTCCTCCAATCCTAATAATACCTTTTTCTCTTACTACACTGTCATTGTCCATTCTCTATCAGCTCTCATCCTCTCTATCCCCTCCTCCCTTTTCTATTCTCTCCTTTCTCAACTTTCTCCTTAACTCATTCCTCTTTTCAGAAATCATCACGCTAATTAGCATTCTTTCAGATCTTCATACATTCACTTCATTAATTAATCTTCTCACATTCCTCTTTATAATCCTTAATCTTAATCTAATCTTAATCAAAAACACTATTTTTCATCTCTATAAAATCATTGTAATTTCCCAATTATACCTTCTATTCAATAATCTAACTAAACCTCATATTTAAAATAAAATCAACAATTTTAAAAATTAAATTCCAAACCTTTTTTCAATTTTTATTCTTTAAAATAAAAACTCAAATTAAATAGACAAAAAAATTCTAATTAAAATAATCCTTCTTTTAATCATATTACTAAATATAATAATTAAATTTAAATTGATTCTGAATAATAATTTCTATCTAGCAATATTTCATAAAATTTTCTAAGTTAAAAAAACTTTAAAAGATATATTCATAATAAAAAGATAAATAATATAATTGTGTAATCTGAAATAGAAGAAACTAAATAAATAAATTTATAAGAATCATAAAATTAGGTAATCTAAAATAAAATATAAATTGATGACATAATAAAATTTAAACTATAAGGTGATAAAAATTATATTTAAAAAACGGACAGATTTTTTTATAATAATTTAAATAAATACTCAAAAGAAATAAACTAAAAATAAAAAAAAAGCATATTATATAATAATTCAAAATAAAATAATATCTGTAATAAATTATAAAATATGTAAAAGTCACTACTGATTTAAAAAATAGTAGTTAATTTAGTTAGTTCAGTATAAATAGCAAATAGAATACTTCTTTTTACAAGACCATAGAATATTTGTAAAATAAAATATAAGAAGGTAAGAATAAATGGAAATAAGAAAAAGGATAAAATTTTATTGGTGAAGAGTATATAAATAAATATTAAGTTTAAGAAAATAGAAGGAAAGTAAAAAAGAGAAGGAAAAACGAATAAATATAGAACAGACAAAGAACATTATGTTATTTGAATATAAATTGGAGTGATCGTTTAAATATTAAATAAAATGAAATAAATAATAGTGGATTATTTTATATAATTAAACATTAAAAATATAGATAATTTAAAAAATAACATAAATATAAATGTATTTATATATAGGTAATAATAAAGATATTTTGTGTAAATTATATATGAATTTGGTTATAATTGATAATAAATATCATGATGTATCATGATGATTGATAGTCTCCTAAGTGTTAATGAGTCAAGAAGGCTTGTCTGGACTGGAAAGCAGAAAGTCTAGGTTGAAAATCATGAATGGTCTGTTTGGTTGAATGGGCGAGATAAGGATGATTGTCAAGAGAACTTTAAAGGAATTATTAACGAGTCTGGAAAGGATTAAGGGTGGACCTAATGTTGGAGATAGGGACTTTGGCAGTTACGGACATCCAATTGTCATGAGCATGATCTTCCTTACTCCTCTTGTCCACTCTTTAAACACTCATTCCACTTCCATTTATCTCATTCTAATCATTACTTTTCTTCACATAAATTTATCCCTCCTCCTTCTCCATTCCTTCTATCTAGCATTTATATATGTTCTCAACCTTCTTATTAAACGCAAAACTATTATTTTTTTATATCTTCTACTAATCAAAACTAACTTTATTTTATTACTATTACTACTTTTAATTAACTGTTTTTTTTATTAAATTTTCATCAAATTCTTTATCATTATTTATTATATTTGTGCAATAATCTAATATTAAAATAATTAATTTACTTTCTATTAATCTTCTATTTTATTAGTTCTTATTAAGAATTTCATTATTTTAATCCTATTTAGATTAATACTTTTATTCTAAATATTTTTTATTTATATTCTTATCTATACAACTGTATAATTATTATATTTTTATATTTTTGTTCTCAATATTATTTCTAAATTCACTATTGCCAATAAGTTTTTCCTGATAATTTTTGTAATCTGTAAAGTCTTTAAATTACTTAATTAATTATAATATTAATTACATCTAAAGAATTATCTCCAAAACCACTACTTTAAAAAGTTAAAATATCTCTGCTTTTCTCCTTAAATAATGATAATATAATATTTACCTTTTCTTTTTAAAAATCAAATAGTTAAGTTTTTTATTAATGAAATTTTTTACGATTTAGATTTAAAGTTTTAATTTATTATTATTCATCAGGATTATTTTAGAAATTAAAAGTATTTTTGAAAGTATTGTTAGTTCTACTTAATTTAGAAGAAGAATTATCATGAGGATTATTAATATCGTTAGAGTGATATTGTTTATTAATATGGAATGTTTGATTGAATGTATTTTAAATTTTTTTTTTCTCTTTTATAATATTTATGAATAAATAATTACATGATGATGTTTGTATTTTGTTCATTATTCTGCGAAAAAAAGTTATATAAATATAATATAAAAAGTATAAAGAATGCAATAAATATAATAATTTAAATAAAATATAAAGAATGTATATCAAGAAAATAAAAATATAATAATAATAATAATAATAATAATAATAATAATAATAATAATAATAATAATAATAATAATAATGATAATAATA
>Ga0315908_10004277_pt1 | contig 10303 bp, 2 predicted proteins | sample LakEriMetagenome_12_FD_203520 | JGI IMG/M metagenome (GOLD analysis project Ga0315908, IMG submission 203520) | Freshwater fungal communities from buoy surface, Lake Erie, Ohio, United States - Buoy 4 MA124 | ecosystem: Environmental > Aquatic > Freshwater > Lake > Lake biofilm | place: USA...
CCAATTTTTATCATCCACTTCTTTTTTTCTCATTTCTAGTATTTCTTCCTAGTATTAATCATCTTGTAACATTCAGTCTAATTCTAAAAATGTCTCTATTATTCCTTCTTCTACTTTCTAATGTGTTAATTTCTATTACAAATATTTTATCATATATTTCTATAGGAATTTTGAAACTTCTTAACCTTTATGACCATCGAATACTCCGAAAATGTGAATGTTATTTTCTGATTCCAGCTTAGAAATTGTTGAGTCTTCCATATTCACTCTCCACCCTTGCATTTCCGCACTACAGAATTCAAATTCATTATTCTTTCCTCTTTAAATTTACTTTTACACTATCGGTTCAGATAAATACATCCCCATTATTTCTTATTAAACTTAAATAAATTTTATATTTCACAAAAATTAAATTTATAATATTTCAAATTAAGTAATAATTATTATATTATTAAATAATTAAATAATTTTAAAATGGAGAAAGCTTCTTAAATTTTAGAAAATTAAGAATAAGAAATAATATAAAATGAAAATGATTTCTTAAAATTAACACCTAAAATAATAGTGTATTAAATATATAAATTAGCATATATGATTGATAAAATATTCAATGAAATAGGTTTAAAATATTGGGCAACAGGTGGAACAGCTTTGGGATGCATCCGTAATAAAGGATTAATTCCTTGGGATGATGATATTGATATATGTATATACAAAGAAGATGAAGAATTATTATTAAAGAATGAATATTTGCTTAGATAAATGAAATTGACTTTGACTGAATCTTCCTTTGGATATTGAATCCATCACTAAGTATAACATATTACTAAATCTTTAGATAGAATCTTAACCACTTAAAAATACCATATATAATTATCCTTTTTGTGATATATGGATCATGAGTCCAAAGAACAAAAAAAAGTGTTTTTTGCATGTTTCTTCAGCCAGAGGATCTTATCCAAACGAAAAATGGTCCAATTTAGATGTCAAGAATATTTAAAGACTTCCATTTGCCAATTTTTATTTAAATTGTGCCAATAATACTATTAAATATTTGGATAAAATGTACCCTAAATGGAATGATTTTGGTGTTACTCCTCAATATGATCACTATACTAGATAATTTATATCTACAATTTAATTTGAATTATCATAAAAAGAATAATAACCTGCATTACCTTTTTTAGATCAAAAAGATTTAATATGAAAATTATCTTTTTCTCAAATATCCTATTTATAATCTATAATTAAATCTTTATAATTATTTAAAATCAATTAATTTATTATATCCAATTTTTAAGCTCAAAAATATGTTAACTATTGAAATATAATGTTATTTTATAAATTTTAAAAATTAAATTAATGAAAATTTAGTAATATATCAAAATTTTATTTTTATATTAATTATTAAATTATAAATAAATACAAATATTATACAAATTAAATTTTAAAAATAAATAATAGTTAAATGATTTCTTTTAATTAAACTATTTTTCCAAAAAAATAATATTAATTTGACGAATGGAATACTAATTTCTAGTTTATTTATTTTAAGTCATTATTTTTTTAATTATAATCAGAATAATCTAAACCAAATAATAAACTGGTATTCATTTATAAAGAAATAGAGTTTGAAATATTTAGATTTAGTGATTATTAATAACAATTTTAGAAAATTGATTATGTTTTTAATAATATGGATGCTTAGCATTTAATCATTTTTAATAAAAGCTAAATTGAAATTAATCTTAGTGGTTTGATTCAATTAAAGAATGGAGATTGTATTATTGAAAGTATAAATATTCTTAAAGAATTAGAGAATAATGATAAATAATTATAAATACCAAGCTAATTGGATACTTTAAAAGAATATAAAAGTAAATTAATATTAGGAAAAGAGAACGATGAATTTAATGCATTAAATCATTAAAAAGAAAAGGAAGAAGATGATTTTAGATATATGTCAAAAAAACAACAAAAGTAAATGATAAAATAAAGAAGATGAGAACTATATAATAAAATATTATTATAATATATAAAAAATGATATAATAAAATAAGAGGATAATATATAGTAAGATAAGAATATAAAATATGGCAATATTACAATGATAAAATAAATATAAACAATCATAGAAAATGAGCAGAATCTAAGATAGTGGTAATATCGACTTTATCCTTTATTGTTTCAGAATTAAGATGATTAATAATACTTAATATTTTGGCTTAAATAACCTTATCAGTAACAGGAATCAAGGCTTAAAAAATAACTTTGAGCTATTCAATATCAACTTAATGTTTCGAAATATTATTCAAAACAAATATTCTAACCTATTCCAACAAATACTTAAGTAATGCATTAGTAAACTTCTTATAATCAACCATATTAGCATTGCTTTTATTAAGCTTCTTAAGTACATTAGTAACAACATTTTACAACTAAGGCACCTTATTATCCAATAAACTAAAAACAAGAGTATTAATTTAATAAATAGTCAAAATACCATCACTAAAAATATCCATCTATTAATAAAGATTGATAAGAGTGTGATAATACTGAGTTAGTTAAGTAAGATATGAAAAATAGCAAGTTAGTTGAGAAGATAATAAATAAGACTAAAAATAGGTAGAATAGAAGGGTAGTAATGGGAGAGAGGAGGAGGAAATAGAAGAAAACCATTGATGCTTTATGATAATCTTTAAAGAGGGTCTAGAAAGGTATTTGTCAGATAACATCATTTACAGTAATTATAATAATGAAGATGATAATAGTGTAGTGTGTAGAGGGTCTATTTCATTTCAATAGATATGACCTGTTGATAAATAGTACAAAATTACTCCTATACTATAAATGTCATTTTGCCAACTTATGTTACCTTCTAATACCTCTTTTCCAATGAAATCCTTTGCTCTTAAACCTCCATTAGATACTTAGATTCTAATTTCATTTTTCTTATTTATTAAAATGTTCTTCAGGTTTAGATCAAGTTGATAAAATTATATACTGTGAAGTTCTTCTACTCCTAATACTATTTATTTCATTATTTACTTTATCTTTTCTTCATTTATCTCTTCTTCCTTTTATTAATCTAAGTATTCTATAATGTTCATTTACTTATATTCAAATATTTTGTAATACACTTTTTCATCCTCGAATATCTATATAAACTTATTTATATATTTCCATTTCTCATTCTTATTCTTCAATTTCTATAAATTTATTAACATCTCTTCCTTCTACTTTTATTTATTTTTATATAGTTTTTTTTCTTCCGTTACTAAATAAAAAGGTGTTCCAATAAATTTCAATTTTATTTTATAACTTTAGTCACTAAGTATTTAATCTATTTTGTAAAATTATTCAAAATTATCTGCTTCTATTTTTATTTATCTTGTTTCTTATATAGATTCTTAATCATCTTATTAAGATAAATTCTAAACTTGTTTTTTCTCACTTTGTCTTTTTTAGAATTAAACTTAATTTGATTGATTGGACTATTGGCTATACTTATTTATCTCTAAAATATAAAATGAACTTACTTTAAGTAGAACCACATGCTCCCATTTATAATAAAATATATATTAGTAATATAACATCATATTAATAAGGTAAATAACAATAATTTATAATAATTATATTATGAAAATAAAAAAAACAAGGTGATAAAATTTTATTTTAAGGATATTAAGCTGAATATTTAGACTAGACTATTTATATTATTTAGACTTTTTAGCCGATTAAACTTATAAATATATATAAAATTAAAATTTGTTTGTTGAATTTTTTTATGTTAGATTCTATTATTATTTTAAATTTAAAATTTTTAAGTTGATTTATTATTTGTTTAAGTCTTAAATTAATATTTTATTAAAATTTAAATTTAAATCTAAAATATATAATTTTTCCGTTTCTTACAATGAATTATATACAAATCTAATCATTAAACTATAATAATAATAATGTAAGTATCTAGAATATTTTCAAATATCATAATATCCTTATAAGATATATCAATATTTTTTTAAATATATTTATAATTTTATATTAATTTTTTAGATAACTAGAAATTTTTAGTAAAAAATAATATATATTTAGGATTAATATGTATCAGAATTTTTAAAATAATATATTTATGAAATTATTTATCCAAACTTTAAATTTTTTTTTTATTTTAAACAAGTTAAATGATATTTATGTAAGTTGTTTTAATAATATTATATTTTATTAATTATTTATATTATAAAACTCACTTTTCTTAGGTTGGATCATTATATGTTGCATATTAAGTTATAAAGTAAATAATCAATAAATTAATTATAATATAAATCAACAAAGGACTACATTTTTTAAAAATATATTTTTTAACTTGTATTTTAATATAATTAAGCTAGATTTTTTTCCCTTTAATATCTATTCTCCAAAGTACTAAGTCATTAACTAATTCTCAAATATCTAATAATTTTTTTTACAAATTTATAATTAAAATTTTTTTAAATTATAAAATAATTAAGATTGAAATTATATATTAATATTAAAATAAAAATATAAAAAAGTGTAAATATAAGTGAATATAAAGATAATGAGTGAAATATAAGCAAAAAATAAAGAAGAGAAATAGGATTAATTTAACCGAATATACGAATTATTACAGATGTCAGGATATCTTAAGGTCCGAATCTCCTAAATATCAAACTTTGACAAAATTTTAGGAGGTCTAATCTGGTGTATCCAAAACAGCAATTTTTATATTTACATTGAGCACTACAGCGATGAAATGAATATTGGTCAGAAAATAAAACTATCAGAATAAATAGTGGATATTCTACAACAAATGTAATGTCCCATCAAAATTTAACCACATCAAATTCAAGGGATGGATTTACCTGTATTATATCAATTATTCCAATGGCTTATCTAGTTTCAATTGCAATTCAAAGCCAAGTCAAGGTTAAAGCAATAGCTATTTACTCATTATAAAAAGTTTTCTATTTTCAATTATGTCTAGTCTAATTAATAATTGAATTATAATAAGATTTATAATAATATTCATTATTATCATGATCTTAATTTATAGTGTTATTCTACTTTGGCACTCTTTGGTGATTAAAATGCGATCAAATCATTTAGCAAATTACTTTCTTATATTAATAATAGTCATAAATAATCAAATAGTAATTCTAATCAATTAATTTATCTTGAAACAGAAATTCAAGATATTAATATTTAAAATAACTTTTTATTAGAAAATTAAATTAAGTTTAATATTAATAAAGATAAGTTAATTGATAATATAGTCCAAAATAAATTAATTATTTAAGAAATGGAAGATAATTATTAAAATAATTGAAATAATAAACAAATGAATCTTATTATTTAGAAAAATTAACTTGAATAGGAAAATAATAATTTATTATTAAAAATCAAAATCTTAACTTAAGAAATTGAAAACTAAAAAATAGTTAATATTGAATAGTAAAAAATAATTGAAATAGAATAATTATAATTATAAGAATATGATAATAAAATTTCAGAAGTTTAATAATTATATTAAAATGAATTATAATTATTGAAAAAATATCAAATTTAAATTTAAGACTCAGAAAAAAAAATTATTTAAATGTAATAAATAATTTAAGAAAATGAAAATTAAAAAAAATAAAAACTAAAAATAAAGAAATAAGCCAAAGATTAAATACAAGAACTATAATAAAAAAATGAATCATTAGCTTAATCTATAAAAGAAAAAGAAATAAAAATCAATCAAATAACATCTTAAATAGATTAAATAAAACCATTTTTCTAAGAAAAATAATAAAAATTATTTTAATAAAACGAATAATTAATTATTCTGAATAGGAAAATAGATAATTATCCAATATTATGTGAAATAGTATAATATTAATAAAGATTTATTGAATTATTTGAAAATATTAACATAGAATTAGAAAATATTAAAACAGTTTTTCAAAAGTTTAACTATATTTAAGACCTCTACTAATTTACAGAAAACAAATAAAAATTTTTAAAAGATTTCCAATTTAATTTATAAAATTGTTTAGAAAATAAAAAAAATTTAGAAAATTTGAATTAAAATATATTTAAAGTTATTTTACAAATGGATTAAGCAAATTAACATTATATTTCAAAATAAGTTAAATAATAAAATGATGTTTAATATGTTAAAAACTAATATCATTAAGAATTAGAAAATGAAAGATAATATTTTGTTGTATTAAGTTAACTTTAAAAAGAAATAAATTAAATAGAATCAGAATACTACAATGAAAATTGATTTATTATAATTGAGAAAAAATAATTAAGTAAAATAAAATATAATTATTAAATTGATTTTAATAAATTTATTAAAATTTATAAAAAATATTTAGTAAAGTAGTAAAATATAATTTATATAAAAATATATAATTTTTAATAAATTTAATGATGTATTCAATTGAAAAGTAAATAATTGATCTTAAAAAATAGAGTTATCAAGTTGAAATCAGAAAAAACAAAAATTATTAAATTATGAGCGAAAATCGATTTAAGCACTACTAATAATTCTAAAATAAATAAGATCAGGTAATATTTTTTAATAATTATAGGATAATGAAATGCAATTATAATATTATAATCTACAAATAAATTATGAAAACTAAGAATTAAATGAAAAAATTACTATATATAAAAATATTCAATAAAAAATATACTAATGTTAATAGAAATATAATTTATCAGTTGTTTAAAATGTTTTATCTATTCTGTTAAATAAAGTTTTTCGTAATAAAAATGACCCAAATTTAGTTAATGATTTAATTTATACACAAAATATATAAACTATAATAAAATTTTTAGGCTTTGAATTTCAAAAATATTAATGTAAAATTATAATTATTAAAAGCAATAGAATTATAAAATATTGTAATAAATATTTTAGTATATTAATAAAACATTAATGATGTATTTTTGATTTACCAAGCAATACAAATATAAATATATGATAATTTAGTAAACATACTAACATAAAGAGATGATTTTGATGTTATAGAAAATGTAATAATTCAATATTTATAATAGATTCTTATTATAATTAAAAATAATATGGTAGATAATATGTAAGAAATAATACAAAAAGTGGGTTAGGATTTAAAGCTATTTAATTATTTAAAAACAAATGAATAGATAAATTAAATTAAAAATATATGTGAATTTATTAGATATTGTTTCATAAAAAAATGTTTAAAAGAATAAATAAAATAAGTTGCTTTTTAGATTATAATGAAATATGTCTAAAATAAAGATGACAAAATTTTAATTGATACTAAAAAATAAATTTTTAAAACTTTAGTAAGTATAAGTTTAAATGATTAAAATTTAATATTACTAAATAATTATTATGCAGTCAATATCATAATTAATTTAATTAATTCTAAATTAGATATAAATATTAAAAATTATTGTCTAATAATTATTTAAAATTTGACTTCTGCAGATGATTTATTTATTTAGTAGATTATTAAAGATAATTTTCTGGATATATTATTTTTAATGTAAAAATTATTTTATTAGTTTAGGTATGAAAATTGTTCTGTAATTAAAATTAAACAAAGAATAATTATTATAATATCTAATTTATTGACTGTCTAAGATAATTAATCATTATTTAAAGTAATATAGCATAATATTTTTAATCTAATATATAAAAATATAAATCTTGAAAACTTAATTGTAAATAAAAATATAATATAATAAGATAAAATAAGAAATAATTATTTGTTTAACTAATTTAATTTATCAAATCGATGACTAATTAGTTTTTTTCATTATGGAAAATCATTTTTAAAATGATATTATGCAAGCTCTTGACAATTTTAACAATTTTAATAAAGACAGCATTATAAGAGTCATTAATGCATTTATATGTCTTTTCGAATATTTTTAAAAAAACCTAAATTAAAGTATTAATCTTTTTATATTTATAAGAAAATTTAATTTACTCTCAGTAATTAATTGAATCTAATCTGATGAATGTTTTGGATAAAGTAATTTTAATAGAAGATGAAGATGTAAAAACTTAAATTTACTGTCTTATGAATATTATTTAAAACCAAGAAGATTAAATTAAATAATAGTTTTAATTGAATTATTGAATTTTATATTAAATAATTTTATAATATAATTTATAAAAATATTTAATAAATTATACTTATTAAATAAAAAATTTAAAATTATAATTGAAGTTTAAGAAAAAAATAAAAAAAGAAAGTCAAGTACAGAGAATTATTTTTGAAAAAAATAAAAATTTAAAAATTTAAGAAAAATATAATAAAATTTTTATAAAAATAAAATAAAGTAGTAAAAAGTAGACGTTAACTAAGAAGGAATTATGAATTATTATGATAACATAATTTAATTAAATATGAAAAATTGATTATTAATACATTGTAGAATTAAAAAAGATTATAAAAAAAATTAGTAAATAAATTAAAAAATTTTAAATAAAAAAGAATGATAATTAATCAATAAAAAAGTAAAAAAGAATAAAGAAAATATTTGTGTAAAGAGATTGAAAAGTAGTAAAAATAATAAATTATTGTTATTTATGAGTAAAGGATTAAAATAAAAATTATTACTTATAAATAATATAAAGTAAAGTAATTTATAGATAACTTTTTGAAGTTTTATTGAGAGATTTAGAATTGCAGAAATAAAGGTTTTTAATTGTTGATAACAACAAAATTAAGAATTTATACAGTTATTTCAAAATTTAAATAGATTTTTGATTTAAAATGAAAAACTATTGAGAAATAGTAATAAATTATTGAAAAATTTATAAAAAAATATCCAAATTATTTAATTTATTATATTTTTTTAATAGAGCAATGCTTGGAAATAATAAAAAATTTTTTAAAATAATATTAAATAGAAATTAATTAAAAGAATAATCAAGTTTTAAAACTACCAAATTAACTGTAAATTTTCCTTTATATAATACAGATGGATTCAAATAAATCCTTAACCCATAAATAATAAATAAGTTAGTTGGAAAGAATTGAATATCTATCCAAAATACTTCATAAACCAATAAAGAAATATTTTGAAGGATTTTAACAATAAGATAAATAGCAATAATTTAAATAAAAATAAGAATAAATCTAGTAACAGTAATAATAATGATTATTAAAAATATTAATAAAAAGATGAAAAAAAAAATAAATTTAGTTGGTCTAAATTGTGAAGTGCAATACTCAACAGAAAATAGTGTTGACTGGAAAAAAACATTAAAAATTTTACAATCAATAAATATTAATATATTATAAATGTAAACTCTTTTTAGAAGTTCATTTGAGTTCGGATGATAGTTTAAATTTTAAATAATTTTCATAATTACTTAAAAAATTACTTAAAATTTTAAGTAATTTTCAAAATTACATTAAAAATTACTATATATATTCCTTGTAAGTTTTATTTTGTAAAAATAAATTATTCACTTGATCTTACCTTTTATTAATCATATATTCCTAACATTCCTTATTTTTTTATTATAATATGATTATTATAATGTTTATATGATAAAAACGAATTAAAAAAGATGTGTATTTTTGTATTGTCTAGATTATTTATTTCATTCAACAATAACATTAAAATAATTATAAACCACAAAATATTTAATTATTTAATTCATTATTTCTATTTTCTTCATCTAAAATGACATAAAGAAAACATCAAAAAATGTAAAATATATATATTCTATTTTCAATCAACAACAATAACATTAAAAACAACAGCTAAAAAATATAAATCTGAATATTTTTTCATCTTACATCGTAAATCAATTAGTTATAAAGTCAGAAGGTAATCTTATATATATTTATTCTCCTCTTACTCCTTATCCTCCACCTACAATTTATAAGATTTTTATTTTAAAAAAATTAATTTGGAATTAATTTTTTTAAATAAAAGTATAATAATATTTCATTACTCAAGCTATATTTTTAATGGAAATATTTTAGAGATAAGTTATAGTTTATGAGAATATTTATTATTTTTAAATAATGATTTAAGTGTAAAAGTATAGGATAGAACAATTTTCGAAAATAAGTTATTAAAATAGATTAAGTCAAATTATTTATTAATAAAAAACTATCAAACCTTATATGCAAAATTAAGTCTTACTTAGATTAAATGTGAGGATTATTATATCTTAGAAATCAAATCTTAATTTTTTAAAATTTAAAATAAGTAATTAATTTTATTATTATTTTTTTTTAACGGTACTCCTAATAGATCGCTGTGAAGCGCTACG